>ENA-OWPN01002529-OWPN01002529.1-human-gut-metagenome-genome-assembly--contig:-NODE-2529-length-10948-cov-4.676398_pt1 | contig 10948 bp, 10 predicted proteins | sample MGYA00248266_ERZ651850 | MGnify/ENA primary metagenome ERZ651850 (study PRJEB26924, sample SAMEA4378296) | human gut metagenome | biome: human gut; feature: human-associated habitat; material: faeces... | reverse complement strand
CACACTGTTATGTTATCAGACAATTCGGATATTTGCAAGAGCCTGTTCGGGCAAAAATCTGCTTTTGATGCTCTCGCCGTATGCCTGCCAGTTTGCTGCTGGTATGTATAGAATTGCTCCTTTGTCATTTCTGCACCTCTTTTCGTTTCCTGCCCATATCACGCCGGAAAAGGGACGTTTCGGAGAATTACTTTCAAAACTTCCTATAAAGTTCGGAAATAAAGAAAAATCTGCCTTTTTACCGTATAGTTGTCTCGATATAATCCAACTGGGGATGAAGAAAAGGACGGCGGTAATTTACCGTCGTCCTTTTCTGGTAATTCCAAATTGCAGAGTAAAACCAAGCGCAGAGCCATGGAAAAGGAAAACGCCGAAATCCTTTAGAGATTTCAGCGTTTTTCCTTATTTGGTCGGAGTGTAATTATAGGATTTCGGAAAACGCAGATATATCAACGGTTTGCTGGTGGTCAGCAAGAGGTATTCATCCTAAATTGAACGGTCAAGCACAGTGACCTGCGTAATCACATCACGCAGGCGGTCAGAGCCAACCATATATTCAAGGACTTCATCAGAGGTATCACAGAGTTTTTCAGTATCTTCGCGGTATGCCATGGAAATACTGATTCTTCCGTTGCTGCGAGGCGTAATGCTATATAGATTTTCGTTCCACATGAATTCAACCTCTCCATGCCATTTCATACATGTTTTGAAGTCGCTGATGCTGACAAAACGATTCTGCTCTGAAGGGTTATCTGGAGAAACTGTGTTTTTTATCATATTGCAGGCCTCCCGCCATTGCTTAAACTCTGGTGCTCCATTCGGATAATTGATTGCAGGCTGTGGGTCGGGATATCCCGCAGGATTATTCCAATGAATTGGATGATCGTGCGGATTGGTATGTGCCCATGGTTGCTTATGATCTGTATAGTGCCGTTCTGTTACTGCACGCCCATCCTCACCGATCTTGGTGTCAACACGGTACCCGTTCTTATATGTTGTCTTTATTTCTCCCGGTTTACCTAAAAATCGCTGATCTTGCGGTTTGTTTGGGTTTGGACGCCACTTTCCACCATAAGCGCTGCCGCCGCCCTTATAAGCGCCGCCGATCAAGTATGGCTTTATTGTATCACGTTCGGGACGATATGTCTCGCCGATTTTGAAAGCGTCGAGATCTTTTGCCTTATAATTTCTCTCATAGCTCATATATTTCCACGAGCTGCGCTCAAAATCCACGTACACGATGTCTCCCTGCATTTCAGGAAACGGTGTGTTATAACAAATAATTTTCTCCGGCTCAATACGCCGAAGCATTTCATTATAGCCGGCCATGAACCATTCTTTCTGGTCGCAGCGGTTATCATGCTCAGATGCCATATAGGTGGAGACCGCAACAACACTACCTTTTTCGATCCCCTCAAAGCAAAAGTCAAATGTGGATTCATCGCCCCAGTTTACCGTGGGAACAACACGGATTCCCTTCGATGCCCAGTATGCGCCGCACCAGCGATTACGAAATACATTGTAAAGCTGCATAACAGTTGCCATTTCCAGATACATGCTGAAATCCGGAGACAGTACCGCACGGTACCGGGAGAGTTTTTCGATATCGCTGTCCGGATTCTTCCAGACTCGTTCAAAGCGATAGTCATACAGGAAGAAATGAACCATACGGTCAAGATGATTTTGATCTTCCAGATGAGTCTTGTCGAAACCGATCAATAAAAGATCGTCAAAATCACCCAGCCTTTCCACGAATTTTGGAATAATTGGAATTTGCAGTTTCCCTTTACCCGGAAACTGATTACGGAGCAAGGATTGACTGGTGCGATAATTGTAGTTTTCTTCAGTCATACGAAACCTCCTGTATGTAGTAAGGAACAAGTCCTTCTACATACAGGCACCCATAGGAAAAAAGTTGCATGTTTGTATGCAACAAAAATGCTGAATTTGAAAATTCGGCATTTTGCATATAAGAAAAGGGTAGATTCCATAAGAATCTACCCTTGGTCGGAGTGTCGGGATTCGAACCCGAGGCCTCTTGGACCCGAACCAAGCGCGATACCAAGCTTCGCCACACCCCGTTAACTCTGGTATTATAATGAATTATTTCCCCATTGTCAAGTGCCAACCGCCGCTTTTTCCGCCTGTCCGTATTTTTATCACGCCGCGTTCATACACTCTCCCGAGGTGGTTTCCATGAGTTACCGGGTGGAATATGCTTCTTCCGGAATCAAAAGAAAGCAGATTCGGCAAAGAAGGGACAGAGCCTTGCTGCTGACGGCGGTCTGCTTCCTGATCTTTCTGCTGATCGCCGGCGGATTCTGGCCGAGAGGGGCGCAGGTGCTCAGGAATATGCTTCTTCCAGGCGACAGCGCGGTGACGGCGGCCGCGTGGGCAGAATTGACCCGGGAGCTGCACGCCGGAGCGCCGGTGGGCAGCGCGGTGGAGAACTTCTGCCGGGAGATTTTTGCGAATGCGGGACTTTGTCCGGGTTGACGTTTCCGCCTGCCTGATGGGCGCGTTTCTGCTGCTGACACTGCCTCTGAACTGGCTCCTGTCCGCGCTGGCAGCGGCGGCGTTCCACGAGCTGTGCCATGGGGCGGCAATTCTCCTTTTTGGCGGGCGGATCTGGGGCGTTCGCATCGGCGCGGGCGGGGCGGTGATGGAGACGGAACCCTTGAGCAGCGACAAAGAGCTGGTCTGCGCTCTGGCCGGTCCCGCAGGAAGTCTGCTGCTGGTGCTTACTTTCCGGATATTCCCACGGGTTGCGGTCTGCGCACTGGTGCAGGGGGCTTTCAATCTGCTGCCGGTGTTCCCTCTGGACGGCGGGCGGGCGCTGCGCTGCGCTCTGGTGCTTTTTTGCCCGAAACGGGCGAATCGCATTGCTGTCTGGACGGAACGGGGAACGCTGGGGATATTGGGCGCTCTCGCGCTGACGGCCACATTTTACCGGAAGCTGGGAATGCTGCCCCTGACGGCGGCAGCTTTGCTGACAGCCAAAGCATTCCTGCGAAAAAGGCCTTGCAAACTGACACGGTTCGGGGTACAATAGGCGGAGAACTTTTTAATGAGGTATCACTATGACCGAACGGATGCAGCGGATTCTCCCCACCGTGCAGAAACCGGCACGCTATACCGGCGGAGAATGGGGCGAGATCAAAAAGGCTTTGAAGGACGTCCGGGTGCGCGTGGCCTTCTGCTTCCCGGACACCTATGAGATCGGCATGTCCAACTTAGGAATGCGTATCCTCTACGGCGTTATGAACGGGATGGACGGCGTTTGGTGCGAGCGCGTGTTCGCCCCCTGGGGGGACATGGAGCAGGCCATGCGGGATAACGCTCTGCCCCTGTGGGCGCTGGAAAGCCAGACCCCCGTCCGGGAGTTCGACATGATTGCCTTTACCATCGGCTATGAAATGGCGTACTCCAATATCTTAAATATGCTGAACCTTGCGGGCGTCCCCCTCCGCTCCAAAGACCGGGATGGGCTGAAAAACATCGTGTTCGCCGGGGGCGTCTGTGCCTTCAACCCGGAGCCGCTGGCGGATTTTATCGACTTTTTCTCTCTGGGCGAGGGCGAGGACATCACCGTGGAGATTTTGCAGCTCTACGACCGGGCAAAGGCCGAGGGCTGGAGCAAGGACGCCTTCCTCCATGAAGTGGCAAAAATCCCCGGCGTGTACGTTCCCGGTTTCTACCGCCACGAATATAACGATGACGGAACCCTTGCCGCCATCGTGCCGCTGGAGGGTGCGCCCCGGACTGTGACCAAGCGCATCATCGAAGACCTGGACAATGCTTATTTCCCCACGAAAATGATCGTTCCCTCCACCGAAATTGTCCATGACCGGGCAAATCTGGAGGTGTTCCGGGGCTGTATCCGGGGCTGTCGGTTCTGTCAGGCTGGCTTCTCCTGCCGTCCGGTGCGGAAGAAAAGCCCGGAGGTGCTGTACCGTCAGGCAGTGGAGACTCTGCGCGCTTCCGGAAACAACGAGATCACCATTTCCAGCCTGTCCACATCCGATTACCGTGGGCTGAAAGAGCTGACGGACGAGCTGATTCCCTACTGCACGGAAAACCGGATCAACCTTTCCGTTCCGTCTCTCCGGGCGGACAACTTCTCCCGGGATCTGATGGAACGGCTTCAGGCAGGCGGCCGGAAAAGCAGCCTGACCTTCGCCCCGGAGGCGGGAACCCAGCGCCTGCGGGACGTCATCAACAAGAATCTGACCGAGGATGAAATTCTGACGACCTGCGCCAATGCCTTCTCCGGCGGCTGGAACAACGTCAAGCTCTATTTCATGCTGGGACTGCCAACGGAAACGGACGAGGACGTTCTCGGTATCGCGGAGCTGGTGTACAAGGTGATTCTGACCTGGAAGGAACAGGCCGTGAACAAGAAGCGGGGGCTGCGGGTGCATGTCGCCACGGCGTACTTCGTCCCCAAGCCCCACACGCCCTTCCAGTGGGAAAAGCAGATTACGCCCCAGGAATACCTGCGCCGCTGCCGTCTGCTGAAATCCCACTTCTATTCCAAGTCCATCGAATACGACTATCACGCGCCGGACTTAAGCCAACTGGAAGCGGTCTTTGCCCGGGGCGACCGGCGGCTGGGCGCGGTGATCGAGGAAGCCGTGAAAAACGGCGCACGGCTGGACGGCTGGGACGAATATTTCGACTACGCCAAATGGCAGGACGCCTTCCGGAAATGCGGCGTGGACGGAGATTTTTACACCGTCCGGGGCTACGGTGAGGACGAGCTGCTGCCCTGGGACACCATCGACGTGGGCGTGACAAAGAAGTTCCTGAAGCTGGAACGAAAACGCGCCTACGAAGCGAAAATCACCCCGGACTGCCGCCACGGCTGCGCGGGCTGCGGTGCGGAAAGACTGCTGCGGGAGGTGTCGTGCGATGCTTAGAGCGCTGTTTCAGAAAACGGGCAACGCCGTGTATCTCTCCCACCTCGACCTGATGCGGCTGTTCCAGCGATCATTCAAGCGGGCGGGACTGCCACTGACCCACACCCAGGGCTTCAACCCCCGCCCCTCGGTGTCCATCGCCCTGCCCCTGAGCCTGGGCGTGGAAAGCCGATGCGAGCTGCTGGATTTTGAGTTGGAAACGGACGCATTTTCGTGCGACGAAATCTGCACCCGGCTGAATCAGGCGCTTGTGGAGGGAGTACACGTCCTCTCGGTGTACGCCGGCGGCGGAAAAATCAAGAATCTGGCGTATCTCGACTGCGCCGTGCAGTTGGAGTACGACGCGGGCGTGCCGCAGAACGCGGCGGAACAGATCGAAGCTCTGTTTTCCCGTGAGGAAGTGACCGTGGAAAAAAAGGGTAAAAAGGGCGTTGTGGAGCAGAATATCATCCCCATGATACGAAAAATTTCTGCCGCACCGGCGTCGGACAACGTTCTGAAGCTTGAGGCGCGGGTCTGCTGCCAGAACCCGTCCCTGAATCCCATGCTGCTGGGCGCCGCCGTAAACCAGTATCTTCCCGATCTCGCGCCGGATTTTATCCGGTACAGCCGGGTGGAAATTTATGATACCAATGAAACCATTTTCAGATAAGGAGTAACATCAAATGGAAGAATATATTTTGGAAGAATGCCCCATCTGCCGGGGCGCGGGTCTGCTCATGCACGAGGGTGGCTGGAACGTACAGGTGGAGTGCGCGGATTGCAGCGCCCATACCGTGTATGTGGAGTACGAGGACGAGGATGAGAAGGCCGAAGCCGAGCGGAAGGTCATCCATCTGTGGAACATCGGCAAGGTGATCACCAGTGAGCGCGGCGAGTGAGACCGGGGCGCTCCTGCGCCGCCGGATTGCCCAGGTCAGCGAGTTGGCTCCCGGCTCCATCGGGGACATGCTGCATTTTGAACTGCTGGACTGCGACCCGGAAGCGGGGGACTATTGGCTCACCTGCCGGACGGAGGACTGGATGCGTAACCCCGCGGGGACACTCCACGGCGGTCTCGGCGCGACGGTACTGGATCAGGCAATGGGACTGATTCCCTACTGCCTGAAAACGGAAGCCGGAACCGCCCCCGCCGTGCAGCTCAGCGTGAACTACCATCGTCCCCTGATCCCGGGGACGGAGGTGCTGGTAAAGGTGCATGTGGTTTCGGCGACCAGGAGCCTGATAACCCTGTCAGCAGAAGCACGGTCAAAGGAAAACCCGGAAAAGCTATGCCTGTCCGGTACAGGTCTATACTTTTGGAGACCGTCGCAATGAGGTGCTCAAACGCCACCGCGAAAAAATAATAAAAAAAGGAAAAATAATGGTTGCATTTTTCGAGAAGGTGTGCTAATATATTCAGGCAGTCGAGAGACGCAATCAAAAATCCGGGTGTGGCGAAGTTTGGTATCGCGCTTGAATGGGGTTCAAGAGGCCTCGAGTTCGAATCTCGACACTCGGACCAGAATGCCGTGAAATTCGTATGAATTTCACGGCATTTTTGCTTTTGTCAGTTTATATAAACAGCTTGCTGACGGAAAGGATATTACCTTTATTGCTACCAATGACTGAGTATGGCAAAAGCGCACGGACGAAACTGTCCGTGCGCTTTAGTGCAATCGGTATCTGGGAAATTCACAGATCGCATTCCATAACATTTTTGCTTACGTCTGCTTCTCTGATGCGGGAAAAGCGCAGACCTTCATACATGGATTTTGCCGCATCGTTTTCTTTAATACAGTATAAAAATACTTAAAAGCCCTTCTATGCGCGTCGCATTGACGGTTCATTTATTATTAAATTAAGGACAGCATACCAGATATTCAGAAAATGTCAACCTATGTGCGCTTTTTCAAATTCAAAACAGGAAAAAGCGCCGGAATCACGAAGATTCCGGCGCTTTTCGTCAACTTATGTAGAAGCGCAGTTGGCGGGGGATTCATCCAGCTGTTTGACCGTAATGGAGGATACCCTGTGGGCGTCCAGCTCGGAAACCGTGATCTCCAGACGCTTCGTTGTGAAGGACTCACCCTTGACCGGCACCTTGTTCAGCTGCTCCATGACCCAGCCGCCCACGGAAACGCTGTCGGATTTCAGTTCCACATCGAAGAACTCCATGAAGTCCTCCAGACTGACGGAACAATCGACCCGGTAGAGGTTTTCTCCCAGCTTTTCGAAATCCTCCTCGACCTCGTCGTGTTCATCCCAGATCTCGCCCACCAGCTCCTCCAGAATGTCCTCCATCGTGACGATTCCCAGCGTGCCGCCGAAATCATCGACCACGACCGCGATGTGGGACTTCTGGTGCTGGAGCGTTTTCAGAATGTCCCGGATTTTGGTGTGCTGATAGACGAACAGCGGCTCCGTCATGATCTGGGAGATGGGCTGATCGGTCATTTTTCCGTTGATGTAGAAATCCTTCTGGTGGAGAACGCCCACGACCTGATCAATGGTATCCCGGTAGACAAGCAGCCGGGAGAACCGGGACTGGGTGAAGGCCTTTGCGATTTCCTCGTGGCTCTCGTGGATGTCCACGGCTTCCAGCTCGATCCGGTGGGTCAGAATTTCCGCCGCCGTCAGGTCGCCGAACTCCAGAGCGTTTCGCAGAAGCTCACCCTCGTTCTCATCAATGCCGCCGTCATGCTCCACGTCCTCCATGAAAAGAAGCAGCTCTTCATGGGACATTTTGGCGTTGCCGTCCGTCTTGATGAAGCGGGAAATCAACTTTTTGCACTGAGTGAAGAGAAAATTCAGCGGCGTCAGCGCCCATATCCACAGGCGGATGAACGGCGCACTGAACATGGCGAAACGCTCCGGGGTGTCCTTTGCAATGCTCTTGGGTGTGATTTCACCAAAGAGCAGGACGACGAGGGTCACGACCACGGTGGAGATCGTCGCGCCGATATCGCCGTAAAGTGCCACGAACAAAAGCGTACCGATGGATGCTATGGTAATGTTTACGATGTTGTTGCCAATTAGGATGGTAGAGATCAGCCGGTCGTAATTCTCGGAAAGCTTAAGGGCCAGCGCCGCCCGCTTGTTTCCGTTGTCGGCGAGAACCTTCAGCCTGGTTTTATTCAAAGAAGAGAATGCCGTTTCCGTTGCGCTGAAATAGGCAGACATGGCAAGACAGACTGCCATTGCGAAAATGCTTCCAATGTGATTCATACAAAACTCCTTTTTCTGTTCATATATTGTCGGACAAGACATTCGCCTATACTCTGTATCGCAGGAGCGGGCGAAGATGAGCCATATAGGAACAGGGAATTGGGGAGCAATTGTCAGCACCGTCGCTACTGTCGGATTCCACGGTCTTTCCTCCTTCCGTTATCACAAAATGAGCCGCATAGGGTTTGCCGTCCATTATAGCATGGCTGTGGCAAGGATTTGGTTAAGAAATATATACCGCCGTTAAAATCGGCGATAAAATGGGGAATGGCAGGAAAGAAAGAGGCTTTGCCGATAAAAAAGGATGTTAAAAGTTCCGTTTGCAAAGATAGACTGTTTAACCGAACACGCCGTCTTCCGGAATTTGGAAAATCGGCTATTGACAGAACCGGCCTTTGCGTGTAGAATGATGGCAATCGAATAGAAAAGCGATGACGAAGACGGATTTGATCGTACAGCCGATAGAGAGCCGGGGAGGGTGGAAGCCCGGTGGACTGCCTTCAAAATCCCATCCCTTCCGAGCTGGAGTTCCCCAAAGCCATGCAAGTAGGGTCTCCCGCGTGGACTGCGTAAGTGTCTAGGGCTTGTTGGAGCCTGAAAGAGGTGCGTTTACGCGCACAATTTGAGTGGTACCGCGGGTATTTTATGACTCGTCTCAAAGAAATTTGAGACGGGTCATTTTTTATATTCAATTCAAAAAAAGAGGTGCGGGAAATGAAACTGAGTAAAAAGAGTCTGCTGGTGGTCAGTGTTATGCTGTTTGCCCTGTTTTTTGGGGCGGGAAACCTGATTTTTCCGCCGTTTCTGGGGCAGAACGCCGGGGAGAAAACCCTGCCGGCCATGATCGGGTTTCTTGTAACGGCGGTGGTTCTGCCGGTGCTTGGCGTGGTGGTGGTCGCGCGGTTTGACGGGCTGGAAAAGCTGGGCAGGCAGGTGGGGCCGCGCTTTGCCCTGGTGTTTGCCGTGCTGATCTACCTGTCCATCGGACCGGGACTGGGAATTCCCAGAGCCGCTTCCGTTCCCTTTGAAATGGCGGTGGCGCCCTATCTGCCGGAGGGGAGCAATCCGGTGCTGTGGATGGCGGCCTATTCTTTGGGCTTCTTTCTGATCGCCCTGTGGCTGTGCCTGAACCCCGGAAAGCTGGTCGATCGGATCGGCCGGGGACTTACCCCGGCGCTGCTGGCACTGCTGACGCTGCTGTTCGTCAGCTTCCTGTTCCGGGGAGAGACTGACGTCGCGGCGGCGCAGGAGGGATACCGGGAGGCGGCGCTGCTCAAGGGCTTCACCGAGGGCTACAACACCATGGACACCATTGCCGCCCTGAATTTTGGGCTGGTAATCTCCACGACCCTGGGGACGTTCGGCCTGACGGAGAAGAAAGACAAAATGCGCTACACGGTTCTGGCAGGCGTGCTGGCCGGGTCGATTCTGGCGGTGGTGTATGCAATGCTGTCCTACATGGGCATGTGCAGCTCCGGCGTTTACCCGGTTCAGGAGAACGGCGCGTGGACGCTGCGGTGCATCGTCTATCAGGTGTTTGGCGGCACCGGTGCGGTGCTGCTGGCGGCCATCTTCACGCTGGCCTGCCTGACCACCTGCGTAGGCCTGATCAACTCCATTTCTCAGTATTTTTCCACCCTTTTCCGGAAAATCTCCTATCGGGCGTGGGTGTATATCATCACGTTTTTCTCGTTTCTGGTATGCAATCTGGGGCTGAGCATGATTCTGAGCATTTCCATCCCCATCCTGAACGCCATTTATCCTGTGTCTATTGTGCTGATCCTTCTGGGACTGAGCCACGATCTGTGGAAGGGGAACCGGTTTGCCTATCCCATGACGGTGGCGGGAACCGCCGCGGTGAGCATTGCCTTTGCACTGGGTGACGCGGGACTGCCGCTGGGCGCTTTGGGGCAGCTGCTGCACAGGCTGCCGCTGTACCGGCTGGGCTTCGGCTGGGTCTGCGTGGCGGCGGGAATGCTACTGCTCAGCTTTGGAGTGAACGCCCTGTGGGGCAGGACGCATGCGACGGAGAAATGCGTGACCTAATGACCAATCCGCCGGCAGAACGACGCTGATAGAGGGCGTGGCTGTAAGGGACGTAAAGAAAAACACCGTAACCCGTGAAGGTTTGGCGCTTTTCGTCTCGTCTGTTCTGTAGGCTGGATAATACCTCTTTGTCAACGCTTTTGCGCCAAAAGATAGAAATATTTTCTATATTTCTCATAATTCGAACTTCAGCACATCGGTATAAGAAATGCGGATATACTTATACCATCCGGCCGATTACCTGCAATGCTATAGAGTAAATTCCGCTGCCCCGCCGAAAACCGGCGGGGCAGGAATTCCCGAAAAAGGGAAATTTACGCTTGACAAATCGGGTTTCCTGTAGTATTATAACCGGGCTGGACAGAGAGCACCGTGATGGAGAAGTCGCGTAGCTGGCCGAGCGCGCACGATTGGAAATCGTGTATACCCCAAAAGGGTATCGAGGGTTCAAATCCCTCCTTCTCCGCCAAACCCAAAACCCCTAGAGTTTCTAGGGGTTTTGGGTTTTTCTTTGCTCTTCTTCCTCCCTTTTGTCTTTCTCCAAAAGAGCTTGAAAACGGAACTAATCGTGTATCTGGTTTTTCCTAATCTTTTAGTGGAAATCGTGTGTTGCAAATGATATTCTTGGGGACCATTATACAGGTTGCAGTATGAACTTTGTGGGAAATAAAAAAGCAGAGTGTCCATTACAGGATACTCAGATCCTATAAGGACACTCTGCATGGTGCGAGTGGTGATACAGCATTTTTCAAAAAACACAGTAATATCAATGGTTT
>ENA-OWPN01002525-OWPN01002525.1-human-gut-metagenome-genome-assembly--contig:-NODE-2525-length-10958-cov-3.830414_pt1 | contig 10958 bp, 12 predicted proteins | sample MGYA00248266_ERZ651850 | MGnify/ENA primary metagenome ERZ651850 (study PRJEB26924, sample SAMEA4378296) | human gut metagenome | biome: human gut; feature: human-associated habitat; material: faeces... | reverse complement strand
TTTTTTTTGTTTGTACAAAATATGTACACAAAATTAATAACATTTTTTTTGTTATATAGGATATATTTTGTATGTACTATTTGTACTATTTTCTTGAAAAAGTATTTTACACGTTTTGTTTTTGTTTTAACTCTTTTTACTTTAAATAATTTAGTACACCCTTTGTACTATTTTTGAAGAAAATAGTACATTTGACTAGAAAATAGTACATTTTATAGTACATTTGGAACATCAGTAACCCTAAAAGTATATATTACTAGTAACCACAAAGTATAATATATGTACAAATAATGGTGGTGAACAATAATCATGATAGTAATAAATGAAAATAACCAACTACTATTACAATACCAACAACACGCAACCATAAAAAACAAAAAATACAACTACAAAGAATTGACAATACCAAGTGATATTTACAATTACTGGACACAAAGACATAACAAACCAATTAATGAAGTAACATTAATAACAACAGCAATTGCTGGTGCAACAACATATATTACTCCAGAAACACCAACACCAAAAGCACTACAACAACTTAACATTGAAAAATACAGTATAACCCAATTAAAAATAAGACTCAATAAAACAAGACCAAACAAAGAAGGAAAACAAAAACAAAAAGCAACAATGACTATAAACAAAGAAGTAACCTTATTAGCAGATGACATAATTTTTACTCTTAATCCTAATGTGAATGATTTTAATAGTAGTGTTGCTGGTCTATGTACTGTTGAAGGAATAATAGTAAATGAAGAAAAGAAAGTAAGCAAAGAAAAGAAGGAGTAAACAGTTTATGAATAACAACACATGGAAACACCCATTCACAGATGGGAATAAAACAGAACCAGTACAAAGTTTTGAAGCATTTAAAATATGGCTTGAAATGGGAAATAAAAGAAGTTTAAAAGCAGTTGCAGAACGTGTAGAGAAAAGCCATGATACAATTAAAAAATATAGTTGCACTTGGAAATGGTCAGAACGGTTACAAGATAAATTAACCTATGAAAACCAGCAGATACACGCAAAACAACTAGAAGCAGTAATGACTAGTCTTGACATTGACAATAACAGAGATATATTTTTACAAGAAGTATTAGGTAATTTGATGTATAATATAACACTATTAACTCATAAGAATTTGGACACTTTAAAAACTGTACGTGAAGGAAAAGTAGTTCCCAATACTTCTTTTGATATGCTGGAACGGTTAATAAAAATGTATTCTACACTTGAAGATGTCCATAGAAAAAACCAACAAAAATTTATTGATATGAACGCAACGTGCCTTAAAGTACATGAATTTGACAAACAAATAGGATATATGGAAATGCTAAGGCATGGTAGAGAACAGCAAATGACTATTAAACATAAATTCCATTCAGTAATAAATGGGTATATTAATGAAGGACTATTAGATCCTAATAAATATAATCTTGCTGGTGAATGTATTGTAGCTACTCCACCATTTGATCCAGTAGGAAAATATAAAGATAATGTTGAACAGTTGGAAGCACCAGAACAGAAGGAAGTGGAATAAGTATATATTTGATAATATGGTGAAAATATAAACAAAAAAACGGACAAAACCATGACCTTTTTTTTGTATATTTTATTTTTTTTACACTAATTCCACTTTACACCACTATTTACACTAATTCAGAAAATGGAAAACACAGTTTATATAAAAATATATGGGAAAACAATAGGAGCTTGAATTATATGGTTGATGAGATACAACATAGTATTAATCAGTTAGAAGATATATTAAATTCTTCACTTTTTGGTGAAGATAAGACTACTAAACTAGTAAAGAAGTATGTTCAAGACATGAAAAAACTTCATGGTAAAATGTATGTTGGTAAATTGAAAGATGTTCGAGAGAATGAAGCAGAAGGAAAAGTAATTACTAGTGTTGCAATACATGGTGCAAATCAATTTTTCATTGAAGATTTACAAGCAGAAGCTAAAGAACATTTTTTCACATTGTCTAAGGAAAATATAGTTAATCTTGCTTTACTTTGTCTTCATGAGAAATATAATTCTATGTCTAATGTTGAAGATTTAGTAGACTCTTTTTATTAATTTTTTTCATAACATTTTTTTTGACATTGTTTTTTTAATTCTTCTGGGAATTATTGTTCCAATAATATCTTTGGTGGTTACTATTAACCACAACCTTTATATACTATACTAACCAATATAATAATAGAGAGTTACAAGCTACTTTACACAACAAAAACCAGCAACAACTCTTAAAAAAAAACAATAGGAATGAAAAAAATGTGTTTAAACTTAATAGGAAGCAAATTTAACAATATTAATGAAGTGGAATTTATATTAGAATATGGACTACATAAAACAGAAGAGGATATACTAAAAATCAAAGACAACCGAGAAGCAATAGAAAAAGAACTTAAAAAAGCTCAAGACTTAGAATTTTTAAGAAGTATAGGATTATACAAGAATATAATCCAACAATAATTTTTTTATGGTGATCCTATGAATTACTACTTAACAGAAATGAATTTACTACAACTGGAAAATGAATTACTACACTTCACATTACACCACCACATAGAACAAAAACTACTCAATGGAATAATAACCAAAGTAACAAGCATGATGTACAACCAACACATAGATTACTATTACCCAGACGCAGTAGCAACAATACTTGAAGTACCAATAAAACACATAGACAATGTGTATTTACATGGACATTATAAATACTACAACCAACCATTACACAGTCTACTACAAACAGCAAACGCTCCAACAACCATAATAGAAACTGCTCCAGAACTTGAAAAAAGAGTACAACACATACTACAAACAAAAAAACCAATCAAAACTAAAAAATTCAATAATAAGAAAAAATTCCCTAAATATTGTTAATGTAGGGAATTTATTCTTATTTTAATTATCTTTTTTTGTACATTTTATACATAATATACTCCATTGAAAAGGGGGAACGTACTAGAGTTTTTAGGGAATTTTTTTAATCAACTTTTGAAAAAAAAATATTTCACCACCCCAGACTATACTAATTTTACAAAACAAAAACATTACTATGAGTAATGCAGAAATAATTAAAAAAATAGAAGCAGAAGAACCACCAATAAGTAAACAAATCTTTGAAGAATACAAAAAGGGAAAATCTTTAACCAAAATACGAAAAGAAAAAGGAATAACACAACACCAAATGAACAAATATTCCCAGCAATACCAGTACACACTAAGAAAAAGATATTATCAACACCAGAAACTTCACCAGAAGCACCACCAATACACACTAAACCATAACATAAATATAACATTAATATTAACAGACAAAGAATTACAACAAATGAAAGCAGAAGCAAAAAAACACAACCACCACAACACAGAAGAATACATACTACACCTACTGCTAAATAAAATTCCTTCAGTTCAAGTAAACCAAATACTCCAAATACCACCAAAAGACCAACAAAAAATAAAATTCAATGGTGAAGTAGTACAACATGACTTGACCAATTTTTATAATAAGAACTCCAGAAACCTAAGAAATATTGAAGATCCACAACAAGCAACATTACTATGAAAAACAAGGAATACTACTTCAAAATATGTCCAGAATGTAATAGTTGCAATCTAGACCATGACCACGTACACAAAGAAGTCTATTGTAAAAAGTGTGGACTAGTAATAATTGCACCACCAACACTAAATATTACAACAGATGGTTACAAGTTTATTCATATAACAGCTAACTTTAATGATATTAATGTGATAACAGAAACGACCAGAAACATTACAACATCATAATGATGTCTTTAATTAATTTTTATTTTTTTCTTAATTTTTTGTAATTCAAATAATATTAAACTTATCAAAAAGTTATACAAAATTGTATAAAAACATATAAAAAAAAAGTATTTTTCTTACTTAGTGAACATACTGTTCACATACTAAGAACTTCAAGATGTATTTTTGTTCGTTAAACCTAACTATAACGAAGTAAAAATAAAATGTATACAATTGTATACGAAATGTAAACGAATATATACAACTGTAAATAAAACTAGAAAAACTGTATATAACCACCAAAAAAGCCACTAATATATCTTTTATTAAACATCAAATAAACTCTTTTTACCATTTTTGACATATTTATCAAGAAATAGAAAATGTAACAAACTGTATACACTTGTAAACAAATACAATGAATACCACAACATAACACCATTAGCAACGCTACTATAATTGAATGTTCTGGAACAACTGTATACAAATATATACAAAGTGTATACACAGAAAAAACTATAATATTCACTTCAACATATATAATAATTAACTTACAAGTAACCACCAAACATTATTTTACACAACAAATTATGGGAAAGTAACAAAGCATGACAAACAAAACATTAAGTGTACGGATTAATGAAGAAATAATACAAAGATTTGACCAAACAATAATAGAAAAATTTGGAACAACACAGACATACAAAGCATTAGAATTAGAAAAATTACTCCAAAAATACTTAGATGGTGAAGAACAACAACAACAGCAAATACTGGAAGAAACACAACAAAGAGTAAAAGAACTTCAATCAACTATACTAAATATGAAGGAAGAACACCAGCAACTATTAGACCAACAAGAAAAGTACAAAACTAACTACAATAATATACAAGAAACACTACAAAAAACACAACAAGACTATGAACATTTAAAAACAATATATGCAGAACAACAAGACCAACATCAACAGCAGATGAACGAACAGCAAAAGAAAATAGACAACTTAGAACAACAATTAAATTTAGTACAGCAACAACACCATCAAACACTAGACCAGAAACAACACTATGAAAAATTGTATAATGATATATACGAAGAAAAAGAAAAACTAAACAAAGAAAAAACCACATGGTCAAACAAGTATACACATCAAGTTGAAGTACACCAGAAGCTCCAAGAAGAACACAACCAACTACACCAAAAAGTAGAAAAATACAGTCTATTCTTTGGAGCAGTAACTAAAATGTCATGGTGGAACAGATTATTAGGAAATTATCCAGAAGAAATAAAAGAACTTCAACCACCTAAAGAAAAAGGATAAAATCCAAACTATCCCAAATACAAAAACTTTACACAATAATTATAATAAAAAGGAATGAATAATATGGTAAAAATAACAGAACCCAACACACCCAAAGAAGCAGAAGCAACAGACATAGAACCATTATTATCACGAAGGAAACGTAAAAAAAACTACTTAAACCAAGATCCAACAACATCACAAACAAAAAATATGAGAATACAATTAAGACTAACACCAGCAATAGAAGAACAACTCAAAGAATATGCAGAAGTAAAGGACACCAGCGTTACAGATGCAGTAGAAAGAATAATTACTCAAAAATTCCATAACAAGAAAATAAACAGAAACTACTTCAATTTAAGGAAACCTACTAACTTATTAATCCCTAAAAATATAAACCTTTTAAAGTTGTATGAAGAAAACGATATAAACATGGTAGCAAATGTAAAAGAAGTAACAAAAAACGGATACAGTATACAATTATTTGACAAACAAGCAGAACTATTTAGTCAATATCCAAATGAACTGGAAGTAGTAACCATTCAACAAGTAAACAATGAGTATGACATATACGATGAAAAAGAAGAATGTTTTTACAGTACATATAATCTTAAAGCTGGTGAAGATAAATTCCTAAACCATACTGGTTTAATTATACTTACAAATGAACACACAGAAGACACAGATGAAACACATAAAATAACTACTAAAGTTATACTATATTTATTAGTCAATATATATGATGGTGAACTAAAAGAAGCAAAATCTATAAATGATAACAAAGCAATAGAACTTGCAGAAAAAAGTAATAACCAACTATTGAAGGACTTCATAGAAGATACAGACAATCAAGTAGCTAAACTTGATAAAATTTCAAATATTTTTACAGCAAACCAAGAATTAATAGAAATAGTAAATTCTCTTCAAGAAGAAAACATTACACTTAAAAATGCTATGGCAGAAAAACAAGCAGAAGCAGACCAACAATTACAACAGAGATTACAAGAGTTACAACTGGAAAACCAAGAATTAAAAGACAAATTAAACAATATTGAAAAAGTAATAGATGAACGCATAAATTATGAATTACAAAAATTCAAATTGTCTTTAGAACATTTACCTGTTGCAGATTTACTAAAACATCATGAAGACTAATAATTTTTGTGGAATGAATATATTATACTGTATGAATAAGATAAGAATAAGATAAGGATAATATATAAGTAATTCAAATGACAAAATAGTAATTATGAAAAAAATAGTGAAAAATAAGTTTTATGACTTCAAAAACGTGTTAAAAGAATTTGGTATTAACCCTACCAAATAAACAGTTATCTTATAAAAAACACGTGAACGAATAAGCTTAATTCTAGTAGCTATTTTTGATGTTCATTCATTATATAAATTAAGGTACTGTTCAACTATACATACAAAGTTGTACACTACACACACATACCCTAACAAGATATGAAAACAGTTTATATAATCCTTTGATTACTCCAAAAACATACTAGAACGCTATTTTTTAATGGAAATAATTGGTAATTGGAGGAGGTTTTAAACCATGAAGACAATTACTTTTAACATGGTGGATAGTAACCACCAACAACTCCAGAAAGTCAAAGAAACATTAGAATTAACTGGAAATAAAGTAACAACCACAGACATAATAAATATTGCAGTAAAAGAATTTTTTAACAATGCAACAACAGTAAACAATGACTTAACAGCAGAAGAAAACATAGTAGAGGTGCTTAAATGTTACCTAGTGATTTAAACAAATTCAAATACATTAATAACACCATTAACTTCAATGAAGAACAATTAGCAGACTTGCTACTACTACTTGATGACAACAGAACAAGATCCCAGTTCATATTAGCAATTGAAAAAAATAAAAAAAATAGTAAACCAGTAAAACCAAGTGTTGAAGTTAGAGAATATATGACCACAACAGCAAGATATGTAGAAAAAAAAATAGTCATAACTGGTTTTTATTCAGACCATGTACAACATTACTTGCTGGGAAATATCATTAAGAGAATTAGAAGTAACTTAGTTAATGATAGTATTGTACGTTGTGAGGAATACCACCCACTATTAACTGCTGGAGCAGATAGTGAGGCTTTGAAAACTAGTAATTGAATATAGATAAATCCATGTAATAGTAGCAAGAAAAAGTAACAAAGGAATGAATTTGTAAAATATGTATGTTTAAATTCATTCAAAAGCTACTTTACACAACGATTATTATATCTTCTTTTGATTATATTTAATCTTTGTGTAACAGTAACCACTAATTGTTGCTTTACCTACTATTGCTGGTAGGAAGCAAAAAATATGTCAAAAAAATATTTAAAGGACACATACCTTATACAAGATAACCCAGAAAATACTGGTCTTATCCCTTCAGATAAATGGCACGTTCAACAGAAAAGACCAATCAATCCACTTAGAACTATATTAAATAACACATTTACAAGAAAAGGTATTGACCAAGTTGTGAAGGATCATAAAGAAGGGCTTGTAAATATTGAATATCTGGAAGAAAACCAGAAGGGAATAATAGAAGCTTACAGTAAATATTATGGTGAAGGCTGGAAAACTATACTAAAGAATGAATTAGAAAGTTCCACAGATTTTTTAGGAACAGGTCTTAAAATTCATGAAGACAAATCACCAAGAAGTATACAATTATCTAACAAAGAATGGGAACAATACCTTAAAAATGGTGGGTATAATGATTATTGTTTTAGTTGTGAAGCTAGACCAGATATTTTAGTATTTGACTTTGATATAACACTAACAGAAGACCAATTCCAGAAGATAGAAAAAGCATTCAAGAAACAATTGTATGTAATAGAACAAAACACAAAAAAAGGAACATCACATATATATCTGCAAGGTGAAGACAAAAAACCAATTACTAAAGTAAAAGCTGGACTAAAACAGAGTAAAGAAGATAAACAACCACTTGACATTGATATATTCAAAGGTGGTTTAAAACATATTGCTTGTACAACTCCAAACAGAGAATACAAAATAATATATGATGGAAAACCAACCAACAGTATTAGTACACGTAAAGCAATTACTTTACTATCAAAAGCTTTGAATTATTATCTTGATAAAAACACACTAGAAGAAATATTACAATCCAAACAACAGAAAAAAACAACAACAATTACACCTACTGCAACTGGAGAAATATCTGTAACAACCAATGACCAACAAAGCAATGAAAGAGCAGTAACTATAATTGAAAATGCAATACCAATATTCAAAGCACTTGCTGGTGAAGGTGTACGTGAAGAATTGTATAAATCACTTAGTGGAACTTTACTTAATCACGGATTTAATAATAAAGATACTTTTCAAATCATGGAACAGATTTATAACAATACAAATGACCAAGACCCACGAATGACCACAGTACAAAATGCTATTGATAGATACCAGAACGGTTTAAAGGTAACTGGTTGGAAAACCTTCAATGAAGTTGTGAAGAAAAACAAAGGAAAACGTAGAATAGGTGGAAAAGTACAGAAAATAGCAGACTCAATATTTATTAACAAACCACAGACTATTAAAAAAGTAAACACAGAAACAGAACAAGTAGAAGCACACATAATAACAGACAATGAAAATACAGCAAAAGTAATATTAGTTGATGATCCAGAACAAATTTATACCGACCACACAGACACAGTAGAAAACAACGAAGACATATACACAATAAGCAACCCTTACAATGACTATAAAATTATTGTAGATTACAAACACAAACACATAGCAAGAAGAAAAATCAATATGAATAAAAAAGGGAACATCACTAATGAAGATACTTTAATAATTACAGCAGTTCCAAAAAATTTAGAAGTGTACAATGATACAATTTGTAATACTGGAAAATCATATAAATGTACATGGTCTTTTGAAGATGGAACAGAAACAGAAGTAACTGGTGATGTACCACTTCATTATAAAACATTAACTAAAGGTGCTGGAGTCTGGACTAAAAACCAACTTCAAAATACAATCAGTGCAATATTTGGTGATTTAACACGGACACAAAAGCATAATACAATAATCAAAAATACACCATTAAACAAAGGATTTTACTATGACAAAGAACATGAAGAAATAATAGTAGTAGACCATGAAATACAACGACCAACAACAGAACAATTAACAGAAGCACTAGAACTACTGGACACATACAGTAGTTTCTTTGGATATGGATATTATAACCCAGAAGAACCAAGAGGTGAAGGATATATAATTAATCCATACACTAACGAGAAAATGCAGAACTTCAAAGTAGATCCTACACGACTTGCAGTATTTTTAAGATGGTGTTTAAATGCTCCATTCCATTTTGTACGTAAACAGTTTGGAATGACCAACGACCAATACATATTTTTATCTGGTGAAAGTGGAGTAGGGAAAACTTATGGTTATTCAGTAGCTGGTCTGTTCATGTTAGGAATTGAAGAACCCAAAGAATACTTAACAAGTGGTGGAAGTAATAGTAAAGCACAGATAAGTAAAAGTCTAGCTAAAACAACATTTCCAGTATTCATAGATGAAGCAGATGGTATACTAAATAATGAAAACTTGACCAGTATGTTAAAACATAGTGTTCAAAGCTTGAATAGTAGAGTAGTAACAGACATAGACACAAACACATTAACCAAAGAAAAAGCATTAGCACCAATAGGTTTTAGTGCAAATAATTTATTCAAAGATACAGAAAAGGGAGCATTGACTAATAGAATAATTACTTTACCTTTTTACTCCAGAGATGTACCAACAAAAGAAATGAAAAAAAGATTTGAAAAAGAGTTCAACACAGATTACACACCAGAAGATAAAAGACAAATTTTAAAATATATAGGGTATGAGTTCCAAGCTAGAATATTAGAAAACCCAAAAGTGTACATACACACACCACCAGACCAAGTAGTGAAACAATTCTTTATTGATATATGCCACGAATGTAATATTTTGTCTGTACTAGAATGGGTAAACAATGACATTGAGAAAAGAACAGCAGAAGATGACATGAAAAACAGACATGAAAATCTTAAGGACATACTTATGACAATATTTAATAGGGAAATGAAATTCACCAAGATTAAGAATGATCCAGAAAGTTACATAGAAAAACCATTAATAGATGATTTTACATTAACACCAGCAGAAAAACTATTAGCATTAGCAGAAACCTGTAAAATAAGTTGGTTAAGAACAAATAAAAGAAAAAACTGTTTCATTATTAGAAAAGGAGTTATACGCGCCGTAAATAAAGAAGACAATAGTATAAACATTAGTAACCTAGAAGAATTTAGGGATATTCTTATATTTGGACAATATAGTATGTATGATGTCAAAAAATATGCTTATAATGAAGATGGAAGTACAAAACAAGATAGAAATTCTGTAAGGTTGGACATTGAAACACTATCAGATATGTATGATATAGAAGAATAATTATTCACCACTTATTTTTTAATTCCTTTTTTTTCTGTTCTTTTTAGTCTATTTATACTTTTTGAAAATAGGTACTAAAAGGGAACTTTTTTTTTTACCACATCAAAAGTATTACAATAGTACATAGTTGTTATTATTTGTACTATTTTCTATGCTTTTGTACTATTTTCTTCAAAAATAGTACATGGCTTGTACTATATTTTTCAAAGGAAAAAGCTTTATTCATTAAAAAAAACGATTATATTCATAAAAGTTAAAAATAGTACAAATAGTACACTAAAAATATCTCACACGCGCGCGACTTTTTGTTATTATTTTTTTTGTTTGTACAAAATATGTACACAAAATTAATAACATTTTTTTTGTTAT
>ENA-OWPN01002522-OWPN01002522.1-human-gut-metagenome-genome-assembly--contig:-NODE-2522-length-10979-cov-2.398847_pt1 | contig 10979 bp, 14 predicted proteins | sample MGYA00248266_ERZ651850 | MGnify/ENA primary metagenome ERZ651850 (study PRJEB26924, sample SAMEA4378296) | human gut metagenome | biome: human gut; feature: human-associated habitat; material: faeces... | reverse complement strand
GTATTTCCTACTAGGGGGTCCTTTTTGTATTGTCTGCATAATCTGGGGCAGTTCATAGTACTGGTGGTTGCTTCTTTTATATGATTAATATAAAAATTTACCATCGCTTTGTCCGAATGGCTGTATCCTGGATCAGATTTGCGAGGTGAATACTTGATACCCTTGGCGGCTCATTTCGTCAAGCAGACGCTTTGCATGCTCAACACCGCCAACCTCACATACCACTTGAATAATTGCCTCGCCGATATCCAGATCTGCCTGCACACGATCATGCTGAAAACGAATGATATTGGCGTTCTGCTGCGCAACCAAATGCGCAAAACGTTCAAGCGCACCGGGAGCGTCCGGCATGATGGTCGAGAACTTGAGGTGGCGACAACGAGTAACAAGGCCCTTTTCTACAATCTTATGGATGAAGGACACATCGATGTTGCCGCCGGACAACACGCAGACAACTTTTTTTCCCTTAACATCAACCTTGTTATTCAGAACAGCCGCAAGAGAGGCTGCGCCTGAAGTCTCCACGACCTGCTTGCAGCGTTCGAGCAGCAGCAACACGGCAGAAGCAATCTCATCATCCGAAACGGTAACAACGCGGTCTACATATTTCTGAATATATTGGAATGTGTTTTCGCCCGGCGTCTTTACCGCAATGCCATCGGCAATCGTGCGCACATTATCCGAAGGAGTCAATGTACCGGCACGGAAGGAGTTGGCAATTGCCGGGGCTCCCTCAGCCTGCACACCAATCACTTGAATACGAGGATTGATCTGTTTAGCGCAAGCAGCTACGCCCGAAATTAGTCCACCACCGCCGGCAGGAACAAAAATCATGTCGACAAACGGCAGGTCACGCAGGATTTCGAGCGCAATCGTTCCCTGACCGGCCATAACATCCTCATCATCAAAAGGATGAATGAATTCTGCGCCGGTTTCCTCGCAGATTTCACAGGCCTTAGCATAGGCCTCATCGTAAATGTTTCCTGCCAGCACCACCTCAGCACCATAGCCCTGTGTAGCAGATACTTTAGCAATCGGCGTGGAGCGCGGCATGACAATCGTCGACTTGACGCCTACCGAGCTGGCCGCAAATGCAACGCCCTGCGCATGATTACCTGCGGAGGAGGCGACCACCGCATGCAGATCACCCTCGGCATAACGCTTCATAATCTTGTTGTATGCACCGCGCACTTTAAAGGAACCGGTTTTCTGCTGATTTTCATATTTCAGGTAGACTTCTGCACCGGTCATGCCGGAAAACGTGCAGGAAGTGGAAAGCGGAATGTTGTGGATCACATTCTTTAAACGATCCGCTGCTGCCTCAAAATCTTTCAGTTCTAACATAGCATTCTTCCTCAATTTAGCAAGATGAATTTATCATAACACTACCGTGCTTTTTTTGCAAGAAAAAATAGTAGAAAGGTCGAAAGGTATGAACGCCTTTTGGCTGCTGATGCAGTTTATGTTGCTATTGGAAATGCTTTTTGCTATACTAATACTGATCATAGAGAACAGAGATGTGGAGGAAATACAGGCATGGATGAGCAGAATAAGGGCTTCCGCGGGGCAATATTTGGCGGCTTTCGGCGGGAGGATGTACTGCATTACATAGAGGAAACGGATAGTAAATATTTTTCCGAAACCAAAGAACTGCGTCGTCAGTTAACCGAGGCGCAGGCGGCTATGACGGAGTTGAGTGAGCAGAACAAAACTTTGACCGCTAAAAACGCCGAGTTGCTGGAGCGACTGGGCGAAATGACGCTGGATACTGATAAAATCCGCGCGCAGCTTGACCAGATTGAGCGCGGATTTTCCATGCAAACGGGGGAAATCGAGGCGCAGAACGCTCGTGCAGAGGAGCTTGCTGCGGAAAACGATCGTCTTTCAGCGGAAAACGCAAAGCTTTCGGCCAAGTGCGGGGAGTATGATGCATCCAAAGATAAAATTGCGGAGATGGAGCTTTCAGCCTACCGTCGCGCCAAACAAATCGAGGAGGACGCCAAAGCAGAGCTGCAGAAGCTGCGTCGCCAGTCGCTTGACATGATCGATCAGGTGAAGCGGCAGTTGGACACGACCAAAGAAAACTACCGCACCGTGCTTGCGCGCAGTCAGCAGGAGTCGGCCGAGATGGCGCGCAAAGCGGGTGAGGTCCTAGGTGAGATAGATCGGATCAGCGCTGCGCTGAGCAAGGGTGAGACTGAGAAAAACAAAAGCGGATTGCGGGATGTGCTGAACAATCTGCGTCCGAAAACGGAGGAATAATCATGGCACATTATGATTTGAAAACCGAACAATTAAAGGAATGGGCACCTAAGCTACGCGCAGGTGATACCGTTACACTGACCGGTGTGGTATATACGGCGCGCGATGCAGCACATAAACGAATCGTGGCCGCAATGGACGCAGGTGAAACACTTCCCTTTGATTTGGACGGTGCTGCGATTTATTACGCGGGGCCTACGCCAGCAAAGCCGGGGCAGGTGATTGGTTCGGTCGGACCGACGACCTCCGGCCGCATGGACCCGTTTGCACCACGTCTGCTTGATGCAGGTCTCGCATGCATGATTGGAAAGGGCGTGCGCAATCAGACCGTACAGGACGCAATGCAGCGCAATGGGGCGGTGTATATGGTTGCAATCGGCGGCGCAGGCGCAGCAAAGGCAGCATCCATTAAAAAGGTTGAAGTCATTGCGTATGATGATCTCGGCTGTGAATCAGTCAAGCGACTGACGGTTGAAAATTTTACTGCCATCGTTTCACAGGACTGCGTTGGCGGCAATCTGTATACTGAAGGTGTAGAAAAGTATAAACGTTAATAATCGGTTTGGCTGTGCGAATCGAATATTTGCCCCTACCCGGACATAAGCTGATCTGAAAAGCAGTCCGGGGAGGGGATTTTTTTGAAGTTAGGATTCCGGCATACGGCGTTACAGGCGGTGTGTACGGTGCTTGCGCTTTGCTGCGCATTGACCCTGCTCGGCCGCAGCAAGGCGGTAATGACGCTCGCCGAGCAGCAAGGTGTGCAGGTTCCGATCCTGATGTATCACAGCATCCTCAAAGACAGCGCACGACAAGGACAATATGTCGTTTCACCGGATATTTTATCCACAGATTTGGATGCGTTGCAGGCGCGCGGATATCAAACTGTAACGGTGGCCGACCTGCTGGCCTATGTTTATGATGACGTTGCGCTGCCGGAAAAGCCAGTTATGATTACCTTTGACGACGGTTATTATAATAATTATGTTTACGCCTATCCGTTATTACAGCAGCGAGGTATGCGTGCGGTTATCTCAGTGATTGGCAGCCAAACGGCGCAATATACGGAAAATGGAGTGGAAAATGCCTATTGGTCGCATCTGCGGTTGGAACGACTGACAGAAATGCAGGATGTGTTTGAAGTGCAGAACCATTCATGGAATCTGCATGAATACGGTGAACGCCGCGGCTGCCTGCGACGGCGCGGAGAGGATGAGGGCAGCTATGAAGCACTGCTGCGCGAAGATACGGAGCAGACACAAAAGTTGCTAAGCGAAGCCGGTCTGCCAACACCGACCTGCTATACTTATCCGTTTGGCGCCTGTTCAGAAGAGAGTGAACGTATTTTAGAGGGCATGGGATTCTTGTGTACACTGGGCTGCGAAGAACGGATTAATCTGGTGACAAGAGACTCTGCCTGCCTGTATGAAATGGGGAGGTATAATCGTGGAGCGGGCGAAAGCACAGAAAGCTTCCTCTCAAGAGCGCTGGGGGAGTGATAGCATGGGACTGATACGTTTTTCCGACCTGCATTGCCGTGAGGTGATCAACCTGTGCGACGGGGCGCGACTGGGTGAAGTGTGTGATTTGGTATTCGATCCCGTGTGTGGACAGATTACGGCAATTGTTGTCCCCGGACAGGGGGGATTGCTCGGAATGTTTTCGCGGCAGGATCAAGAAATTCCATGGCAGTGCATTGAAACGCTGGGGGAAGATTATATTTTGGTGAAATTTCATCGATAATTGTAAAAAAGATAGCGGAATGAAAAAGAATATGTTATACTTCAATTAGTCCGTTATCGGACAATCGAAGTGAAGGGAAAGGGGAAAGGATATGGACAGACGGGAAAAAATAGGGTATGCGCTAACAATGTTTGGTGGAATCTGTTGGGCTTTTTCAGGGGCTTGCGGACAGTTTTTGTTTCAGAACCGCGGTTTAAGTTCAGACTGGCTGGTATCAGTCCGATTGACGCTGGCTGGTCTGATACTTACCGTTTATTCGCTGTTACGTTGGCGTGGAAACGTGCTGTCGATTTTCCGAACTGCAAAAGGCGTTGCAGGAATAGTCGTGTTTGCTTTGTTTGGTATGGCCATGTGCCAATACTCCTTTTTTCGCTCAATCGAACTTTCCAACGCTGCAACCGCGACCACACTCCAATATACCGGCCTTGTTCTTGTCATGTTGTGGCTTGCACTATGGGACAAGCGTTTACCGCATCGAAGCGAGATTCTTGCAGTAGTATGCGCCATGGCAGGCGCGTTTTTGCTGGCGACACATGGCGATCCATCGCAGCTTGTTCTATCTGACAAGGCGCTGTTTTGGTGTATGATGGGTGCCATCTCGTTTGCAGTATACAGCGTGCAGCCTCGCGAAATGATTGTACAATATGGTACCATGCCGATTACCGGCATTGGCATGCTGATTGGTGGAATCGTATTGTGTGCGGTATTCAAACCGTGGCATGTAGTCGGTCAGTGGGATATTGTGACAGTATCAGGACTAATGTATATCACTGTTTTCGGCACGATCTGCGCATTTTGTTGCTATCTGGAGGGGGTGCGTCGGATTGGTGCGGCCAAGGGAAGTATTCTTGCGGCGATTGAACCGGTGGCATCGGCGGTGCTGAGCGTGGTGTGGCTGGGCGTGCCGCTTGGTGGTATGGATATAAGCGGTATTGCACTAATCGTTGCGGCAATGGTTTTGCTTGCAAAAGATAAAGGACATGAGCCGGATAAAAACATAGAAAAAACGTGAAAATTTCTGAAAGAACAGAAAAATTGATTGACAAAGTGTGTATTCAAGCGTATACTATTTAAGCACGAATTCGCACACCTCGTGATGAAAGCAGCCGGTGACGGGTCAGTTCTGATCGGTTGCTGCTGTCAGATGATCAGGGGTGGAGGAAACAACCAAGGAGGAAAATAAAATGGCAGTAATCTCTATGAAGCAGCTTCTGGAGGCCGGTGTACACTTCGGCCATCAGACCCGCCGCTGGAACCCGAAGATGGCAACCTACATCTTCACCGAGCGCAATGGTATCTATATCATTGACCTGCAGAAGACCGTAAAGAAGCTCGAGGAAGCTTACTTCTTCGTGCGCGATATGGCAGCTGCTGGTGAATCCATCCTGTTTGTCGGCACCAAGAAGCAGGCGCAGGACGCAATCAAGGAAGAGGCTGAGCGCTGCGGCCAGTTCTATGTCAACGCACGTTGGCTGGGCGGTATGCTGACCAACTTTAAGACGATGCGCACCCGTATTGCCCGTCTGAACCAGCTGCAGAAGATGCAGGCGGACGGCACCTTTGATCTGCTTCCCAAGAAGGAAGTTATCAAGCTTCAGCTCGAAATCGCCAAGCTCGAGAAATACCTCGGCGGCGTTAAGGAAATGAAGAAGCTCCCGGGCGCTCTGTTCGTGGTTGACTCCCGCAAGGAGAAGAACGCGATCGCAGAGGCTCGCAAGCTGGGTATCCCGATCGTTGCAATCGTTGATACCAACTGCGATCCGGACGAGATTGACTACGTCATTCCGGGCAACGACGACGCAATCCGCGCTATCAAGCTGATCTCCCAGACCATGGCAAACGCTGTGCTGGAAGGCAAGCAGGGCGAGCAGCTCGAAGTTGAGGCCAAGGCTGACGAGGCTGAAGCCAAGGCTGAGGCGTAATTCTGATATTGTAATATTTCCGCAGGGCGCGACGCCCCCGGCGCGCCGTCCGGTTTTGGCCGTGTAGCGGCGCCGGGCCGTCGCGCCCTGCGGCTTTGATGAAAAAACTTGATTTGGAGGAATATAAAATGGCTTTTACTGCTGCTGACGTAAAGAAGCTCCGTGAAATGACCAACGTCGGCATGATGGACTGCAAGAAGGCGCTGACCGAGGCGGACGGCGATTTTGACAAGGCGATCGAACTGCTGCGCGAAAAGGGCTTGGCCAAGGCTGCTAAGAAGGCTGATCGCATTGCGGCGGAAGGTGTTGTCTGTGCCACTGTCTGTGATGACTGCGGCGTAGGTGCAATCATCGAAGTTAACTCGGAGACCGACTTTGTTGCCAAGAATGCTGATTTCCAGCAGTTCGTAGCTGATCTGGCTGGCGTTGTCATGAAGGAAAATCCGGCTGACGTGGAAGCGCTCAAGACCTGCAAGATGGGTGATTTGACCGTGCAGGAAGTGCTGCAGGAGAAGGTTCTCACCATCGGTGAGAACATCCAGATCCGTCGCTTTGTTCGTTTTGATGACTCCACTGTTAACGTTGCATATACGCACATGGGCGGTGTCATTGGTGTTCTGGTTGGCCTGCAGGTTTCCGATAACCTGAAGGGCAATGCAACTGTAAAGGAACTGGGCAAGGATATTGGCATGCAGGCAGCTGCGATGAATCCGTCCTTTATGGACAAGTCCGAGGTAGATGAAGCTACTCTGGCTAAGGAGAAGGAAATTCTCCTGATTCAGGCACTTGAGGAGAATAAGACTGCTGCTAAGCCGAAGCCGGAGCAGATCATTCACAAGATGGTTGAAGGCCGCATTGGCAAGTACTACGAGGAAAACTGCCTCCTGCAGCAGGCTTTCGTTAAGGAGAACAAGGTTTCTGTTGAGCAGCACATTGCAGCAGTTGCCAAGGAACTGGGTGGCGAAATCAAGCTTGTCAAGTGTGTACGCTTTGAGAAGGGCGAGGGCATTGAGAAGAAGCAGGACGATTTTGCGGCAGAAGTTGCTTCCATGGCGAAGTAATCTATTTTTTGTAATTCCTAACTGAAAAACGCACCGATTCACCCACATAAAATGAGCAAAAAGGGCTCGGAGAGTAACGTGATGTTACCCTCCGGGCCTTTTTTTGTCCTTGTGGGACGGACACGAGAAGTAGAGATTGGGAGTGAGCGCGCTATGACACATAAAGAGGGAATAGGCCACTTAACGAATGATTGGTACAAGGATAAGGATAGCGGGAAGATCTGCATTGATGCCGAGAAAGCAGAAGCCTTTCTGGAGGCCGTTGGACTGGGGATCAAAGCAATGAAAACCCTCAGCGCTGAGCCAACCGAAGATCAGCCGCTCTCGCTGGAACAAATGCGTGAAATGGCAAATAAACCATACTGGCACGTTGGGTTAAGAGAAGAAAGCGCGCCGCCCCATTGGAGCATATTAGACCCGCTGCTTGCATATCACCCGGAAGATTACGAATATGGGAAGGATTGGCTGGCCTATGCTTACCCGCCCATCAGAGCCAAAAGAGAAACGCTAAACTGCGCCGGTTGCGATTATCTGGATCGTGAATGCGTGCCATGCGCTCATTGTATCCGGGCGGCAGGATACGCAGATTATTATAAGCCGCAGGAAGCGTCTGAATGATGAGTGGAGTGTCCCACCGGGGGCCTGCAAATAAGCGCAAGTAAATCTTTGCCCGAAAAACACTAAATACAGATAAATCAAGATGGCAGACACAAAATATAGTGTTGTTTTCATTGGCCCCATGGTGGCCTGCAAATGACTGCAAATAAAGCCAGAAACCACAAGATACAGGAAGTGCAACATGAAAAAGCACAATATGTTCCGCTATTTTACCGGCCCAATCATTGGCTGTGATAGGATAAAATCACGAGAAGGGAGCTGCTTACATGCAAACGAATCATGACACATTCTCCAAGAGGGAAGAGGCAGTTCTGCAATACATTGGTGGACTAACCGACACAGCTAAACAGACGATCTCCATATCGCGCGTTGCCACTCGTTTGAATTACGATTACTTGGAAAGCGCTGCAATCCTGTCGAGCCTCGCTGATGCCGGGATTCTGGCACAGTATGATGTCCTGTGCTGTCCCGAATGCGGATGCATCATCAAGAGGGTAGATGGAGCAGAAGAGACTGGTACAGAACAATGCGTACATTGCGATGCACAGGTAGATATGAGTGGCGAAGGTTACTTGGATTGCATTGAAGTCCGGTATGCGCTTGTGAAAACTGATTCCCTTGATCTAAGCTGAAATGTAAGAGAAGGTGTCCATATGAAGCAAAAACCGGTTATCTATTACGACAATATGATACCTCCGACCTATATCCGATTAGTCTCAGAGCGGTTGAATCTGGATCATATTGTTCACACAGAGGCTAATGAACAGCCGATGAGGTATTCCGATATATGCAGACTGGCGGAGACTGATTTTTTCGATAAGATATTGGTCTGTGCTTGCAAAGCCAGCCGCTCTTGTAATTCCCTGTATCTTCGGCATCCAAAAGGGAGTGTGCCGATTGGTGAGGAAGTCTGTTATCTGAACGATGATTGGATCAATGTGGCCGATGTCGTTCTTGTTGATTCGAAAAACGATGCAAACAATGCGAGTGAGAAATAATCGAAAGCGCGCTTTTAGCACTTACGGGCCATCACACGCCGGATGACACTACCCGCATACAGATCAACGACATCTACGCCAGTCTTGTCCCTTCGCTGCGCCCTGAGCAGCAATAGTAAAATAGGAGGAAGCGCCATGTTTGAATCTAAAATTGAGAACAAAATCGGAAGTAACAAATCTTATAACATATATTTTGCCATCGAAGTTATTCGTACTCTTTTGGAATTGGCTTTTTTCACATTTGCTGGTTTCGCTTTTATACTCTTTTGCCCTGTCATATTGGCCTTTTTCCTTATGCCTTGCGAAAGAGTTATGGAATATCCTCTGATTGGTGTGATTGGGCCACTCGCTTTAATCGCTTTGTCGTGTTTTGCTGTTTTTTATGTGCTATTAGGCGTTGAAAAACTTCTTTTTTCAAAAGCCACTATCCGAGAATTCGAAAATCGGATGATGACTGTTCCCCCTACACAGGACGAATCGAGGAAAGAGGAGCATGACACCGGCCCAGAACAGAAAACATACAGCTTCCCGGCGTTTGATAGGAAGAAGCTCTATGATGTGATGCAAAAACGTCTGACCAATGTTTCTTCATGCCGTGACCGGGTACAGATGATACATGAATATTTAGAAGAGCAGGGCGCATTCAAAGACCTTGCCGCCGCCGACTCTGATTGCAGGCTGCCGGAAATCACTTCTCAGGATTTTCCCAAAGGCATATTGCCGAACCGGATGAAGAAAGTAATGCTGGAAGCATTATGGCATTTGAACCGTGGCAGTGAGGAGCAATACTGGCATGAAGTTGAGGATATGATCCTGAATCCGTTTCCTGAGTTCCCGGTAACGCCGGTTGAATTGCAGGTGTTCCATGTGCTTTTCGACGTGGGACATCGTGCAATGTGGCGGGGTATCCTGACATAAAACTGATCTGCTGGCAGCATTACTTTGATATATAACGGGGAGGAGGAAAGGAGTCGAACTATTATGGACGGCAATAAAGCAAAATAAGTGCGCAAAAGAAGCAGAGAAGCATTAAAGGCGTTGCCGGAAGCGCATGCGAAGTACATTCTGGAACATGATTTGCAGTATCCTACGTTGAAACAGGGAGATAAACCTGACCTCCGGAATGAATTTGCATCCATCGGTGTCGAAGTGACAGTCCGCGATGTAGACAAATGGAGCGGTCTACTGTCCGATATTGCAAACGGAAAAATATTTCCGGAGCAAGCGAAAGCGGCAGAAAAAGAGCTGCACAAACACTTCTTTGCTTTGAAAAAATCGCGTCTGTATAAGTCATTGCCTCCCAATGCTGTATCTATTCCGATTCTGACAGAGGTTGTTCTAAAAGCAATTATGAAGATGAAGGCGTTCTGTCTCGTACTGACAAGATCGGAGAACGTAGACCTTATCGAAATCAATATTAATAATCAGTGGAAGAGAAGATGAAAAAGCGTCCGCAATATGAGTCGTTCAAGCGCATGGAGCTTTTCATTTTCATGCCGCTGTTTGCGATATATGATAGCTATGGGGCTTCATCTGATGGCTTTCATGCCATTCCACAGATCTATGAAATGCTAAACGAGCGCGTTTTTTTACAATCGCTCAGCTTTGATTTACGGTGCTGAGAAGGCTATGTCGTGTGCCGGAAAAACCATGGGAAATGACCTTGGCTACCGACAGCACAATGCTCATCAAGAATCAGAAAACGATTGGTATGATCCGAGGGAAATGCCTTTCGAGCAATATTGCTTACTGATTCTTCAAAGAGGCTGATTTGATCGAATTGGAAAAGGTTTTCTATCGCTTAAAGCTTTTTTATTGCATTTAAGACAGATAACGGGTATCGACCGTAAATTAACCGTATGCGGAAATTAGCGGCCCATTATCATAAACTGATGAATGGCGTCAATACGTAAAACCTGATGAACCTTACTTGTCAAACCGTAAAGGAACGTGATTTGCGTTGGTAGTGTAGGTTTGTCAAACATATTGGACAGAGAACTCAAAAGGAGAAAGCCAACCCAGGGGCCTCATAGGGAAGTTGTTGGAGCGGCGGTTATGGGCGGCAAGCTGTTTTGTGAAGTCTTGGAGGGAGTAAAAGCAGTGGGAAGAATAGAAACGCTTTTGATCCTCCCGGTGGCTGCGCTCCACCTTGCCGTTGTGTCGGGGCGTATAGGGGCGAATTAGCTTGTGCCGGATACCCAGCTGCATGGCTGTAGTCTCAAATAGAGTTGGCATGTCACGTCTGCTGTTGGAAAAGCGGTTGGTGAACTCAAAGCCATTGTCTGTTTGGACACACTCCACCCGGATACCTCGGCGGGCGTACCAGTTGAACAACTTCTTCAGGAAATCCGCGGAAGAAAAGGTGCTTTGCTCTGGAT
>ENA-OWPN01002521-OWPN01002521.1-human-gut-metagenome-genome-assembly--contig:-NODE-2521-length-10984-cov-2.620459_pt1 | contig 10984 bp, 13 predicted proteins | sample MGYA00248266_ERZ651850 | MGnify/ENA primary metagenome ERZ651850 (study PRJEB26924, sample SAMEA4378296) | human gut metagenome | biome: human gut; feature: human-associated habitat; material: faeces... | reverse complement strand
GCCGCGGCAACCGGCTCGTTCTACCTCATAAAGACCAAGACCAAGCCGGCACCGCTCGAGCCGCGATGCAATGACGACGAGGCACTCGTCCAGATCATCATGAAAGGTATCTCGGTTGAACAGGGCGATCGCCCCACCGAGCAGCAGATGCTCGAGGCGCTCTCGGCATACCTCCCCGCTGCAGAATCTGAGGGCTGCGAGGGCGCGGGCAATGACGCCGTAATCGACATCGACTCCGGTACGCACCTTAAGGTCGACGTCGCCGGCGAGCGCGCACGAGAGATCCTGGAGCAGGCCTGTCACGATGCCATGACCCGCCGTCGCTTTATTATCGGCGGCGTCGTTGCAGTCGTTGCGGGGCTCGGCGTCATTGGCGCGGCGACCCGTGGCTTTGGCATCCCCGACTACCTCGATGGCATCCGCAGCTCTCTTGACGACTACACCTGGGCTCAGCTGCAGGAGATTTCGCTCATGATTAAGGCCGCCGGGACCCGTAGCGAGGCACGCGAGATTGCCAAGCGCTATCATCTGCCCAAGGAGAAGGTCTATGTCAATATGGACCGTTTCGGAAACACTTCCTCGGCTTCTGTGCCGATTTGTCTGGACGAAATGCGGAAAAACGGCTTGCTGCAGGCAGGGCAGACCATTGTATGCACCGGATTCGGCGGCGGTCTGACCTACGGCGCATTTGTACTGAAACTGTAAAGGAGAGAGTTTAATGAAAACCAAGATTACAGAATTGCTCGGTATCGAGTATCCGGTTGTGCAGGGCGCAATGGCGTGGGTTGCGGAGCATCATCTTGCGGCGGCGGTATCCAAGGCTGGCGGTCTCGGCATCATTGCCGGCGGCGCGGCTCCGGTTGATTACATCCGCGACGAGATTCGCAAGGCCCGTGCCATCACGGATAAGCCGCTGGGTCTGAACATCATGCTGCTCTCTCCGAATGCGGACGACCTTGCGCAGCTCGCCATCGACGAAAAAATCGAGGTGCTGACCACAGGCGCGGGCAATCCGGGCAAATATATGGAAAACTGGAAAAATGCCGGTATTAAGGTCATGCCGGTTGTCGCATCGGTAGCGCTGGCCAAGCGCATGGAGCGCGCGGGTGCGGACGCTGTTATCGCGGAAGGCATGGAGGGCGGCGGCCACATCGGTGAGCTGACGACCATGCCGCTGGTTCCGCAGGTGGTCGATGCGCTGAGCATCCCGGTCGTTGCGGCCGGCGGCATCGCGGACGGCCGCGGCATGGCGGCGGCGTTCATGCTGGGCGCCGAGGGCGTGCAGTGCGGTACGGTTTTCCTCGCCTCCGACGAGTGCTATATTTCGGAAAAGTATAAGGAGCTGGTTCTCAAGGCGACCGATATCTCGACCGTTGTAACCGGCCGTCCGTCCGGTCATCCGGTGCGCTCGCTCAAGACCCCGATGGCGCGCAAATGCCTTGAACTGGAGAAGATTAACACCGATAAGTCGCTCGAGGAACTGGAGGCCGCGACCGCAGGTTCGCTGCGCAAGGCGGTACAGGACGGCAACTACGAGGAAGGCACTTTCATGTCCGGTCAGATTGCGGGCATGCTCAAGGAGCTTCGTCCGTGCGCGGATATCATCCGCGGCATGACGGATGAGGCGGAACAACTGCTGAAGAACGCCTACAAGCGTTTTGAATAAGGAGATAAACGATGGGAATTGCAATCGTTACCGGCGGCTCGCGCGGCATCGGCGCGGCCATTTCGGAAAAGCTGGCCGCAGACGGCCATGATGTGGTCATCAACTGCGCGTCCTCGGTCGAAAAGGCGGAGGCGGTCGCGGAAAAGTGCCGTGCATACGGCGTGAAAGCGGTCGTCAAGCAGTGGGACGTTTCGGATTACGAGGCCTGCGGCGCGGCGCTCAAGGAAATCAAGGAAGAGATGGGCGTACCTTATATTCTGGTCAACAACGCGGGCATCACGCGCGACGGCCTGATGGTTCGTATGAAAGAGGACCAGTTTGACGCGGTTATTCGTACCAACCTCAAGGGCGCATTCAATATGCTCAGCCAGTGCGGCGCGATGATGATGCGCGCCAAGCAGGGTCGTATCGTCAATATCGCTTCGGTTGCCGGTATCGCAGGCAATCCGGGTCAGATTAACTATTCCGCGGCCAAGGCGGGCCTGATTGGCATGACCAAAACCGCCAGCAAGGAGCTTGGCGCGCGCGGCATCACGGTCAACGCGGTTGCCCCCGGCTTTATCGACACGGATATGACGCAGGTGCTGCCGGATGCCGTTAAGGAAGGCGCTGTCAAGCAGATTTCGCTCGGCCGCTTCGGCAAGCCTGAGGAAATTGCAGGCGTGGTTGCGTTTCTGGCGTCAGACGCGGCAAGCTACGTCACCGGTCAGGTCATTGTGGCCGACGGCGGTATGATTTGAATGAGTTTCGCGGCAGGCTTAGGCCGCAGGGAGTATGAGGGAAAAAAGGAGATGCTTTGATGGAACGAGTAGTCATCACCGGTATGGGCGCAATCACGCCGGTTGGCAATGACGTGGAGACGTTTTGGGCATCGCTCAAGGCCGGTAAGTGCGGCGTTGGGCCGATTACCAAGTTTGACGTATCCGATTTTAAGGTAAAGCTGGCCGCTGAGGTCAAGGATTTTGATGTGACCCAGTATGTGGATAAGCGTGAGGCGCGTCGCATGGACGTTAACTGCCATTTTGCGCTGGCCGCAGCACAGCAGGCGGTTGAACAGGCGGGCCTGACGGAGGGCAATTTTGACCCCTACCGTACGGGCGTTATCTATGGTTCGGGCGTGGGCGGCTTGCAGATTGCCGAGCAGGAGATTCCCAAGCTGAACGAAAAGGGGCCGGGCCGCGTGTCTCCGCTGTGCATCCCTGAGATGATCGCCAATATGGCGGCCGCCTATATCTCGATGCGCTTCGGTTTCAAGGGCGAGAATTTCTGCCCGGTATCCGCTTGTGCAACCGGTAACCATGCGATCGGCGAGGCGATGCGAACCATCCGTCACGGCTATCAGGATGTTGTGATTTGCGGCGGTACGGAGAACGGCATCATTCCGATCTCGATGGCGGGTTTCCAGAATATGAAGGCGGTACACATGGGCGATGACCCGACCTGTGCATCCATTCCGTTTGACGCACGCCGCTCGGGCTTTGTCATGGGCGAGGGTGCGGGCTGTCTCGTACTCGAGAGCCTGTCGCACGCCGAGGCGCGCGGCGCAACCATTCTGGCAGAGGTTGCAGGCTACGGTGCGTCGGGCGACGCTTACCATATCACCAGCCCTTCGCCGGACGGCGAAGCGGCGGCGCATGCCATTCTGGGCGCGATTACGGATGCGGGCCTGACCCCGGCGGACGTGGATTATATCAACGCGCACGGCACTTCGACTCCGCTCAACGAAAAATATGAAACCATCGCCATTAAAAAGGCGTTCGGCGATGAGGCGTATAAGGTCAAGATTTCCTCGACCAAGTCGATGACCGGCCACCTGCTTGGCGGCGCGGCGGCAGTGGAGGCAATTGCCTGCGTCATGGCAATTCGTGACGGCATCATTCCGCCGACCATCGGCTATCAGGAGGCCGATCCGGAATGCGATCTGGACATTACGCCCAACAAGGCAGTCGAGATGCCGGTGAATGTGGCGATTTCCAACGCGCTGGGCTTTGGCGGACACAATGCCTGCATCCTGATTAAGAAGGTGTAAGATATGGATATCAAGGAACTCAAAGACGTTGCCGTCGAGCTGATGGATGCGCTCAAGACCAGAGGCTTGGGCGAGGTTGAGCTGGAGATGGACGACGTAAAAATCAAGATTAAATCCGCGCCGCCGGCGCCGGTGGTTCCGGTTGCGGCTGCGCCGGTTGCAGCGGCACCCGCTGCTGCGCCTGCCGCTGCCGGGGAGTCTGCGCCTGCTGCACAAGCAGCCGAGGAATTGCCCGCGGGCACGCCGGTCAAAAGTCCGCTGGTGGGTACGTTCTATTCTTCTCCGGCACCGGATGCGCCGCCGTTTGTACTGGTCGGCCAGAAGGTCAAGGAAGGCGACACACTGTTCATCATCGAAGCGATGAAGACCATGAACGAGATCAAGGCGCCGTGCGACGGCACGGTCGTGCGCATTTTGGCGCAGCCGGGCGATATGGTCGAGTATAACCAGACGGTTGTTATCATTGAATGAGGTTTAGGGGGCTTATCAAAGCCCCCTGTCTTGAATAAAAAGCAATTAGATTGATAAAATCGCTTGCGCTGGATGAGAAAGAGGTATAAGATATATGCTGAATAAAGAACAGATCATGGAGATCCTGCCGCACCGTCCTCCCATGCTGTTGGTGGACGAAATCCTCGAAATGGATGAGGAGCACGCGGTTGGTACACTGCACCTGACGGGCGATGAGTTTTTCTTCCAAGGGCACTTCCCGGGCAACCCGATCATGCCTGCGGTGTTCCGCTTGGAGGCGCTGGCTCAGGTCGGCGGCGTGGCGCTGCTGTCCATTCCGGAGTTTCGCGGCAAGACCGCGGTGTATACCGGTATCGACAAGGCCAAATTCCGCGCGATGGCAAAGCCGGGCGATACGCTGCGGTTGGAGGTCAAGTTCATCAAGCGTCGCGGCCCGATGGCGGTAGCCGAGGGCGTTGCCTGGGTGGGCGACCAGAAGGCTGCCGAGGCGGAGATCAAGTGCATGGTCATCATGGACTGAGGCGGGGAAAAACATGTTTCAAAAGGTACTCATTGCGAACCGCGGAGAAATCGCGGTCCGCATCATTCAGGCGTGCCGCGACTTGGGTGTGATTTCGGTTGCGGTGTACTCCGAGGCTGACCGTGAAGCGCTGCACGCGCAAATTGCGGACGAAGCGGTGTGCATCGGCCCGGCCCGCGCGGCGGACAGCTATCTGAATATGGACAACATCATCTCGGCGGCGCTCGCGTCGGGTTGTCAGGCGATTCATCCGGGCTTTGGCTTTTTGTCCGAAAACCCGGATTTTGCCGAGCGTACCACGCAGGCCGGTCTGGCCTTCATCGGTCCGACCGCCGCGACCATCCGTCTGATGGGCGATAAGTCCGAGGCCAAGCGCAATGCCATTGCGGCAGGCGTGCCGGTTGCACTCGGCACAGACGGCCCGCTGCGCGATTTTGACGAAGCGCTGTCCGAGGCTGAGCGCATTGGTTATCCGGTGATGCTCAAGGCGGCCTCCGGCGGCGGCGGCAAGGGCATTCGTGTGGCGCAGGACGTGCGCGGCCTCAAGGACGCATACGACAGCGCGGCGGCGGAAGCGGTTGCAAACTTTGGCGACGGCCGCCTGTACATGGAAAAATACATTCATAATCCGCGCCATATCGAGGTGCAGATTTTGGGCGACAGCTTCGGCAACGTGGTGCATCTGTTCGAGCGCGAGTGCTCGGTGCAGCGCCGCCACCAGAAACTGATCGAGGAAAGTCCGTCGGCCTTTGTCACACCCGAACTACGTGCGAAAATGACCAAGGCGGCAGTGGATCTGGCAAAGCGCGTGGGCTACCGCAACGCAGGCACCATTGAATTTCTGGTTGACAATGACCGCAACTTCTATTTCTGCGAGATGAATACCCGCATTCAAGTCGAGCATCCGGTCACCGAGCAGGTGACTGGCGTTGACCTTGTGTGTGAGCAGATCCGCGTGGCGGCGGGTGAGCCGCTGTCCTTCACGCAGGACGATCTGGAGCTGCGCGGTCATGCGATTGAATGCCGCATCAATGCGGAGGATCCGTCGCGCGACTTCGCGCCCTGCCCGGGCACACTGGTGTCCATGCACCTGCCGGGCGGACCGGGCGTGCGCATGGATACGGCGGCGTATCAAGGCTATAAGATTCCGCCGTTCTACGATTCCATGATAGGAAAGCTGATTGTCTACGGGGCGGACCGACAGCAGGCGATTGCCCGTATGCGCCGCGCGCTGGCGGAAACGCTGTTCGAGGGCGTCGTGACCGGCACGGACTATCAGATGCACATTCTGCGTTCCAAAGCGTTTGAGGACGCGGAGTTTAACGTCAATTCGATTGCAAACGGAGATTTTGAGCGATAAAAGAGGGGAGGAAGCGCCATGCTGCTTGATTTATTCCAGAAAACGCGGGAGACCTCTATGGAGATGAAGCCACAGGAGGAAACGGGCGTCAAGGTGGTCAAGTGCAAAGGCTGCGGCGCGGAGCTGAAAGCCTATGCTTATGGTAAAAACCTGTATGTGTGCCCGCATTGCGGCCGGTACGGGCGGCTGCTCGCGCGCACGCGCATCCGTCAGATAGCGGATAAGGACAGCTTTATGGAGCTGTATGCCGATCTGGCGCCTGCCGACCCGATTGATTTTCCGGGTTACGCGGACAAGGCGGCGCAGTTGGCTGAAAAGGTCGGCATGCCGGACGCAGTCAAGACCGGCGTGTGCCGCATCGGCGGAGTAGAGACCTGCATCGGTGTGATGGACAGTCATTTCATGATGGCATCCATGGGATCGGTGGTGGGCGAAAAGCTGACCCGCCTGTTTGAATATGCGACCGAAAAAGGTCTGCCTGTGGTGCTGTTCACCTGTTCGGGCGGTGCACGTATGCAGGAGGGTATGTTCTCTCTGCTGCAAATGGCCAAGGTTTCGGCGGCGGCGCGTCGGCACTCAGACGCAGGGCTGTTGTATATCACTGTGCTGACCGACCCGACCACCGGCGGCGTCACTGCGTCGTTTGCCATGCTGGGCGATATTATTCTCGCTGAGCCGCGTACGACCATCGGCTTTGCCGGACGGCGCGTTATCGAAGGCACAATCGGCGAGACGCTGCCGGATGATTTTCAGTCATCCGAGTTCTTGCTTTCGCACGGCTTCTGTGATAAAATAGTTCCGCGAAACAAGCTCAAGGGTACGCTCGAGACGCTTCTCAAGCTCCATCGACAGCCCAAACCAAAGAAACGGCAGGTGTGGCACTATGGCGAATAAACCTGCAAGTGAAAAAATGCGCATCATCCATGACCCCAAGCGTCCGCAGATTGAGGATTATATTGGTGAACTGTTTACCGATTTTGTCGAGCTGCACGGCGACCGATACTTTGGCGAGGACCACGCAATCTGCGCGGGTGTGGCGATGTTTAACGGCATGCCGGTGACCGTCATCGGCCATCGCAAGGGCAAGACGACCGAGGAAAAAATGGCGGCGAACTTCGGCATGGCCAATCCGGAAGGCTACCGTAAGGCGTTAAGACTTGCGCATCAGGCGGAGAAATTCCATCGTCCCGTGATTTGTCTGGTCGATACGACCGGCGCATTTCCGGGCGTGGGCGCGGAAGAGCGCGGACAGGGAGAGGCGATTGCCCGCTGCCTGTATGAGTTTATCGAACTGTCATCTCAATTGTGACGGGCGAAGGCGGTTCTGGCGGTGCGTTGGCACTGGCTGTGGCCGATCGTGTGCTGATGCTGGAAAATGCATTGTATTCGGTTATTTCGCCGCGCGGCTGCGCATCCATCCTGTGGAAAGATCCCAGCCGTGAGGCCGAGGCTGCGGATACCCTGCGTATTACCGCGCAGGATTTATATAATTTCGGCATGATTGAAGGCATTGTACCGGAAGGGCAGACGAACGCACAGCTTATCCGCAACGTGGGTCGTGCGCTGCGCGATCAGCTTGCAGAGCTGGCTGCCGAGCCGGATATGGATACGATGCTGCAAAAACGGTATGAAAAGTTCCGCAAAATCGGGATTTTCAGACAAATAAATCAAGATGAAAATGAAGGAGTGTAATTCCCATGTTTGAAAAGGTTTGCGAGATCCTGGCTGACAAGTTCGACGCCGACGCTTCCACTATGACCATGGATACCAAGGTAAAGGAAGATCTGAATGCGGACTCTCTGGACGTTGTTGAGCTGATGATGGACCTCGAGGAGAACTTCGGCGTAACGATCTCCGACGAAGAGGCTACTCAGATGAGCACCATCGGTGACATTGTCAAGTATATCGAGGAGCATCAGAACTAATTTGCTGCAAAGCAGGAAAAGGGCTTCGGAACTCTGTGGTTCCGAAGCCCTTTTTGTGCCTGCGTTATTGGTCCTCAAGTTGGAAGGTGACACGCCAATCACCTTGGATGGGAGTTCCGGCTACCGAACCGTAGAGCACCGGTATACAGCCGGAAAGCGCACTTTGCGGCAGGGCATAGACGGTTTCTGTATAGTGTAAGCCGCTGTCGGTATAGCTGTACGAGGCACTGATAGTGACCGACTGACCGTTTGCGTCAAGCAGCTCCAGCAGGCCGCTGGCACCGGCTGCTTCGTCTGTACACAATTGCAGGTGCAGCTGGCCATTTTCATATATGGCGGCGGATATACTGAATAGACCATCCTCACTTTTCCAGAGCGGTATCTGCGGAGCAAGAAAATCATAGCTTTGCGGTGTTTCGGTGCCGTCCGGCAAGCTGCAGCTGCTCAATATATGCGATTGCACGGCTGCCTTGGTCGGTACATCGGACAGAGAAACTGGCAACTCTTCGCCGTCCAGACGGGACAGAACGGGGGATATGGTGCCGACCGAAAAGGTCAGTGGATCCGATGTATCGAGCGTGCGGTTGAGCACAGAAAATTCGGCGAAAAAGGTTGCGGTTTGAGTGCCTTCGTCCCAATCCAGCAACTGATAACTGCCGCCGCCCTGTGTCCAGTCATCGATCCGATAATCATCCAGACATAGGTCGTCGGCTGTCAGGCGATTGCTTTGTGTATCCTGCAAAGTAAAGACGATACAGACCGTATGCCCTTCCAAATAGGCGGATTCCACTTGCAGTGTGATGCCGTTCTGCGTGCAGGACTGCTCCACCGGGGACAGAAAGCGGGATACCGCGGCGTATAACGCAGGAAGCTGAACGGTAATGTGCAGGGCAGCTGCCGTGCTGCCCAACGCAATCACTGCGGCAAGCGCCACAGCGATGCCGCGCCGCAGGCGGTGCTTGGGATGATAGCCCTGCTGGATGCGCGTCAGCGTATCGCTGACCAGCGTATCAGACGGTGTGATGCGGTCATTCATGCTGCGGTAGGTGTGTTCAAAAATCATCGTCGCACTCTCCTTTCAGTAGGTCGCGCAGCTGCGCACGGGCGCGGGTCAATCGCGTGCGGATGGCGGACGGCTTTTCGCCCGTCATGCGTGCGATCTCCTCGGCGGAATAGCCTTCATAGTAAAACAGATGTACCGCGGCGCGGTATTTGGGGGATATCCGGCGCAGCGCGTCATCCAGTGCGCGTTCCTCCGGTGCGGGGAACGGGATGCGCTCGTCGAGTGGTACATCATGCCGCCGCCACGCCGCTCGCCAGTGACTTTTCAGACAGTTGAGCGTTACGCGCAGTATCCATGCTTTTTCATGATCTTCGCTGTCAAATACCGGCCGATGCTGTGTCACGCGCAGAAATACTTCCTGAAAGATGTCATCCGCGTCGTGCTGGCTGCGCGTTTGTGCGTAGGCCAGCCGGTAGACAGTGTTTCCATAATCGTGAATCAGCTGTTCCGGGGTTTTGTCTGTCATGCGCCCCCGCCTCCTTTCACTGAGAATACGCCGCAGGTCGTGCGATCGCTACAGATTTTACCGGATTTTTATTGCAAAGCATGATACGGTCTGGTATCATGAATGCATCAAAGGAGGGATTGAGATGGACGAGAATCTGGAAGGAATCCATCGGCCGATTTATCACAATCTATGGATATATTGGCTGATGCAGCTGATTGCGTTGGTGCTGTTGCCGTTTGATCACATCATCGCCTCGCTTATGGGGTTTGTGGCGGGAGTGATACAGCTGTATGAGGTGTATGAAATGCGTGATGTGTCGGACGGCATGGGACGTGCATGGCGTACAATGTTACTCAGCCTTATACTGACCTTTGGTGGCTTGATCCTGACGATTTTGGCGATTGGATCGGCGCTGAGCATTCTGCTGCTTTTGGTTACGCTGGCAGGGCTGATCGTCATGATAGTGGCAGATTACTATTTCTATTTCGCATTGGATGAGTTGATTTTGCCCCGTGGCTATTCATATCCGCTGGGACGTATCCGCTGGTGCTTCTGGCTGTCACTGATCGGTGGAATCATTGCCACAATTGTGGGAGCGGTATCCCCATTTTTGGCGCTTGTGGTAAAGGTTGTTATGGCGGCGGTGATCATCTGGCTGCTGTGGCAGTATTTGCAGGCAGTCAAAGCAAAAGAAGGCTGTTAATAGCAAAAAGAGGACGGAATTTCCGTCCTCTTTTTGTTTGGATGCTATAGAGGGCTCAGCCCTGTACCGCGATAACCTCTACCTCAACCTTTGCGTCCATCGGCAACGCCGCAACCTGTACGCAGGAACGAGCCGGTGCGCTTTCGGGGAAGTACTTGCCGTACACGCCGTTGAATGCCGCAAAGTCATTCATATCCGCGAGGAAGCAGGTGGTCTTGATGATGCGGTCGAACGAAACGCCGCCTTCAGCCAGCACGCAACGCAGATTCTGCATGACCTGTTCGGTCTGCTCCTCGATGGTGGTTGCTTCAATTTTGCCGGTGCTGGGGTTAATCGGGATCTGGCCCGAGGTGAAAATCATCTTGTTTGCTACGATGGCCTGGGAATACGGGCCAACCGCTGCGGGTGCGAGATCTGTATGCAGTACTTGCTTAATAGACATGAGGAAACTCCTTTGCTACGATAAAATAAATTACTTTTTGCCGCCCTTAGCCTTTTTCAAGCGTTCGGTGTTGGACAGGATCTTTTTGCGGATACGCACGCTCTTGGGGGTGATTTCCAGCAGTTCATCATCCGAGATAAACTCAAGCGCAGCCTCAATCGACATCTGACGCGGCGGAATCAGGCGCAGCGCGTCGTCCGAACCGGAGGCGCGGGTGTTCGTCAGGTGCTTGGTTTTGCAGACGTTGACGCTCATGTCCTCGCCGGCGGCGGTGTAGCCGATGACCATGCCCTCGTACACCTTCTCACCCGGATTGATGATGAGCGTGCCGCGCTGCTGCGCGTTGAACAGACCATA
>ENA-OWPN01002516-OWPN01002516.1-human-gut-metagenome-genome-assembly--contig:-NODE-2516-length-11022-cov-7.978481_pt1 | contig 11022 bp, 7 predicted proteins | sample MGYA00248266_ERZ651850 | MGnify/ENA primary metagenome ERZ651850 (study PRJEB26924, sample SAMEA4378296) | human gut metagenome | biome: human gut; feature: human-associated habitat; material: faeces... | reverse complement strand
AGTCCCTTTGGTTGTCTCCCGCGTGAATAGCAGCAACGTTATTAAATGGAATAGCAAACCCGAGAAGTGCTATCCGACAAAAAGAACTATCGGTAGCTTGCTATCACTGTTATTTGCACGATAAGCGTCAGAAAACCACTCCTTAGTAATCCAACCCGTTTTCCCCCAACCACCACATCGCAAATTCTCATTTCCGCTATTGTAATTTTACTCGGATTGGTGTATAATAAATAATGTATATTTATATACTGAAATTTCTATCGGAAGGAATGTAAAAAAATGACTATCACAAAGGATTCAATAATCGGCGATATTTTAGACGCATACGGAGAGGTAACAGCCCCCTTCTTTCTTGAAATGGGTATGCACTGCTTAGGTTGCCCTGCGTCAAGAGGTGAAACTGTGGCACAGGCGTGCGACGTTCACGGTGTTGATGCGGACGAACTGGTTAAGAAGCTGAACGAGGCTGTCGGCAACTGATGCACGAGCCGATACTCTCGCCAAGACTTGCGGCGGCGGCAGGAATGGTGCGTAAAGGCGGAGAGATCTGCGATGTCGGTACGGATCACGCCCTGCTCCCCTGCAGGCTCTATCTTGACGGTGAAAGAAAGCTCACGGCGGCGGATATAAACGAAGGTCCTTTGCTTTCGGCAAAACAGACGGTAATGCACTACATAGGAAAAGAAGATGCGGTGCGTCTTGTGCTGTCGGACGGACTTGAAAAAATAGATTATGCCGACGATGTGATAATCGCAGGTATGGGCGGCGAGCTTATAGCAAGGATAGTTCTCGGTTGCCGTTTCTTAAGCCGTGATACACATTTTATCCTCCAGCCTATGACAAAGGCTGAGATATTAAGAAAAGAACTGTACAAAAACGGCTTTTATATAGAAAAAGAGCTTACCGCAAGGGAAAACGACAGAAATTACGTTATTATGTCGGTGTACTATGACGGCAAGAGCCGTGAGATAACCGACGCTTTTGCATATTCCGGAAAGGTAACGGACAAGGAGTATCTGAGCTTGGTGTGCCGTAAGCTAAGACATGCAGGAGAATGCTGCTCATCGTCCGATACGGCAAAAAGCGAGAAGCTGTGCAATACAGCACAGGAAATAGAAAATATAATAACAACATTATGATTTTTTGGGGTGAAGGTTATGAAAGTAAGCACTATCTACGAGTTTCTGAATGAATATGCACCGTTTTCGGTGCAGGATAAGTTTGACAACAGCGGATTTCTTGTCGGTGATATGAATGCCACAGTTAAGGGTATATGCCTTTGCCTTGACATAACCAACGATGTGATAAAAGAGGCAGTGGCGAACAAAGCCAATCTTATAATATCGCATCACCCTGTTATTTTCGATCCGCTGAAAAGCGTTACGGAGGGTATGCCGGTTTACGAGCTTATAAAGAATAAGCTGAACGCTGTATGCGTTCATACCAATGCGGATATGACCAAAAACGGCGTTACCGATATTATGCTCGACCTGCTCGAATTTGAGCGCTCCGACAAGATATTAGAACCCGTTATGCCCGATGGAACAGGCTACGGTAAAATATGCGAACTGCCTATTGCCACTCACGCCAAGGCTCTTGCTGAGTGTTGTAAGAAAGCGTTTGACTGCACGGTGGTACGCTATACCGAAACAGACAGACCGATAAAGCGTGTAGCCGTCTGTTCCGGTGCAGGCGGAAGCACCTTGCCGCTTGCCGTTGCCGCAGGCTGTGACGCTCTTATAACGGGCGATATAAAGCACGATGTGTGGATAGACGCTGTCAACAGGGATTTCTGCCTTATTGACGCAGGTCATTTCCACACGGAAAATATACTTTGCAATTATCTTTGCGGTGTTCTTAGCCGCAAATTCCACAATACACAGATATTTGTCGCACAGAGCAGTAAAGACCCCTGCTCATATATAATTTAACGTGTGACGGAAAGGACTGCCGATGTCACTTGACGGCACTTTTCTTCACTGTGTGGTATCTGAAATGCTGTCGGCAGGGCTTGTCGGCGGAAGAATAGACAAGATTTATCAGCCCTCCCGTGAGGAGATAATTATTTCGATACGCAGTGCAGGAAAGCACAATAAGATACTGATAAGCTCAAATTCAATGTCGGCACGGGTGTGTATGACAGAGCGTGCGGCGGAAAATCCGTCCGCCCCTCCTATGTTCTGTATGCTTCTCAGAAAGCACCTTAGCGGAGGAAAACTGCTCGATATAACGCAGGACGGACTTGAGCGTATAATAAACTTTGATTTTGAGTGCATGAACGAAATAGGCGATATGGTAGTAAACCGCCTTACCGCCGAAATAATGGGCAGGCACAGCAATATAATACTTATGACAAAAAAGGACGGCGTGTACCGTGTTACCGACAGCATAAAGCGTATCACGGACGATGTTTCCTCGGTAAGACGTATACTTCCGAATATCGCATACGAAACGCCGCCGAGAGATCTGACCCGTGTAAACTTCCTTATTTGTTCCGACAGCGAGTTTATAAACGCTGTAAAACAGGGTGAGGGAAAACGGCTGTCAAAGCACCTGACCGCCTGTCTTGAGGGCATATCCCCCGTATTTGCGAGGGAGTGCGCTTATTATTCGTGCAGGGATACCGATTTTGCGGTTGACGATATGACGGATGATAACTATGACCGCCTGCTGTTTTTTATAAAACGTGCAAGAGAATATGTTACAGATAAAAACGGTTTTACGATTCTGCGTGACCTGAACGGTGCGTACAAGGATTTCTGCTTTATGCCGATAGAGCAATACGGCACGCAGATGCTTGTATCCCACGCAGACGGCGCAAACGCACTGCTTGATATATTCTACGGCAGTAAAGCGGAAAACGAACGTATGAAACAGCGTTCAAGGGATCTGCTGAAAATGCTGATGAATACCTATGAGCGAATAGCAAGAAAGCTGGAGCTTCAGAAGGGCGAGCTTGCACAGTGCGGAGAAAGGGAGGTATTCCGAGTCCGTGGCGATGTTGTAAGTGCGAACATATACCGTATGGAAAAAGGCATGACCGAGCTTACCGCCGAGGATTACAGCACGGGCAAAACCGTGACCGTTCCGCTTGACGTAAGGCTCACCCCCTCGCAGAACGCCCAGAAATACTATGCGGAATACAAGAAGCTCGAAAAAGCCGAAAGAATGCTTACAAAGCTGATAGCAGACGGTGAAAACGAGCTTATATATATCGACAGCGTATTTGATGCCGCATCCCGTGCCACCTCCAATGCGGAGATAAGCGAGATAAAGCAGGAATTAGCGGCAAACGGCTATATCCATACGAATACCGTCAATAAAAAGACACAGGTAAAACCGAAACCTCCTATGCACTTTGTGACCGATGACGGTTACGATGTATATATAGGCAGGAACAACATACAGAATGACAAGCTGACCGTAAAAACCGCCGAGCCGGACGATATGTGGCTTCATACGAAGAACATAGCAGGCTCGCACGTCATAATAAAGGCGAAGAACGGCGAAATATCGGATAATGCCATTCTGCAGGCGGCAAGCCTTGCGGCATACTGCTCAAAGGCACAGAACAGCACAAAAGTGCCTGTTGACTACACACGGATAAGATTTGTGAAGAAGCCCAACGGTGCAAAGCCGGGTATGGTCATATTCACAAACAATTACACGGTGCTTGTAGACCCCGATGAACAGCTTTTCACAAGGGTAGAGGCATGAAAATAATCGGGTAATCAAAGAAAGGATAAAAATAAAATGAAGAAAGAACTCGCAAAGACCTATTCTCCTAAGGATTTTGAGGACAGGCTTTATCACGAATGGGAGGAAAAGAAGTACTTCCACGCAGAAATAGACCCCAAGAAGAAGCCCTATACAATAGTTATTCCCCCTCCGAACATAACCGGACAGCTTCATATGGGACACGCTCTTGACAACACATTGCAGGATATTCTTATCCGCTATAAGAGAATGCAGGGCTACAGCGCACTGTGGCTGCCCGGCACAGACCACGCTTCTATCGCTACAGAGGCAAAGATAGTAAACGCTATGAAGGAAGAGGGTCTTACCAAGGACGATGTAGGCAGAGATGGCTTCCTTGAGCGTGCGTGGGAATGGAAAAAGGTTTACGGCGGACGTATCGTTCAGCAGTTAAAGAAGCTCGGCTCGTCGTGCGACTGGGACAGAGAACGTTTCACTCTTGACGAGGGCTGTTCAAAGGCTGTACAGAAGGTATTCATCGACCTTTACAACAAGGGACTTATCTATCACGGCGAAAGAATCATCAACTGGTGTCCGAACTGTAAGACATCAATTTCCGATATTGAATGCGAATATGAAGAACAGGACGGCTTCTTCTGGCATATCAATTATCCGCTTTCTGACGGTAGCGGCAGTGTAGAGATAGCTACAACACGTCCCGAAACACTGCTCGGTGACAGTGCTATAGCCGTTAACCCCGATGATGAAAGATATAAGAGCATAGTAGGCAAGACAGTAAAGCTCCCTCTTACCGACAGAGAGATTCCCGTTATTGCCGATGAATATGTTGATATGGAATTCGGTACAGGCGTAGTTAAGATCACACCTGCACACGACCCTAACGACTTTGAGGTAGGAAAGCGTCACAACTTACCGATAATCCATATGATGAATGATGATGCTACTATTATGGACGGTATCGGCGGCAAGTACGCCGGTATGGACAGATATGAAGCAAGAAAGGCTATGGTAGCCGACCTTGAAGCACAGGGCTTACTCGTAAAGGTTGAGCCTCATAAGCACAATGTAGGCTGCTGTCAGCGTTGCGGCACTACCGTTGAACCGAGAGCAAGCTATCAGTGGTTCGTATCTATGAAACAGCTTGCACAGCCCGCTATAGACGTAGTAAAGAGCGGTGAGCTGAGATATATCCCTCAGAGATTTGAAAACGGCTATCTTTACTGGATGGAAAATATCCGTGACTGGTGCATTTCACGTCAGCTGTGGTGGGGTCACAGAATACCTGCTTACTACTGCCAGAATAAAGAATGCGGACATACAGAGATTACCCTTGACGGTATAGACACCTGCCCCAAGTGCGGCGCACCTATGAAGCAGGACGAGGATACTCTTGACACTTGGTTCTCATCTGCATTATGGCCGTTCTCAACGCTCGGCTGGCCTGAAAAGACAGCAGATCTTGAGTATTTCTATCCTACAAATACGCTTGTTACAGGCTATGATATAATTCCGTTCTGGGTTGCAAGAATGATATTCAGCGGACTTGAGCATACAGGTCAGAAGCCGTTCAAGGATGTACTTATACACGGTCTTGTCCGTGACGAGTTGGGCAGAAAAATGAGCAAGTCGCTCGGCAACGGCGTAGATCCGCTTGAGGTCATCGACAAGTACGGTGCAGACGCACTGCGTCTTACTCTTGTTACAGGTAACGCACCCGGTAACGATATGCGCTGGACAGAAACAAAGGTCACAAATTCCCGTAACTTTGCAAACAAGCTGTGGAATGCGTCAAGATATATCCTGATGAATCTTCCCGAGGATATGCAGGGCGCAGTTCTCCCCGAAAATCTTCCCATCGAGGATAAGTGGATATTATCGCTGTACAACGACCTTATAAAGAACGTTACGTCAAATCTCGACAGCTACGAGCTTGGTGTTGCTGTACAGAATCTGTTCGACTTTATCTGGGACGTTTACTGCGACTGGTATATCGAGCTTACAAAGCCCCGTATCGCAGAGGGCGGAGAAACAGCCCGTGCCGCTCAGAACGTACTCGTTTACGTTATGCAGGGCATCTTAAAGCTGTTACACCCCTTTATGCCGTTCATCACAGAAGAAATATGGCAGTCGATGCCTATAGTTGCCGATAAGGACAACAACCCCGAAAGCATAATGATTTCGGCTTGGCCGGTATATGATGAAAAGCTTCACTTTGCGGCTGAACAGACAGACTTCACAAAGGTTGTTGACGCTATCCGTGCTATCCGTGTACAGCGTAACGAGCTTAACGTACCGCCGTCAAAGAAGGTAACAATGCACATCGAAACAGCCGAAACGGCACTGTTCGAGGGCGCAAAGGCATTCTTTGAGCGTCTTGCAGGCGCAGGCGAACTGACAGTATCCGAAAAGGCAGAAACAAGCGACGATATGGTAACAATCGTTACCGCAAATGCAAGAGTATTTATGCCTATGGGCGAGCTTGTTGACAAGGAAAAGGAGCTTGCAAGACTTGAAAAGGAACGCAAGGCGGCTCAGAAGGACATCGACTTCCTTTCGGGCAAGCTCAGCAATCAGGGCTTCCTGTCAAAAGCACCCGCACAGCAGATCGAAAACGAGCGTGTAAAGCTTGCTAAGGCTCAGGAAAAGATGGAAAAGATAATGCTTTCTATTGAGAAGATGAAGTAATAATTCAGTTATAATCTATTCCCCGATTGAAAAGTCGGGGAATATTTTATAAGATAAAGCAGAATACAAAGCAGAATATAACTCACCGCCGTGATGAATTTACATCACGGCGGCGAGTTTTATTATATTGTATTATTTTTCACTTTAGCTACATTATAATCTATTTACAGATATTTTCGGCGGCATCATCATTCTTGCCTTTTGCTAGGCGCACTACCTGCTCGCTTGCACTATATCCTTGCCTCCCCTCGAAAAAGGGGAGGTGGCACGGCAAATGCAAGTTTGACATTCACCGATACTTTATTCAGCAAATTTGACTTAAATATTTCTCTGACATTTCCGAGCCGTGACGGTGGGGATTGTAATAGCTAAGAAGTTTTGAAGATAGTGGTACTGTCAACTTCAATCCCCACCGTCTTGCAGACAGAAATGTTTCCAATATATCTAAGTTGAAGATACTTTGTAACAAAACTGAATTTTAAGATTTATTGCTCGTCTGCAATCCACCTCCCCTTTTTCGAGGGGAGGCAAGAGTGATAGCACTTTGCAAGGCTTTTTTGCAAAATCTCAACCTTTAAGAAAATCTCAAATCAATTCTGCACTAATGTCCATTCCCGACCGTTCCACTATCCCTTAAAAATCCGCAACGTTATCAACGGTCGGAACAATCCGTCTATATTTCCGTCCGCCGTCAACGCAACTAAAGCCTATATCCATCTTTTTAAAAGGCGAATTTGAAGCGGCTCACAGCCGCAAGGTCGGAATTTGCGGCAGCTCACAGCCGTCCGCCGGTCAACAAACAAAAAATAGCCATCGCCTGAGCAACCGATCCGCAATGTAACGTATTACAGAATATAAAAAATTACCCATTTGTGTATTGCACGACCTCGGATTATATGATATACTGAATACATCAGTATGATATTTACCAAAAACGAAAGGAAAATACATTATATGGGAGCTATACTTGAATACAAATGCCCGTGCTGCAGCGGACCGTTACAGTTCGATACCGACGCACAGAAGATGAAATGCCCCTACTGCGACAACGAGTTTGACGCAGAAACCCTCAAGAGCAACGATGACATCCTTAAGGAAGAAAAGCCCGATATGATGGACTGGTCAAGCCAGCCCGGCAACGAGTGGATGCAGGGAGAGCTTGAAGGGCAGAAGGTCTACCTTTGTAATTCCTGCGGCGGTCAGATCGTCTGTGACGATACCACAGGAGCCACCGACTGCCCCTATTGCGGAAGCCCCGTAGTAATGGTGGGACAATTCGCAGGCGACAAGCGGCCCGATATAATAATCCCGTTCAAGCTGGATAAGGAAGCGGCAAAGAACGGCTTTAAACAGCACCTCTGCAAGAAGCGCCTCTTGCCAAAGGCATTCAGAACAGACAGCTACATAGACGAGATAAAGGGCGTTTACGTTCCTTTCTGGCTCTATGACGCCCACGCCGATGCGCAGGCATATTTCCACGGAACCAAGGTTAAAAGCTGGAGCGATGACAAGTACAACTACACCAAGACATCGCACTACAGGCTTTACCGCAACGGCTCAATGGACTACGAGAGAGTGCCGGTCGACGGCTCAAGCAAGATGGCGGACGACCTTATGGAGTCGCTCGAACCGTTTACAGCAGACGGCGAGGTGGCTTTCCAGACCGCATATCTTTCGGGCTATATAGCTGACAAATATGACGTTGATTCCAACGAAAGCAACGGCAGAGCCAACGAGCGTATCAAAAAGAGCACGCTTGACCGCCTTACAAGCACCACCACCGACTTCACATCGGTAACCACCGAAAGCTCCTCCGTACAGCTTGATAACGGCACTGTGAAGTATGCCTTATATCCCGTATGGCTGCTTACAGCCAAGTGGAACGGCGATATATACAACTTTGCAATGAACGGACAGACAGGAAAATTCGTAGGAAATCTGCCTATGGATAAAGGCGCATACTGGCGCTGGACGGGACTTATCGCCCTGATAGCAACTGTTGCCGCACTTGCCGTTTCCGCATTTGTATTACTGAATTAAGGGGGCTTATATATGATGAAGAAAAGAATTACAGCCATACTTGCGGCGGCAATAATAGCAGTCGGAGCATCGGTTCCTGCCTTTGCTGACAGCGATTTTTACACTGCCGGAAATGACGCACCGTTACTTCTGACAGCACAGGAAGCGCAAGCCGATACCGCTCTTGATATAATAAGCGACGACTCTGCGACAGTGACGCTCAGCGATAACTATGACACCGCCGCAATAAACGAAACCGGCGATACAAAGGACGATGACAGCGATGAAGCTCCCGTAGCGACCCGTGATATTGTTATTGCGGTCTGCATCAGCGTAGTTGTCGGAATTATCATCGGCTTCATCGGCTCAGGCATTATGAAGTCAAAGCTGAAGAGCGTCAGCTACCAGTCCGGAGCGGCTGATTATGTTGTACCCGACAGCTTCAAGCTGAATGATTCCCGTGACGTTTACCTTTACAGCACGGTAACAAAAACCGAGCGTCAGACCGACAAGGACCGATAATGTAACAAGGCAACAGATACTAAAAAGCACAATATGCCGTGCAGCCGCCTCCCGAAAACCGAGCGTCAGGCTGTACGGCATTTTTTTATCGGAAATGCCGAATAATTGCCTGTATGGTTGGTTTAATTTTGCGTTACAGGCTCTTGACAAGAGGCGAGGATAAAGGTATAATTAGATTAATAGTAAGCGTCTGCTGTAGACAATTTAAACCTGTCGATGATACACAGTAGACTTAATTTTTATCGCATATACGGAATACTCTGAGGCAAGCAGTCTTTTAAGCAACAAGCGGTTAAAGTTCGTTTGCCTCAAAGCTATTCCGGAGTGCGTAGCACTGAAGTGCAAGGAAAGGAAAGGTAAAATTATGGCTTTTATTTACTCTGAGCCCTCACACACATTCGGCGAGTATCTGCTCGTACCGGGCTATTCTTCTTCTAAGTGTATCCCCGCAAATGTTTCTCTGCGTACACCCGTTGTAAAGTTCAGAAAGGGCGAGGAAAGCTCTATCTATATGAACATTCCTCTGGTATCCGCTATCATGCAGTCTGTATCAGACGATAAAATGGCGGTTGCACTTGCTAAAGAGGGCGGTATATCTTTCATCTACGGCTCACAGTCGATAGAGGACGAGGCGGCAATGGTAGCAAGAGTAAAGAGCTACAAGGCAGGCTATGTAAAGAGCGACTCCAACCTTGCTCCCGATATGACCCTTGCCGATGTGCTTGAGCTTAAGGCTAAGACAGGTCACTCAACAATGCCCGTTACAAGCGACGGCACAGAACACGGAAAGCTGTTAGGTATTGTAACAAGCCGTGACTACAGAGTTTCAAGAATGGCTACCGACACAAAGGTTTCTACCTTTATGACACCTTTCGAAAAGCTCATCACCGCTCCCGCAAGCACAACGCTTAAGGAAGCAAATGATATAATCTGGGAGCATAAGCTCAATTCGCTCCCCATAGTTGACGATAACGGCGTTCTTATGTACTTCGTATTCAGAAAGGACTATGAGCAGCATAAGGAAAACAAGAACGAGCTTCTTGACAGCAAGAAGCGTTATATAGTAGGCGCAGGTATCAACACAAGAGATTACGCAGAGCGTGTTCCTGCTCTCGTTAACGCAGGTGCTGATGTTCTGTGTATCGACAGCTCCGAGGGCTACTCCGAGTGGCAGAAGCTGACTATCGACTGGATCCGTGCAAACTATGGCGACAGCGTAAAGGTCGGTGCAGGCAACGTTGTTGATAAGGAAGGCTTCCGCTTCCTCGCAGATTGCGGCGCAGACTTTATCAAGGTCGGCATCGGCGGCGGCTCTATCTGCATTACCCGTGAACAGAAGGGTATAGGCAGAGGTCAGGCTACAGCACTTATCGAGGTATGCGAGGAGCGTGACAGATATTTCGAAGAAACAGGTATTTATGTTCCTGTTTGCTCTGACGGCGGCATCGTTCACGATTATCATATGACGCTTGCTCTTGCTATGGGCGCTGACTTTATGATGCTCGGCAGATACTTCTCACGTTTCGATGAATCTCCCACAAACAAGCTGTTCGTTAACGGCAGTTATGTTAAGGAATACTGGGGCGAAGGCTCTAACCGTGCAAGAAACTGGCAGAGATACGATATGGGCGGCGACAAGAAGCTCTCGTTTGAAGAAGGCGTTGACAGCTATGTTCCTTACGCAGGCAGCTTAAAGGACAACGTTACACGTTCACTGTCAAAGGTACGTTCAACAATGTGCAACTGCGGTTGCCTTAATATCCCCGACTTCCAGAAGAACGCCAAGCTCACTCTCGTTTCTTCTACAAGTATCGTTGAGGGTGGCTCACACGACGTTATCCTCAAGGAAAACCGTGGTGCTCGCAGCGAATAAGTGCCCGTGGGGCACGGCAAATTCGCCGTTCTGAAAGATGGCGATTTGTTGCACTTTCGTTATCGGCGGATATTAACGAAGCCGAAAATCAATAATAATTACAGCCACAGCGAAAGCCGTGGCTGTCAGACTGTAGATAAACCTATATAAATTTTGAAAATGGGGTTTGGGGCGTAGCCCCAAGCGGGGTGAGGGCGGCAGCCCCA
>ENA-OWPN01002512-OWPN01002512.1-human-gut-metagenome-genome-assembly--contig:-NODE-2512-length-11041-cov-3.605225_pt1 | contig 11041 bp, 8 predicted proteins | sample MGYA00248266_ERZ651850 | MGnify/ENA primary metagenome ERZ651850 (study PRJEB26924, sample SAMEA4378296) | human gut metagenome | biome: human gut; feature: human-associated habitat; material: faeces... | reverse complement strand
GAACTTCAGCCTTCCAAGCTGACTACGTGAGTTCGATTCTCATCACCCGCTCCATGTTACTAACTAAGTCGATATTTATCGGCTTTTTTTGTGTTTTCTGAAATTTTGACCAACTAATTGACAAACATTATTATAGAAATTCGGAATGAATTGTTCTATTTTTTTATATTTAATGAGCGGGTGCCGGAAGGCTAAATTTTCTTATACTTACTACACTGGTCTTTTTTCGCAATGCCCTCGACGCGATTCAAAACATCATTACAAAGTCAGAAGCTGCCTTATATTCCTGGCTGGGACTTACATAGCGTAGTGGAATCCCCTGCTAACCGCATGGCTATTCTTTTATTATCTGACTTTTTAAAATTTAATAGTGGAGGAATCCTGTGTATCTTCCCCCTTTCTGATCAGTGGAAATTCGTGACAGGCAGATGCTGGCATTTAAAACTAATATTTGCACAGAAATGGATTTGAACTTAGACAGATATGTCACAAAAACGATATGTCAATTCACAGCAGATATGGTCTTCCTACTAAAACATTCATTATATGAAAAAAGGCGTGGTTATCTTTTAACACTACATAGCTATATATAGATAATTTTTACTTTTTTTCTTATTATTTAGGATTTTCAAATATTGTAAACGTATATATAAGTATAAAAAGGAGGTGAGAAATCATATTTATAGCAGTAAAGCTTTTTCTCAAGCTGAATCCTGAGCAGGAAGTCCGATTGAAATGGTACGAGGCTGTTTTTAAATTTGAAATAGAAAGAATATCTAACATATTCAAAAATAATGGACATGCATTTGAATATCGGTATAAAGATATCAGTAATCATATTTCCTATAACAGTAAACATCTGGTACTGGTACAGGCAAAAGCAAAATATACAACAGAACAGAAAAACAAAAAATTCACAATGCCATTTACCAGTATCTGGAGCAATTCCTCCTATGAGCTTCAAGCGGACTGTATTCTTTTTGAGCTGGGCTTGTATGAGCATAAAGAATTGTTGCGTATTCCCTGCTATATAAATAAACAACAGAAATTGCGATTAACAGCAGGACGGCATACGAATTTAAAGCTAGTATGCAGCAGAGGAAAATGGCATGCTCTTGTTTATGTGGATATTCCTTTTCAACAAAGAAGTGGCCAAAATCAGATGGGAATCGATATTGGATTAAAGGTACCAGCTGTTGTTGCTTTGAGCACTGGAGAGATAAAATTTTTCGGAAATGGCAGAGAAATACGGTTTCAGCAAAGAAGATATCAAAGTCACATTGAGGCAATGATTCGGCATCATCAAAAAAAGAAATTTGTGCAGTTTCAGCATAAGCTTCATCATGTTATGAAGGATTATGATCACAAGATTGCAAAGCAGATTATCAACTATGCTGTACAAAATGAAGTGAGTGTAATAAAAATGGAGAATCTTATGTCAATCAACAAACGTTATGAAAAAAATGGAAGCAAGGCACTGCACCACTGGTCTTATCGTAGACTTCAGGATTACATAGAATACAAGGCGGCTCTTGCGGGTATCCGTGTTTTGTATATCAACCCCTACAACACATCGCGTAAATGCCCTCAATGTGGCAGAATTAACGTACCTAAAGACCGTGCATATCACTGCTCCTGCGGATATCAGGGACATCGTGATGCCGTGGCGGCTATAAATATTCTCCATACACTTTGAACAGAAATGTTCGGCCTGCAGTATCTAACAAGATACCGCTGCAGGACGGGTGAAGGCACATCCATATCTGTCGATGTTGGACAGAAACAAAGCCAAACGGTTCGAACGAAAAGTAAAACAGGCGCATTGACTTTCTTTCTGTGCCTGTTTATGTATAAAATAAAAGTAGGGAAAAGCTTTAAATCCATTGTATGAACGGGTAAAATGCTACTCATACTATCTACGAGGTGATATACAAATGGATAATACTGCAATCGTAGTGGAATTAAATCAATTGCTGAAGGGTACTCATATGGGTATCGGTATTTTTGAAGATTTAGAAGGAAAGCTGCAGAGTGAACGACTAAAAAAGGAATTTCATGGTCTGCTGGATAAGCTGAAAATGCACGCACATTCACTGAGTGCTCTGATTCAGACATGTGGTGGAGATCCTGTGGAGAGCGCAGGATGGAAGGGTATGGTAACAGATGCTGTTGAGATGCTGAAAAATCTGATGATTACCAGTGACAAGCAGGTGCTGGAAGAGGCAGTTAAGAATATGAAAATGGCACAGAAGGCATTGCACGCATTTGATGAAAAGCATCTTGTATTGAATGACCAAATGAAAAAAACTATGCGCATTATGCAGGAAGATTATGAGTCAATGTATCACATGCTGCATAAATATCTGATTGAATTTCAATAATCCTGCTGGAGTGTTGTGATAAATTTGTGTATAATCGTACTAGATAGAAAGAAGGGTTATACATGAACGTTCAGGAAAGATTTTTACATTATGTATCATTTGATACGCAATCAGATGAGCATTCACAAACCACGCCCAGCTCATTGAAGCAGTTAAAGCTGGCAGAGGCATTAGTGGATGAAATGAAGGCAATAGGTATTACGGATGCCTATGTGGATGAATTTGGCATCGTATACGGTACGATTCCCGCTAATACGAAAAAGGATGTAAAGGCGATTGGCTTTATAGCACATATGGATACATCTCCGGATATGAGTGGAAAGAATGTCAATCCCAGAATTATTCCAGCTTATGACGGCTCTGATATCGTATTGAATGAGGAGCTTGGCATTTCCATGGGGGTACAGGATTTTGATTGTCTGAAGCATAAAATCGGAGATGATTTGATTGTCACGGATGGTACAACTCTGCTTGGCGCAGATGATAAGGCTGGGATTGCCGAAATCATGACGATGGCAGAAACTTTGCTTCGTGAAGACCGTGAGTATGGAAAAATATGTATTGCATTTACGCCGGATGAAGAAGTTGGACGGGGAACGGATCATTTCCGTGTACCTGCCTTCGGTGCTGATTTTGCGTATACCGTAGATGGCGGCGAGGTTGATTGTGTGGATTATGAGAATTTCAATGCCGCTAGCGCCCAGATTCAGATACAGGGTCTCAGCATTCATCCAGGCAGTGCAAAGGATAAAATGATCAATGCCCTGCTGGTGGCGATGGAGTTTCATTCCATGCTGCCAGTTGAAAAAAATCCTGCGTATACACAGGGATATGAAGGATTTAATCACCTGACCGAATTACATGGGGAATGTGAGCATGCCTATATGTCCTACATTATCCGTAATCACAATGAAGATTTGTTTGAAAAGCAGAAGGAGGATTTCCGCAGAATTGCGGATTACCTCAATCAGAAATATCCGGAACATACCATCCAGCTTACGATTCAGGACAGTTATGCAAACATGCGGACGATTATTGAAAAGGATATGAGCATCATTGAGCTGGTTAAAACTTCTATGAAGCAGCTTGGACTACAGCCAAAGTCCACAGCGATACGTGGTGGTACAGATGGCGCCCGTCTGACCTATGATGGACTGCCTTGTCCAAACCTTGGTACAGGCGGTTATAACTATCATGGGAAATTTGAATTTGCTTCCATCCAGGAAATGCAAACGAGTGTGGAGCTGCTGCTGAAAATTGTTGAAAACAGTCTGAAGTGAGTGAACGAAAAGCAAGAAGTGTTGAGGTCCTCTTTTGATATATAGAGAACAAATGACTTCTTGTTTTTTTCTGTGATGAAATCATAGTGTATCCTATAGACAAACATGCGGTACGCGGATATGTATACAATATACAAACAGTATGGGAAAAAATCTGTTCCTATGGCTGTATAGGAAGCTTAATGCATAACATTTAGATACATACAGTAATAAAAAAATCACAAACCGAAGAAAACGTGCGAATATATGCAGCATCATACAGCTACGACGATTTCAGGAAAAGCTTATTTGCAGTAATGTGCGTGTTATTCTTTAACGATGATACCAAGCAGCTGAACAAGCCGCAGCGCCTGCTGCTCATTGACGATGACTCCGCGTATATGATCCATGGTCAGACTGATTCCTTCAATATCACTGGAGGAAAGATCCATGCCTTTCAGATTTGTATTATGGAATTCACTTTCCTTTAGATCACAATGGTCATACACCGTCTTCTGGTATTCGCATTGTATAAAGCTTGCGTTTGAGAAATTGCTGTTATCAAAAATTACTTGCCGGAAACGGGAGCCTGACATGTTGGCATAGGCGGCTTTCAGATTCGTGAAAAGGGTATTGTGTATCACACAGTCGCTGAAATCAATCCCCATACAACGGCAGTTTCGGAAAACACAGCGATGAATCGCTCCCTTTGTGAAGTGCAGATTGGACAAATCACAGTTTTCAAAAATGGTATCTATCATATCAATTGCGTCAAATTCACAGTCCTCGAAAAACACATTGCGAAATATACAGCCGTCCAGATGCAATGCTGTATGCTCTTCATTTTGAATGCTGATGCCGTCAAATTCCATGCCCTCCACATAATGATCCATATCAATGCATTTCTGCAGGCTTTTTGCCGTATCGTATGACGGGCGTAAACGGGGTTGTACTATTTTCATAATTTTCACATCCTTTAGGCTCTATTGTACCGTATTCCACACCTGATGAAAAGGAAAATTCCAGGAATGGATAATCTTACAGCTTAGGATGAAATGAAACAGCGGCTTATCCTGGAAAAAGGGCTGATAAAGTCATAACGGCTATGAATATTTGAAATCTCTTGTTTCCTTAGCATATAAGGGCTTTACGCTTATAAGGCAAGCATATCCTTATCGCTGGTGATGATAAACACACAGTCACATAAAGGCAAGTCTTGTATTTCCAGAATTTCCTCTATATAATAAATGCGTTGTAAAAATGATGTTTGCGGATTGCAGGACAGACACTGGCAATATCCGCATTCTTAATGAAAGAAGGTACATAGTATGGAGCATATCATACAGCCGATGGCGGCGCAGCTGCACATTCAGCCGGAGCAGATCCGAAATACGCTGCAGTTATTGGAAGAAGGAAATACCGTTCCGTTTATCGCCCGTTATCGTAAAGAAGTGACGAAGGGTCTGGATGAGGAACAGATTCGTGTGATTCAGGAACAATATGAGTACCAGGTAAATCTGGAAAAGCGCAAGGAGGATGTCAAACGCCTGATTGAACAGCAGGGTAAGCTGACGGATGAAATCATTGCAGGAATCAATGCCTGTGAAAAGCTGTCACAGGTAGAGGATATTTACCGGCCATATCAGCAGAAGCGCAAGACCAGGGCAAGTGATGCGGCGGCTAAAGGATTAAAGCCGTTGGCGGACTGGCTGCTGCAGCTGTATCGGGATGCAGATGTGAAGGCTGAGGCAAGGAAATATCTGAATGATAAGGTGAAGGATGTTGAAAGCGCTATTCAGGGGGCTGAGGATATCCTGGCAGAGCTGGCGAGTGATGATCCTGCTGTGCGGCAGAAAATTCGCAGCAGTATGGAGCGCTATGGACGCCTGACTACAAAGGAAAAGAAGAAGCATACGGATGATAAAAAAGTTTATAAGATGTATTATGATTACAGTGAGCGTATTTCCACATTGGCGAGTCATCGTATCATGGCAATCGATCGCGGTGAGAAGGAGAAGGTGCTCAGTGTAGCTGTCGATTTCGATAAGGATTATATCACAGACTGGACGATTCGCCGCTTTACGAAAAAAAGACAGAGTCCCTGTGTGCCATATATCGAGGAGGCTGTCCGTGATGGGTTGAAGCGTCTTGCCTTTCCTGCTGTGGAGCGTGAAATCCGGGCTCAGTTGAGTGAAAAGGCACATGAGCAGTCGATTGAGGTGTTTTCCTTAAATCTGGAACGTCTGCTGCTGCAGCCGCCGGTGAAAAATAAGATGGTGCTTGGCTTTGATCCCGCTTTTCGTACCGGATGTAAGCTTGCAGTTGTGGATAAGAACGGAAATATGCTGGATGTCAGTGTAATTTATCCAACACCGCCAAATGCGAAAATAAAGGAAGCAAAGCAGAAGATGCTGCAGCTTCTGAAAGAGTATCCCATTGATATTATCGCTATTGGAAATGGGACTGCAAGCCGCGAGAGTGAAGCGTTTGTAGCATCCCTGATTCGGGAGTACCATCTGAATGTAGCTTATACCATCGTCTCTGAGGCAGGGGCTTCCGTATATTCCGCAAGCAAGCTGGCGCGGGATGAGTTTCCTGAGCTTCATGTGGAACAGCGCTCTGCCATTTCCATTGCGAGAAGAATCCTCGATCCGCTTTCGGAGCTGATTAAAATTGATCCGCAGTCAATCGGTGTGGGGCAGTACCAGCACGATCTTCCAACAGCGCGTTTAAAGGAGCGCTTGGATTTTGTTGTTTCCAAAGCGGTAAACCGAGTCGGTGTCAATGTGAACACAGCTTCCCAGGAGCTGCTGAAAAATATTTCTGGTCTCAGCCAGGCTACGGCGAAATCCATCGTAGAGTACCGCAAGGCAAACGGGGAGCTGAAAAACCGTAAGGAATTGAAAAAAATACCGAAGATCGGTGCGAAGTCCTATGAACAGGCGGCAGGCTTCTTACGTATCGAGGACGGGGATGAAATGCTGGATCGTACAAGCATTCATCCGGAAAGCTATGCGGTTGCCAGAAGGGTGCTGCAGCAGCTATCTATAGCAAGTCAGGATATGGGAAGTGAACAGGCACAGGAGGCAGTAAAGCAGGCCGATGTGGATGCATTGATCAAGACCTGTGAAAGTGACCGCTATACGATTCAGGATATTCTGGAGGCGATAGCGACGCCGCTGCGGGATTATCGGGATCGTTACGATGCACCTCTTTTGCGAAGTGATGTTTTGGAGCTTGAGGATTTGCATATCGGAGATCAGCTGGAGGGGGTTGTCCGCAACGTTGTAGACTTTGGAGCGTTTGTCGATATCGGACTGCATGAGGATGGTCTTGTCCATATTTCCAAAATGAGCAGACACCGTGTATCTCATCCAAGTGAGCTGGTTTCTGTGGGTGATATCGTCAAGGTATGGGTGTATCATATAGACGAAGAAAAGCAAAAGGTACAGCTGTCCTTGCTTCCTGTACAATAAGCAATGCCGCATTTCTATTGAAGAAATGTCAGAATATTCATAAGCTGCAGCCGTTAGGAGCATTTGTTCTGAAATACGGCTGCTCTTTTACAATTTCACATAATATTCTTTGTGCAATACAGGGGTTTTATAGTATAATAAACGTGTTCAAAACAAGGAGGACTATAGAATGTACCAAATAGAAGATCTAAAGGGAAAAGCAAACAACATTCGAAAGAACATCGTAAAGACGGTTACAGAAGCAAAATCCGGTCATCCGGGTGGGAGTCTGTCTTCTGTAGAAATCGCAACGGCTATCTACTTTACGCAGATGGACATCACCAAAGACAATGTGGCATCAACGAATAGGGATCGTTTTGTCCTGTCAAAGGGTCATGCTTCTCCGCTGCTGTATTCCGTACTGGCAGAGAAGGGCCTGATTGAGGAAGAAGAGCTTTCTACCTTCCGTAAAATCAACTCCCGTCTGCAGGGGCATCCAAGCATGCGTAAGCTGCCTGGTGTCGATATGTCAACCGGATCACTGGGACAGGGTATTTCCTGTGCAGTTGGTATGGCGATTGCGAATAAATACAATAAGGAGGATCACCGTATTTATACGATTTTAGGTGATGGTGAATGTCAGGAAGGCCAGGTATGGGAAGCTGCTATGGCTGCCGCTCATTACAAGCTGGATAACCTGCTGGCATTTGTTGACCACAACGGTCTGCAGATTGACGGTAACGTAACGGATGTTATGAATCCAACACCGATTGATGAAAAGTTTAAAGCGTTTGGATGGAACGTAATCGTTCTGGAGAATGGAAATGATCTGGAAAGCGTGATTGCTGCCTGTGAGGAAGCGAAAACAGTCAAGGGAAAACCAACGGTTGTCGTAGCGCACACAGTGAAAGGCAAGGGCGTATCCTTCATGGAAAACAAAGCTGGATGGCATGGAACTGCACCAAGTGCAGAACAGTGTGCGGAAGCAATTGCAGAACTTGAAGGAGGATGTAAATAATGGCAAAGATGGCTACTCGTGAAGCGTATGGTAAAGCGCTTGCTGAACTGGCAAAGGAAAATAAAAAAATTCTGGTACTGGATGCCGATTTATCCGGTTCTACAAAAACAGGAGAAGTAAAAAAGGTTGCTCCTGAACAGCATTTTAACTTCGGTATAGCGGAAGGTAATATGATGGCTGCTGCTGCAGGTATGGCAACAAGCGGAAATATCGTATTTGCAAGTACATTCGCAATGTTTGCGGCTGGCCGTGCATTCGAACAGGTACGTAACTCTATCTGCTATCCGCATCTGAATGTGAAGGTGTGTGCAACACATGCCGGACTTACGGTCGGTGAGGATGGTGCCAGCCACCAGAGCGTTGAGGATGTTGCTTTGATGAGAAGCATTCCGGGTATGGTAGTAATTTCACCGGCTGACGGTGTGGAAACAAAGGCTGCAATCCGTGCGGTTGCGGCTTACGACGGCCCTTGCTATGTGCGTTTGGGAAGAATGGCTGTTGAGGATGTTTATACGGAGGATACATTGAATTTCCAGATTGGAAAAGGAAATGTGATTCGTAAAGGAACCGGTGTTGCACTGATTGCTACAGGCATCATGGTGGAAGCTGCTATGAAGGCTGCCGCTGCATTGAAGGATAAGGGTATGGATGTAACAGTTGTTGACATGCACACAATCAAACCGATTGATGAGGAACTGATTGTTGAACTGACGAAGGATCATGATCTGTTTGTCACCTGTGAAGAGCATAGTGTGATTGGCGGACTGGGAAGCGCAGTTGCTGAGGTTCTCAGCCAGAAGGCTCCTAAAAAGCTTGCTATGGTTGGAATCAAGGATACATTCGGTGAAAGCGGAACACCTGCTGCTCTGCTTGAGAAATACGGTCTGACTGCAAATGATATTGTCAAGGCAGTAGAAGATAACAAATAAGAATAGAACAAATCGCTGTAAGCTACCTAATGTTCAACGGGGCTTGCAGCTTTTTAATATGAGAAAAACCCCAGATAACTAAAAGGAGCTTTTTTTTCGGTTGTACAGATCAGGAAGCACATCTCGCGATGCTGGTGGATAATTATTGTAGTATGCTGTTGATCCTTGCAGGAGCTGTGAATGGTAACAAAAAAAGGGTTTTGATAAAATAAAGCAAACTTAATTTCTTGACAAAAAAGTTATCCACGCACGTCTTCGTAGATAACTTTTCCTATCTCATACTTTTTTACTTTTTCTATTCAACTGTGAATAGTAACTTCATATTTATTTCTTCTATTTCTTTTTAACCTCTGCGATTGCAGCATACACGGTCTTTGCATCCTGTATATTGCCATATTCCGCATCGGTACTGCTGCCTTCTTCTACGATTGAAAAATCTGTTTTATCTGCCTTTGCACTAATCATCATGTAGGAATGACCATCCTTCATTTCAGCCACACTAATCAGGCAATAGCCGGCTTCCGGTGTATACCCGCTCTTTCCGCCGATGATGCTGCCGCCGTCAAATTTCAGGTCATTATCATAAAACAGCAGCGTGCTGTTCAGCTTTAATCCCTTAGGATGCTGCTTTGTGGCAGGAAGACTATAACGCAGGGTCGTCATCACCTTGCGAAAGGCCGGATTTTTCCAGGCATGATCCATCATTTTTTTCATATCCTGCAGTGTTGTATAATGCTGCTTATCGTGCAGACCTGTCGTATTCGTGAAATGTGTATGTGTCATTCCCATGCCGTCTGCCTTACTGTTCATATCCTTTACAAAATTGGATACACTGCCGTTCAAATGGTTAGCCAGTGCATTTGCGCCATCTGCACCTGAAGGCAGAATAAGGGCATACAATAAATCCTCTATTGTTACCTGTTCTCCGACGGCTAAGCCTGCTACACTTGCATTCGCCTCTGCCAGTCCCTTAATATCCTTGTTTGTAATCGTGATTTTTTTATGTAAGTCCTTTGCATTATCCAGGGCAACGATTGCTGTCAGCACCTTGGTCAAGGAAGCCGGAAACAACTTTTTGTCGCTGTTTTTTTCATACAGCACCTGCTGATCTTTTAAATCAATTACCATCGCATAGCGGCTGTTCAGCTTCACGGAGGCCAGCTTTTTTTGAATTGCCTGCTGCCAGGTGTCCAGCCCCTGTGCAGTGACAGGCTGGGAAACCTCGTCCTGTTTCATAAAATCTGGATAATACTTTCGAATCTGTATATACATGGCGACATCCGCAAACAGCAGAACCAGTGCCGCCGCTGCCACAAGCCACCATCTCTTTCTAATTTTTCGCATTGTTGTCAACTCCTCCAATATCATACCATAGATGGTAAAATAGTCCATGATGAATATAAAAAAAGTCCCCTTAATTTTTTCTTACATTGCAAACTTGTCGGGACGAATGATGCTGGATTTGTTATAATAGGAATATGGAGGGATTTTTCATGCAGACAAAAATACTAGTATTAGATGATGAAAAGGAAATCGCAGACCTCGTTGCACTGTATCTCAACAATGAGGGCTATGAAGTACATAAATTTTACGACAGCAGGGATGCTTTGGAATATATGAAGAATAACCGTGTCGATCTGGCTCTGCTGGATGTGATGATGCCTGAAATCAGCGGCTTTGAAATATGTAAAATCATACGGGAGAAATATATGTTCCCGGTGATCATGCTGACGGCGAAGGTGGAGGATGTGGATAAAATTCAGGGTCTTTCCTTAGGCGCTGACGACTATATAACCAAGCCGTTTAATCCGCTGGAGCTGGTGGCAAGGGTGAAATCCCATCTTCGCAGATATACCCAGCTGGGCAACCTGAATTCGGAAAACAACGCGATTTTCCGTGCGGGAGGCCTTGTGATCAATGACGAGACGAAGGAAGTGACCGTGGATGATGAACCGGTCAAGCTCACTCCCATTGAATACAATATCCTGCTGCTTCTTGT
>ENA-OWPN01002501-OWPN01002501.1-human-gut-metagenome-genome-assembly--contig:-NODE-2501-length-11073-cov-3.112271_pt1 | contig 11073 bp, 9 predicted proteins | sample MGYA00248266_ERZ651850 | MGnify/ENA primary metagenome ERZ651850 (study PRJEB26924, sample SAMEA4378296) | human gut metagenome | biome: human gut; feature: human-associated habitat; material: faeces... | reverse complement strand
CCCAGATACATGCCGGTTTTTGCGCGGGCATAGTAGTTGTCGGTGACGCGCCGCTGGATGGTTTCGCGCTCAAATTGCGCGAACACCATCATAATCTGCGCCATGACCGTACCGGAAGGCGTGTCGTCCAGCGTGATGCCCTCAGTGACCGACTGGAAATGCACGCCCTTGGCGGACAGGCGGCTGCACAGACCGGTAAAATCGTGGACCGAACGGCTGATGCGGTCGAGCCGGTAGACCAGAATTTTGTCGATGAACCCGGATTCCGCATCAGCCAGCAGCTGCTGCAGGGCCGGGCGGTCGATATTCTTGCCAGAAAAACCTTTATCGGTGTAGACCTTGCAGCCCTCGAGTTCGCGCGCGGTCAGTGCGTCGCGGCAGAGCTGCGCCTGCTGTTCGACCGAAATGCTGTCCGCCCGTTCAACCGATTGGCGGGTATAGACGGCCACCATGCATTTTCCTCCTTTCCTGTGTCATGTGCGCGGTCATGAACGATTATCTATCGGGCAGCGGACGGTCAAACCCCTGACGGATGCGCGCAATCTGCGCTTTGAGTGCACCCGGCGTCAGCGCAGCGCTGTCGGTGGAAACAATTGCGGTGGTGGTCATCGGAAAAATGCCTCCCTTATTGTGGAAAATAGAAAAATAAACCGTCGATTGCTCTGGCATTTTTGTGCTGGTTTGATATAATACAGGATATAGGCCGATGCAGAACCGGTTTGGTAGGAGAAGCGGTTGTGGGGAAACGGGTTTACATCCCGTGTATGGTTTGGGAAAGCGGTGCGCTATGAAAGAGCGAGTCAAAAACGGAAGTTTGTTTGTGTTGGCAATCATTGGGATTTTGCTGATTGCCTTCTCCCTCTATGGGATGCTGTCGCAGCTTTGGGCGAAATGGGGGGACAGCAGTGCGGAAGACGTGACGCAGACCACGTCGACGCAGGCAGAAACGACGCAGGAGGATGCGCCGCAGACGGAGACGCCGGCTTCGGCGGAGAACACCGAAGATGTGGTGCCGGAGGAGGAGATGTATCGACCGGGGGATAATCCGGACATTGATGCGGCGATACGCGAGGAACTGAACCGCATTCTGAACGAAACCGCGTTCTCCTACCACAATGATACGGGCAGGAACAAGGGATATGCGGGTGAGCACCGCGCCAGCTTCACCAATCAGACCGATGTGGATTTCGGTACGATACAGCTGGAGATTTCGCTGTACAAGCTGGACAACCCGCGTCAGTACGGGGATGATGCGACCATTCCGGATGAGCCGCTGGAGGTACATAACGCCTATGTCGGGCCGCTGGCCGCGGGAGAGACCGTTCCGCTCTCCTTTACATCGGACACGGATGACTATAACTATTTTCTGTTCGGCTACGGTTATACCTTGGAGGAGTAGATGACTGGCTGCGGTATCCTTGTGCAACGCTTCCTTCGAGCAGGGTTGCCATAAACCAGTCCAGATTGAGCACGAACATTTCGCGCATGCGTGCATCCTTCTTGCTGTCGGTCGGCAGTTTTTCCGCGCGGCGGCAGGTGGCAAGATAGTGCTCGCGGACAAATTCCGCGCCGTTTTGCACAATGCCGGGCGCGAGCAGTCCGAGCCGCAGGTCGACCGAGCGCGACCATGGGAAGGTGTCCTCGAACAGGATTTCCTCGCGGTGGTACCACGGATAGCCGCCGAACAGCTCGTCGGCACACTCGCCGGACAGGCACACGGTCGTGCCGCCGTTCTTGACCGCCGCGCAGAACAGCAGCAGCGAGGAGTCGACGTCCGCCATGCCGGGCAGGTCGCGCGCGTCGGTCGCGGGCAGTAGAGCGGCGCACAGGGCGTCGGGTTCGATGACGACGTTGTGGTGCTTTGTGCCGAGTGCATCCACCATCATCTGAATGAATTCGTTATCGCTGTTGGGCTGAAAGCTGTTTTTCGTGAAATATTTGTCGTTGTCGCGGTAGTCGACCGACCAAGTGTGCAGCGTTTCGCCCCGTGCAGCGTAGTCCTTGGCGGCCAGCATGGACAGAATGGACGAATCCAGTCCGCCGGACAGGAAGCAGGCGAGCGGGACGTCGGACACCAGCTGCCGCTGTGCTGCGTCGCAGATGAGCTCGTGTGTGCGTGCAATCGTGGTTTCCAAATCGTCCGGGTGCTCATGTGCCTCCAGCTTCCAGTAGGTGCGGTCGGCATAGCCCTCAGGTGTGAGCACCGCATAATGTCCGGGCAGCAGGGAGTCGATCTGCCGGAACACGCCGGACGCGGGCGGGCGTGCGGGACCGAGCAGCAGCACGGCGCGCAGACCGTCCTCATCTACTTCAGGTTCAACCGCCGGGTGGCAAAGCACCGCGCCGATGGTCGAACCGAACACGATACCGTCCTGCAAGCGTGCGACAAACAGGGGTTTAACGCCCAGACGGTCGCGGCACAGCACGAGCCGCCGTTCTTTTTTCTGCCAGATGGCGAACGCAAAAATGCCGTTGAGACGCTCGAACGCATCCGTGTCCCATTCGAGAAAGGCGTGCAGCAGCACCTCGGTGTCCGAATGACCGCGGAACGTGTGCCCGCGCGCAAGTAGGTCTTTGCGTATTTCTTCGGTATTATATAACTCTCCGTTATATACCAGCACGGTATTTCCGTCGGGTGCATACATAGGCTGCGAACCGCCGTCCGGATCAATGACGATAAGGCGGCGGTGGACGAGCACCGCGTCCGCGTCCTGATAGTCGCCCGACGCATCCGGGCCGCGCGGCGTCAGGCTGCGCTGCATGCGTTCTGCCGCTGCGGCATAGCGGCGCGCGTCATGTTCATAATCGACAAAGCCGCCGATTCCACACATAGACTTTTCCTCCTTATATAATGGCCTTCTCTGCTTCTTATGCGGAAGCGGCGCGGAATATGTGAAAAACCGCTCGGATATGGTGTGAGATGCCGGCCATGCATATACAAAATGCAAACAAAAGCCGGGATTCCACACAGGGTAAAAAGAGGGAACTGCAATGGAAAAAAACGGGTCGAAAATCTCACGCAAAAGTGTGTTAAATCCTTGACATATTCCCGGCAAACGATATAATATAAATAGACATGCTCCAAAGTAGGGTGTTGGCTTAGGACACAGCGCTGCGGCCCATGGGCATCGGGCGCTGTGTTTTTCTGTACACCCGCGAATATTTTTTGGGAGGTATATGGCATGGATTTTAGGCTTACAAAAGAAGAAGCACTGTTCCAGAAGATGTGCCGTGAGTTCGCGCTTAACGAAGTTGAGCCGATCGCAGCCGAGATCGACGAGCAGGAGCGCTATCCGGAAGAGACTGTCCAGAAGCTGATGAAGTACGGCCTGATGGGCATTCAGTTCCCCAAGGAAGTCGGCGGTTCCGGCGGTAACTACATCTGCTACTCGATCGCGATCGAAGAGATGAGCCGCGTTTGCGGTACCACCGGCGGCATCATGTCTGCGCACGGCACGCTGGGCGCATGGCCGATTTACGCATTCGGTACCGAAGAGCAGAAGGAAAAGTGGCTCCGTCCGCTCATCGAGCCTAAGGAAGGCGCGAAGATCGGCGCATTCGGCCTGACCGAGCCGAACGCTGGTACCGACTCCGCTGCACAGCAGAGTGTTGCTGTCAAGCAGCCGGACGGCTCTTACATCCTCAACGGCACCAAGGTGTTCATCACCGGCGGCGGCCGCGCGGATACTTACGTTGTTTTTGCTATGACCGATAAGTCCAAGGGCAACAAGGGCATTTCTGCTTTCATCGTTGACAAGGACGATCCGGGCTTCTCCATCGGCAAGATCGAGCACAAGATGGGCATCCGTGGTTCTCAGACCGCTGAGCTGATCTTTGAAGACGTGCATCTGCCGGCTGACCGTCTACTCGGCAAGGAGAACGGCGGCTTTAAGATTGCTATGATGACGCTGGACGGCGGCCGTATCGGTATCGCTTCTCAGGCACTCGGCATTGCGCAGGGCGCTCTGGACAAGGCGATCCAGTACATGAAGGAGCGCGTTCAGTTCGGCAAGACGCTGGACAAGTTCCAGGGCCTGCAGTGGATGGTAGCCGATATGTACACCCAGATCGAGGCTGCCCGTCTGCTCGTTCGCCGCGCTGCGTTCAACCACGACGTTGGTCTGCCGTTCACTAAGGAAGCTGCTATGGCGAAGCTGTACGCTTCTGAGGTTGCAATGGACGTTACCACCAAGTGCGTACAGATCTACGGCGGCTACGGTTACATCCGTGAGTATCCGATGGAGCGCATGATGCGTGACGCCAAGATCACCGAGATCTACGAGGGCACTTCTCAGGTTCAGAGAATGGTCATCGCCGGTCAGGTTCTGCGCTAAGTAAAGGAGGAAAACTGAACTATGAAGGCTATTGTTTGTGTAAAGCAGGTTCCGGATACCTCCGGTAAGGTTGCAGTCAATCCCGACGGCACCCTGAACCGCGCATCCATGGCCACTATCATCAACCCCGACGATAAGAACGCAGTGGAAGCAGCCCTCAAGCTCAAGGATGCAACCGGCTGCAAGGTCGTTGTTGTTACCATGGGTCCTCCCCCGGCAGAAGGCATGCTTCGCGAGCTGCTCGCGATGGGCGCGGACGAGGCTATTCTGGTTTCCGGCCGTGAGTTCGGCGGTTCGGATACCTTCGCAACCTCTCAGATCCTTGCCGCCGCTATCAAAAAGCTCGGCATCGAAGATGATGATATCGTATTCTGCGGCCGTCAGGCTATCGACGGCGATACCGCACAGGTAGGCTCTCAGATCGCGGAGAAACTCGATATCCCGCAGATTTCCTATGCTGCCGATATCCAGAAGGAAGGCAACACCATCACCGTTAAGCGCATGCTCGAGGATGGCTACATGACCATCCAGACTCACACTCCCTGCCTGCTGACCTGCATCAAGGAGTTGAATGTTCCCCGCTATATGTCCATCAAGGGCATCATGGGCTGCTATAATAAGCCGGTTACGGTTTATGACTACAACGCCCTGAAGGATGATCCGCTGATCGACCCGGCTACCATTGGCCTGAAGGGTTCTCCCACCAACATCTTCAAGTCCTTTACGCCCCCGCAGAAGGGCCAGGGCAAGATGCTGGAAGGCGCCGATATGTCCACCTGCCAGGAGCTGGTTGGCGAGCTTCAGAAGAAGCACATCATTTAACTGAAAGGGGAATATTGAACAATGGCTGAATTCAATAACACCAACCTCGCCGATTTTTCCGGCGTATGGGTATTCTGTGAGCAGCGCCAGGGCAAGCTGCAGCCGACCGTGCTGGAGCTGATTTCTGAGGCGCGCAAGCTGGCGGACGATATGGGCACGGAAGTTTGCGGCCTGCTGCTGGGCGGCAAGGGCGTAGGCGACGCAATGGTCAAGGAACTGGGCGCTTACGGCGCGGACAAGGTTCTGGTTGCGGAGGACGACCTGCTCGAGACCTACACCACCGATGCTTACGCAAAGGTGATTTGCGACGTTGTTATGGCTAAGAAGCCGGAAATCATGCTGATTGCGGCGACCAACATCGGCCGTGACCTCGGCCCGCGCTGCGCAGCTCGTCTGCACACCGGTCTGACCGCGGACTGCACGCACCTCGACGTTGACGTTGAGAAGTACGCTGCATTCCTGAAGGAAGCTTCCACCCTGCCGGAAGCACAGATCGACGCGCTCGACCGTGCTGACCGCAACCTGAAGATGACCCGTCCGGCATTCGGCGGCCACCTGATGGCGACCATCATCTGCCCGCGCTTCCGTCCCCAGATGGCAACCGTTCGTCCGGGCGTTCTGAAGAAGGGCGAGTACGACGAGGCGAAGGCAAACGCGGTTGCAGTTGAGAAGGTTGATGTACAGCTGTCCGATGCGGACCTGCAGACCAAGGTTCTGGAAGTGGTCAAGGAAGCCAAGGAGCTGGTTGACCTGACCGGTGCTGAAGTGGTCGTTTCTGTTGGCCGCGGCATTTCCAAGGACGTTGAGACCGGCATCAAGCTGGCGGAAGAGCTGGCTGGCCTGTTCGGCGGCGTTGTCGGCGGTTCCCGTGCGGCAATCGACTCCGGCTGGCTGACGGCTGACCATCAGGTAGGTCAGACCGGCAAGACCGTACATCCGAAGCTGTATGTTGCGCTGGGCATCTCCGGAGCTATCCAGCACAAGGCTGGCATGCAGGATTCCGAGTGCATCGTAGCAGTCAACAAGGCTGACTCCGCTCCGATCTTCGACGTTGCCGACTACGGCATCTGCGGCGACCTGTTCAAGGTTGTTCCGATGATGATCGACGCTATCAAGGCTGCACAGGCTTCCAAGTAAAGTTCTCTCTTTCCCGCTGATCCCTCAGACAGCACCGATTGTACCTCCTATTCTCTGCCACGGGCCGGAGCATCCCGCGGTGTGTGATCCGCTGCAAAGCCACAGCAGATCCAGTGCTGTTCTCCTTCCCGTTCAGTGTGGATTCTCTTCATAAAGGCCGCAGAGCATTTGTTCTGCGGTCTTTTTCTATCTATTCTCTTTTCTCAAAAAATACAAAAACCCGACAGCCATTCGGCTGCCGGGTTTGCTTATGCCGTCTTATTCGCTACTCACCCATCACTTGAAAAACGATATCGCGCGTGCGGTCGCGAGTATCGCACTCGACTAGCGTCAGATTCTGCCATGGGCCAATGGTGATTTCCCCTTCGACAAAGGGAATGACAATAAACGGTGAAAGCAGCGCCGCCTTGATGTGCGACGAGCCGTTGTCATCATGCCATGTGTCGTGATGATGATAATGAATCACGCGGCCGGTTTCATCTGTATAGGGGGAGAACACGTCCATCGCGGCCTTGAGATCATGATGTACCATGCCCGGTTCAAACTCCAGGGTAGTCAGTCCCGCTACACCACCGGTTGTAAAACCGGTGATGATACCGGACTTCATACCGGTTTCGCGGCAGGCATTGCGCACTGCAGCACGAAAATCATCAGTTACATCGATCATACCCATATGCGCGCGAGTACGATAGGTTTTTGTTTCTGTATAAACTGCCATTATCATTAGACTCCTTTACAGACACTGCAAATACTGTCCGTACAGTGTTTTTGCCAAATCAGATGCATGCCGCTGCAGCGTCTGGCGGCTGATATAGCCCCGCTGATACGCAATTTCCTCCAGACAGGCGATATAACGACCACTTTCATCCTGCACGCGCTTGACCTCCTGCGCCGAATCGAGCAGATTATCCGCCGTGCCGGCGTCCAGCCAGACAAAATCCTCGTCCAGCTTCACCACACGCAGCGCGCCTCGGCGCAAATATTCCAGGTTCACATCCGTAATTTCCAGTTCGCCGCGTGCGGACGGCTTGAGATTATGCGCAATTTCCATGACCGAATTATCATAGAAATAAAGTCCGGGGACAATATAATTGGATTTGGGGTAACGCGGCTTTTCCTCAATCGACACAGCACGGCCTTCCTCATCAAATTCCACCACGCCAAATGCGCGCGGATCATCCACATAATAGCCGAATACACAGGCGCCCTGCCCCAGACGCAGCGCCTGCTGCAAATAGCTCTCAAAATCCGGCGAATAGAAGATATTATCTCCCAATACGAGGCAGACATCATCCTCACCAATAAACTGTTCGCCGATCAGCAGTGCGTCCGCGATACCGCGTGCCACTTCCTGCACCTCATAAGTGATATGCACACCGAAACGTCCGCCCGAACCAAGCAGCCGATAAAACGGACCTTCCTCTCCCGGCGGAATGATAATAAGAATGTCGCGAATGCCCGCCTGCAGCAGCACCGCCAGCGGATAATAGATCATCGGTTTGTCGTATACCGGCAACAAAGGCTTGCACACCGGCCGTGTCATCGGATACAGACGCGAGCCTTTTCCCGCAGCAAGAATAATTCCTTTCATATGGTATTCCTCTATCTCTGGTCTATATTGCGAACTTATTATAGCATATTTTGCGCCGTGTTTCCACAGAAAAATGGTCAATCCCCTTGTATTCGGGCAAGATGATCTCCGTCCCCAAATGTGCACATCAGACAAAGCGGCAGCCTACCTCAGCAGACCGCCGCTTTGTCTGTCATGATTCCGTATAAGGCGCATTCGTATCAATGGCCACGGTCTGCACAGCACCATCCCACTGCACATCAAAATCCAGCGCCGCGCCCAAATCACGCAGCTTAAAATAGTTGTTGCCGCCGATCTCGTAAGCGGTGAGGTCGAGCGCCGTGTCCCCCAGATAGACCGATGCCTCGGTCAGCGCAGCCGCTCTGCTGCCCGTCGGAAGCGCGGCCAGCTCACCGCCCACCGGTGTGTAAGCCGTATCAGCCGTTAAGTTAATACGCTGCGCCGCACCGTTCCATGCCACCTCGAACTGTGCATTTGTGCCGGACAGCGCCTGTGCCAAATCGCGCAGCTTGAAATAGTTGTTGCCGCCAATTTCATACGCTGCCAGTGCTACAGGCTTACCATCGATCGTCACCTTGTGCGAAGAAACCACCGCCGTCGGGTTGGTCAGCGTACGCAGCGCAGTGATTGTCTGCTGCACCGTGCCCTGCACGCTGTCCTGCGCCGACGGAGTGTTCCAATAGGAGTAGTTCTTTTCCGTCATGCCCGCGGTCAGCTGTGCCAACGCGGATTTCAATTCCTCGTTCGAAACCGGCTGTCCGTTAACAGTGCAGATATGTGCGCCCCATGTCCCATCCGGATTTTCACCAATTGCATCCACATAGGTGAGCGCCGCCGTCATCTGATTGCCCTGTTTGGTCAGATACTGTACCTCGCCGCCGTTCATCACCTCATAGCCGTCCACCAAATACGCCTTATCCGCATCAATGTACAGCAGCGTAGTGGGCGAAACATCCGTACCGAAGTTACTCACCCGCTCGGGAATCTTCAAATCCACCAGCCCGCCGTCGTAGGTATACAGGTGCTGGCCGCTAAAGCTGCCGCAGTAAAGCTCGGGCGTGCCGTCGCCGTCAAAATCCACCAGCTGCGCCAGCGAAAGTCCCTGCCATATGCCGCTCAACGGACTATCCTTCGACGCTGTTGACGCCGTCCCATACTTTTCCTGCAGCTGCACAATTGCATCCAGATACGCCCGCGCGCCCTTGGGTGTCAAATCCCCCGTTGTGCCTGCCGCCCCCGCAGCACCCAGGCACATTGCTCCTGTCAGCACCGCACACAAAAGTTTCTTGCCCTGTCCAGACATCAGTCATCCTCCTTTTTACATGTTCATGATGGTTTCCGACTGCCTTTGCTACTTTGAGTATACTGTGCGGCCTTACCGCTGTCAAGGTATCCGAGCCGGTCGTACAAATTCGTGCATACAGGCGCAAACGCGCCAAAATTGCCAGTTTTGTGCGCATATTTGACGTGAATTTTGATGATAACACAGGTGGAAAACCTACCAAAAAGCGGGTATAATAATATCTGCACGAAAATTACCCGCAGATGGAGGAATAGATATGGTTCGTAACGATTTGCGCAACATCGCCATCATTGCACACGTTGACCACGGCAAGACCACGCTGGTCGACCAGATGCTCAAGCAGGCAGGCGCATTCCGTGAAAATCAGGTGGTGGAAGAGCGCGTCATGGACTCGGGCGACATCGAGCGTGAACGCGGCATCACCATTCTGGCAAAAAATACTTCGGTACATTACAAGGGTGTGAAAATCAACATCGTTGATACCCCGGGCCACGCGGACTTTTCCGGCGAGGTCGAGCGTATCCTCAAGATGGTGGACGGCGTTGTGCTGCTGGTCGATGCAGCGGAAGGCCCGATGCCCCAGACCCGTTTCGTCCTCCAGAAGGCGCTGGAATTCGGTCACAAGATTATCATTGCCATCAACAAAATTGACCGTCCGGACGCGCGTCTGGGCGAGATTGGCGATGAGGTACTCGAGCTGCTGCTCAACCTCGACGCCTCTGATGAACAGCTGGACAGCCCGATTGTTTACTGTTCCGGCCGTGCGGGTACCGCGTCCATGTCCCCGAACACCGAGGGCACCGACCTGACCCCGCTGTTTGAGCAAATCCTCGAGCATATCCCGGCGCCGCAGGTCGACACCGAAGGCCCGACCCAGATGCTGGTTTCTTCGATTGACTACAACGAATATGTCGGTCGTATCGGCATCGGCCGTATCGAGCGCGGTTCGATGAAGGTCGGCCAGCAGGTCACCGTCTGTGACTATCACGGCGCAACCCAGCCGTACAACGCTAAGGTTGTCACGCTCTACACCATCGAAGAGCTGGATCGCAAGCCGGTGGATGAGGCCAAGGCGGGCGAAATCGTATGCTTCTCCGGTATTGAGAACGTTACCATCGGTGAAACGCTGTGCGACCCGGAGCATGTTGAGCCGCTGCCCTTCGTCAAGATTTCCGAGCCGACGGTGGAAATGACCTTCTCAGTCAACGATTCGCCGTTTGCCGGCAAGGAAGGCAAATTCGTCACCTCGCGTCACCTGCGCGAGCGCCTGTTCCGTGAGCTTCTCAAGGACGTATCACTGCGTGTCAACGAAACCGACACAACCGATGCGTTCCGCGTCTGTGGCCGCGGCGAAATGCATCTGTCCATTCTGATTGAAAATCTGCGCCGCGAGGGCTATGAGTTCCAGGTCGGCGCACCCAAGGCACTGTTCAAGGAAATTGACGGCGTCAAGTGCGAGCCGGTCGAGCGCATGATTGCAGATGTGCCGCAGGATGCGGTTGGCGCTATCATGGAAAAGATGGGCAGCCGCAAGGGTGAGCTGGTTTCGATGAACCCCAAGGGCGCAGACCGTATGCGTTTGGAGTTCCTGATTCCGGCGCGCGGTCTGTTTGGCTACCGCACCGAGTTCCTGACCGACACCAAGGGCGAAGGCGTGCTCAGCTCGGTATTCCACAGCTACCAGCCGTACAAGGGCGATATTCAGAAACGCACCACCGGCTCTCTGATTGCGTTTGAAACGGGCGAAGCCGTTGGCTATGGCCTGTTCAACGCACAGGAGCGCGGCCCGCTGTTTATTGGGCCGGGCACGCCGGTGTATGAAGGCATGGTCATCGGTGAGAATCCGCGCGGCGACGATATGGCGGTCAACGTCTGCAAGAAAAAGC
>ENA-OWPN01002495-OWPN01002495.1-human-gut-metagenome-genome-assembly--contig:-NODE-2495-length-11098-cov-2.944490_pt1 | contig 11098 bp, 8 predicted proteins | sample MGYA00248266_ERZ651850 | MGnify/ENA primary metagenome ERZ651850 (study PRJEB26924, sample SAMEA4378296) | human gut metagenome | biome: human gut; feature: human-associated habitat; material: faeces... | reverse complement strand
TAACCTTTTTCCTCAAAAGCAAGCAGCCTGTCATGGTCGATAATAAAAATATCATCGCCATTACCTGAACGCAGCCGTGTTTCTAAAATCTTAAAATACTCGTTGCCTTTCAGGCTTTCATAAGAAATCTGCACCTCGGGGTGCAGCTGCATATACTTATTTAAAATAGTCTCGATCGCTTTGACATTGCCCGGTTCCACTTTATTTCCAAAAAAAGTCAGCGAAACAGACGATTTGCTGTGACGATCGCTGATATTGACGATTTTATCCTCAGCGATACCGCAGCCCGCAAGCAAAACGCAGATATTCAGTAATAAAATCAGCCAGAAACCTTTGCGCATCAGTATCTCACCTTTAAATTTATTAAACAAAACAATATTATATTTAAATTATAACATAAAAAGCGAGTTTATTATATTTTTATAATCTTTGCATTAAAATACCCCTATGCACAGGTAATTGCTAAAAGTAAGCCAAGCTTCCAGCGCTTAGCTGAAATCCCCCTCTGCCTTACTGTTATAAAAACTTAACAATAAAATTTATAAACAAAATACGTTTTCAAATAAAAAAATTGGGCAAGAATAGCTCCGAATCCCTATCCTTACCCAATTACTTTCTCTCTTATAACATTCCAGCCGGTATATACCAGTTCTTAGCATCTATTGGCAAAAGATCAGTCGCAAAGCAGATCACTCCACCCTCTCCCAACTGCAAAGCACGTTCCCCTTCTGTTACCGGCTGCAGCATGTCAAACTTTTTCGTCTCTTTCGCCGGATTAGAACTTTTGCGGATCGCCAGAGGATGCACCTTACCATCTATGTTCAACACCAGTTCTACCTCACGACTGTTAAAGTCACGATAGTACCCCAGCGGCGGTACCTGTCCGCAGTTACTGAAGCTCTTATATATCTCCATTACCGCCCAGGTCTCTAAAAAACTGGCTGACATGGCGCCTGCTTCCAGTATCTCGGCATTGCTCCAGCGCAGCAGATAAGCCGCTAATCCCGTATCCGTAAAATATACCTTCGGTGCTTTGACCGCATATTTTAAATTTGGGTGCATAAACGGCTCCAGTAAATAGACCAGCCCCGCCGCTGCCAATACTTTCAGCCACTGCTTCGCTGTCGGCGCAGTAATCTCAGCTTCTTTAGCCAGAGCCGCATAATTGACCATGCTGCCTGTATAACTGGCTGCCGCACATAAAAAGCGGTAAAACTGCAGCTCATCGTTGACCTGGGTCAGCGCCCTGACGTCACGCTGCAAAAAAGTCTGTACATAAGAAGAATAATAGTTGTTCCAGTCCTGCTCAGAAGCATTGTTCAGCGCCGGCATACTGCCGCGCCAGATCTGCTCGAACAAGTCCCGCATCGGCAATATCTCTGTTTCCTGCGCCCGCTGCAGCAAAAGCTTTTCTTCTGGTACAAAAGCGCCCGCTTCCAGTCCAGCCAGTTCTGCATGGCTGAATCCCAGCAGCTGCACGATACCGATCCTGCCAGCCAGACTTTCTGTAACATTTTCCATCAAATCAAAAGCATGCGAACCTGTCAGCCAAAAATCGCCATTATTACCGTGTTCATCCACATACATTTTGATATATGGCAGCAGCTTCGGCGCCAGCTGGATCTCGTCGATCAAAAGCGGCGGCTTATAACGCTGTAAAAACAGCCCTGGCTCCGTCATCGCCAGACTGCGCACATTGATGTCGTCCATAGTCACATAAGTCCGGTTGCCTTCGGCCAGTTTGCGCAGTAAAGTAGTCTTCCCCACCTGCCGTGACCCTGTAACCAGCAGCACCTTACAGCAGCCGCTTAGCTTTTCAATTGTCGTCTCTAACTGGCGTTTGATATACATCACAAAGCCCCTTTTATTTACATATTTTTATATAAAAGTGTGTTTTTCAAAAACACACAATAAGAAATAAATAAAATAGAAAATAATATTACTATTTGATAATTTTCAAATTCGAATATTAAAAATGAGAATGAAATAATTAAAATTATTTCAAAAAATATTCTATGTACTCTTATTTCTAATAGTCTATCTAAATATATTTTTAACAAAAGACATTTTGACAACAACAATAAGAATAAAATAATAAGTATCTTCTCTATTTTAAAATTGAAATAGAAGACTAGAGGTATGACAAGTAACGCCACTATAAATACACTAAAATTTGCCCTCAAAATCTTAACTTCTTCCCTGATCCCTTTTAAAAAAACAGTATATATAACACCACTTTTCAGTTCGACAAATGATATAGGAATTAAAAAATAAAAATATTGCAATATATCAGCATATTGTGGCAAAAAATTTTCCAATTGTAATTTTACTGGAATAAATAAAATACATATAAAAAAAAATATTATAGTAGACGCTTTATCTACTATTTCATAAAAATTTCTCATTTTTAGTATATTTCCACTATATTGAGTAATAATTGGATAAAGAACAACGTTAATTGCATTCACAGCTACTAGCACAAAATTTAATAGTGAAAGCAGTAATGAAAGCTTAGCAAAGTCTTCTATATTCCATATCATAGAAGTAATAAATCTAATCATACCTAAGATAACTACAGCTATAAGATTGCTAAACAAAATATTAATTCCTGTATTTATGTTAAAAAAGAATTCTTTAATGGTAGAAATATTCTTATTTTTTTTAGTTAACAACAGTACTTTTAAAAGAAATAAGGATATAAAAAAATTAACCAAAATCGCCAATAAATTAGCGAAGAAAATATTTTCAAATGACCGTAAGCCTAAAATTATAAAACAAATCAAAAAAGAACAATACATTAATTTCTCACATAAAATTATCTTAGCATAAGTCTGGATTTTATTCCCTATTTGAAAAACGACATTAGAAAAAGTAGCTACAATTGCAAAAAATCCACTAATATAAGCCAATAAAAAAATTGTAAATTTAATATTATCTTCATAAAAAATATGTTTAATAACCCATAAATATAAAAAAAGTAACCAATATGCGATAGAGCCTAAAAGCAATTGATAATTAACATTAGAATGATATATTTTATAAAAATTATTCCCTGGAAATCTTAAATAAATACCGTCAATCCATCCACAATGCAGATAAACTACATATGTTAAATAAAAAACATACAACTGCCATTTACCATATTCATTGATGTCTAAATATTTGGGTAGAATGAGCACCCCTGTAACAGAAACAACCAACGAAAATAAATTAGCAGTTAGTGAATAAGAAAAATTTTTCAAAATACTTTTCAATATTATCTTCCTTTTATAATTTTTCTTAATTTATACAACCCAAAATTATATATTATGAAAATATATATGAACCATAATCCTGCTGCTAATCTAAAAAATAAAAACATTGGAACAAAACTAACAAATCCAATAATTATATCATTTTTTTTATCAATAAAATATTTTGCATAGCAATCACTTTTAGATAAAAAATAGCCAGCAATAATACCAAATATAATAACTCCCACTACACCAAAATTAAAATAAGCTTCTCCAAATAATCCACATCTTAACCCGCCATGAGTTTCAAAAGGAATGTTACAAACCTTAACTGTATATGCTCCAAAAGCATATTCCTGTCTATAATTGCTTATTGAGCTTGGTATAAATGATAATAATGATGCTAAATATGACTTTCCTCCTAGCAATTTATCATCATTATTAGACAATACCCATGCAAAGTCTCTAATATCAGAAAACGTAGAGCCATATAATATTGAATTTATCATGTATTTAAAGGTTGAATATTCAATTTCACCTTTATCTCGTAAACTAACAGATACAAATAAAAATACTACTATTCCTATACCTATACAAACTATGCTTCCTACTTTTATGTTTGCTTTATTCTTTATAGAGTAAAAAACAAGAATAATTGACAATATATTTATTATAAAAAATCTAGTTCCTTGAAATATCGAAAGGAACATCAAAAATATAAAAATATAAAATTTATTTTTTGAATAATACTGAATACAATTTATTCCTATATAAATTAATGCTATTTCTGCAACCGAACTTAATATATTATAAATGGGACGAATACTGGTATGAATATTAAAATAATCCCGCAATTTAAAAAAGCAATCAAATTCTATCTGAAATACAATAAACCCGAGTAAAATCCCTGCAACCAAAATAATATTGATAATATTTATTTTTTCATCAGCAATATTGTCATAAATATTATTGCTGATAAATCCTCGTTTATTCGAAAAAAATTCCCTATATAATATCTCTTTCCCTAAATACATACTAATATATCCTGCAATACTTATAGCCCAAGCTAAATCAGTATATTTAGCAACTTTCAAATAATTTTCATTACTTAATAAAGACGTAGCTTGGTAAGGTGAAGCCAACACATAATACAACAATAAAGAAGGCAATATAATCATACTAAAAATGTAAAAATTCCAACAATCTATTTTAAATCCTGTTTTTTTATATGATAGATACCAATTATAAAAAAAATGTATTATTAAAGCTGCATTTATTATTCCGATCCAGATATTAAACTTAAAATATTCGTTAAAAAGTGCTATTTTCTCTAACCCAATAAACATTTTTCACACCCTAAAAAGAACCTTCCAATATTTTTTCTATCGCATCTATAACATCTTTTACCAAAATTTTTTCCATACAAGTATTATTATTACAATCTGCAAATGTTCTTCCATCATAACACGGGCAACATGGCAGCAAATCATTCTTCCAAATTATACTACTTTTTTGTACTTTAGGCATAAACACATTCGGGCTAGTAGGGCCAAATAAACCTATAATTGTCGCATTTCCTTTACCAGCCATATGCAATACACCAGAGTCATGTGTAACCACACACAATGCCGCTGAATATAACTGTATTGATTCTTGTATATCTGTTTTCCCAATAAAATCAATTATTCTTTTTTTATCAAAATAGGGTAATACCCATCTGTCATTTTTGCCACCTGTTAAAACCACTTTATATCCTTTGCTCATCAACTCTTCTGATAAATTCGCATAACGTTCTACCGGCCACCTTCGCAACCTTAAATTATTGCTTTTCTCTTTTTCACCTCCTGGTGCTAAAACAATATATTTAAAATCTATAAATGGTACCTCCCCTTTAATATAAAATGGTTTGAAATCATAGCTTTCACAATCATTCTTAGTTATAATTCTTCTATATTCATTATAAAAGTTTCGCTCAGGAATAGGGAATAACCTATCTTTAAATCTCCAAAATGCAAATAAATTATGCTTGCGAGAAAAAATAGTAAACAATAAATATCGTTTATCTCTATATGGGATAACCACTTCATCGAACTTTCTAAAAGCTATAGCTTTCCATACTTTAAATAATTCTCTTAATTTTTCAGTAAAATTACCATACAATATATTTTTTTCATTAATTTTTATTACTTCATCTACCCCAGATGCTTTTAAAATATTTTCTGCTGCACTACTAGCAATCCATGTTATATGCGCATCATCATACCTATCTTTTATACATGGAATCATAGTTAAAGCCATTATAATATCACCTATGCCATTTATTTTTACAATTAAAAATTTTTTCATCCTCTCACCGTTTCCCAAATAGCTTTTTGTGTCCCCTTTAGAAATCGTATAAACCCCAATAATTGTGCCAGAACTACTAAATAAAAATACGTAATAATCTTTATTATTTTATTATCAGTTATTGAGCAATGCTGAAAGAAGAAGCCAACTACTCCCATTAAATAGCTCAACAATAATATAAAGAATAAAATTTTGTTCTCACTATCGTCTATATTTATTAACAGAATTACTGTTAATGTTATAAAAAATATTGGTGATATCCATCTTAAAAATTTATGTGATATGAACATAAATGATTCTAGATTTATACTAAAAAAACTTTTTAAAAATCGTAAATTATAAAAATTTCCGGCGGCAATCCTGATTTTCCTTTTTAGTTCCTGCTGTAATGTCTGTCCTGTTTCTTCAAAAGAATAGGCATCCTTTTCATAAACAATCTTATAGCCCTGTTCCACAATTTTCATTGAAAGCAGAAAATCATCTACTGCTGTATCCTGCGGCAACGGCATAAATAAGTTTTTTCTTATTGCATAGCAGGCTCCATCTGCACCGATAACTGTAGAAACCTTTTCTTCCAGCTTTTTTATGAATGATTCTAATTTCCAATATAACCCCTCATTACTGCTGATCATGTTGTCAGTAGTTTTTATTCTTTTTTCACCTGCAACACAACCTACATGACTGTCTGAAAAATGTTTTAATAGATTAATTACGGCTGCTGCATTATACATTGCGTTAGCATCCGACAAAATCACAATTTCTCCACTACAATGCGCAATGCTTTTATTTATTACATTTACTTTTCCTGCTCTATCTGTATAATTGATTAACTTTATCAACGGATATTTTTGGCTATAGGCTTTTACTATTTCATTGGTCTTATCTGTTGATCCATCCGATCCAACTACAATTTCAAATTTATTTCCCATTAAATCTAGTTTTAGCGCATTATCTAATTTTTCCTTAATGACAGTTTCTTCATTATAAGCAGCAATTAACAGTGTTACTGAATATTTTTTACTTCCGATATCTGTAATATTTTTTTGTTGTTTAGGGCTACGCTTCGATAATATCCATAATATCAACGGATATATTAAATATGGATAAACTATTAAAGTTATAATTAGTATCTCCATCAGCTATTCATCTTTCTTTAGCAAGAATTTTATAAATCTTTTCCCTGCTTTAAACAAACGTTTTCTTTCTGCTGGATAAGTAATAAATTGTTTAATTTTCGAAAAAATATAATTTGCTCTAATGTAATAGCGTTTTCTAGCTTTGTCACAAAATTCTACAAGTTCTTTGTTGCTTATTCCCGGAAGGGAAATAACACAGTTATGCAATCCATCTTCTGTAATCCATTTAGAATAGTCTTCTGTAACTAAATAATCATTTTTTCGCGCCCATTTATATGCATCCGTTCCTGGATAAACCATTAAGGGGAAAAATTGTGCCGTATCAGTATTTAGTTGCAAGGCAAGCTGAAAGGTTTCTTCCATGGTTTCTGGTGTTTCACCAGGATTTCCCACCATAAAGCAGCCATGTATCAGTAATCCGGCTTTTTTTGCATTCTCAACATATTTTTTAGACCAGTCAACTTTAATGCCTTTATGCATATTGTTCAACACTTGTTGATTGCCACTTTCAAATCCAGCAATCAACAGTCGACAACCTGCTTGTTTCATGAGCAGCATAGTATCAAAATCCAGGGTTACCCTTGCATTTACCCACCAGTTAATTTTCTTTTCCAAGCCTTTTTCAATTATTAAACGACAAATATTTTTCGTTCTTTCTAAATCAGCGGTAAACGTATCATCCTCAAACCCTAATGATTTCAATTCAGGAAAATTTTGCAGAATATATTCTATTTCTTCTACAACATTTTCTGGACTGCGAAGTCTATATGCCATTCTCCCGTGGAATGTCTGCGGATAGACACAGAAAAAGCAATTATTAGGGCAGCCTCGTCCAGTAAAAATCATCATCATGGGAAATTCTGCTGCCGCAAAAAAATAATCTTTAGGATCTACCCCATGCTCTTTATATACTTTTGATACAAAAGGCAATTCATCTAAATTTTCTATAAAGGGCCTGTCCGCAGTATTAACAATTTCATTTTTCCCATTTCGATAAGAAATACCTAAGACACTTGATATATCTTCATTAGTTTCTAATTTTTCCGCTAATTCACGTAAAGTGTATTCATATTCTCGCCGCGCAATAATATCAACAGATGGAAATTTTGTAAGTGTTTCTTCTGGTAAAGCACTTGGATGTGTACCAACAAAAACTGTAATAGTATCAGGCAATACTTCTTTTATTTTTTCAGCAAATTCACCATCACTATAAATACTTGGAGTTGACGTATTTATTACAACTATATTAGGTTCAAACTCTTTGATTATTTCAATAGTAGTTTTTATATTTAATAATTTTGCACAGCAATCTAAAAATTTACATTCATGTCCTGCCTCTTCTAAAACTCCAGTAGCGCAGGCAAGCCAAGTAGGATAATACAATGTACCGCTTTTAGTAATTGCCGGACTTCTTTGATCTCTTGAAAATTTTCCATACTCTGTTTTAAATGGAGGATTTACCAAAAATATTTTCATTATAATTTCCCATCCTTTATTTAATATGCACCTTTTCTCAGTAGCAATACTTTAAATTTTTTAAACATCATCACGAGATCGATCCAAACGCTCCAGTTCCACACATACCAGCTGTCGAACTGTGTCATATTTCGGAACAATTTACATTTTTCCACCAACATATCCTGTTATTTTGCAGTTATTAGTATTTTCATATTTTGATAATAATGTTCATCAACTTTTTATAACTTTCATTTTTTTCAAGCCTTTGATTGGTGCAAAAGGTAAATTTAAAAATTCATTTTTTCCACAATATTTGCCTATAATTATTGGTATAAAAATTCCTAATATCATTCCTACTGAAAGATATAACGGTAAATTTATAATTCCCAACATTTTTAATATTATTCGACTACCAGCAGTAATAAAACTATGAATCACATATATCTGCAATGAATATACTCCCAATATTCTTAAAACATTTGATTTATTGAGTATATTCCAATTATAAAAAATATAAAAACAGACTATGACTCCTGAAGTTGCTACAATTAAAGGATTTATTAACAATATTGATGTTGTAAAATTGATTTTATATAGATACAATATACAATTAACAATACAAATTGCTACGCAGATAAGAAAATTTTTCTTTTTAAAACATTCATGCAAATCTATCGTACAAAAGTACCCCCCCAATACAAAAAAGTGCATATGATAAATAATTCTACTTATTATTCCCCAATCAATACTGTAATATTTTAAAATAACTCCCAGTATTCCAGTAATAAACAAAAGCGAAAATTTAATTTGATAAATTCCCATTTTCGAAAACACCAAATAAAAAAATGCCAATACATATAAGTACCAATATGGACCCATTGGCACATAAAATATTTTTAACAAATCCTCCCAATCAACCGCTCTATTAACATGACTTGCTAAAATAAATTTAAAGCACCATTGAAAAATACTCCAAAATAAGTACAACAAAACTATATCAGAAAATTTTATTTTATACTTTGTATAAGTTTTAGAGAAATAAAACGCAAAACCACTAATTGAAAAAAATAGCGGCATATGAAATGAATATATAAAATCATGTATAATTGCAAAAAATCCATCATTTAAAGGAAAAATATGAGAATGCCAATAACCATCAATACAATGCCCAAGAACTACTGTAAAAATAGCAAATCCTCGAAGTGAATCTAACCAAATCAACCTTTCACTCATTTTTAAATTCCTTCTAAATTATCAGATAATCATATTGAATCATTTCGTTACAACCTTCCTGGATTAATATGCACCTTTTCTAAGCAAAACTACTTTAAATGTTTTAAACAGCATCACCATATCGATCCAGACGCTCCAGTTACGTACATACCAACTGTCGAGCAGCACTCGTTCCTGGTAATCTATATCGCTGCGACCGCTGACCTGCCACATACCGGTGATACCTGGTTTTACCATTAAATAGTCGTTAACATATTCTCCGTAACGCTCCAGTTCTTCCTCGATTACAGGTCTTGGCCCTACCAGGCTCATTTCGCCTTTCAGGACATTGAATATCTGCGGCAGTTCATCCAAACTTGTTTTGCGCAAAAATGCTCCCGATTTGGTGATCCTGGGGTCATTTTTCAGTTTAAAATCTCGTTCCCATTCTGCTTTTGCTTCCGGGTCATTTTTTAGTAATTCTTCCAGCCTTGCTTTAGCATCTACACACATACTGCGAAATTTATAACAGGGAAACGCTTTGCCATTCTTGCCGATACGCGTATGTTTGAATATTACGGGTCCCGGAGAATCTTTATAGATCCAGATCGCTATAAAAAGCAAAATCGGCGAAATCGCTACAGTGCCAACTAACGTCAACACAAAATCGAACATTGCTTTTAAAAATCTGTTCCACGGCCTTGCCAGATTATTTTTTAGTCGCAGTAACATCAATTTTTCATTAAAAAGACTTTCTACTTCGATGCCACCCATTGGTATACCCACAAGATTAGGGATGATGCCCATATTTTTTACCAGCGGCTGCACTTTATAGATCAGCTGCGTTAATTTTTCCTGTTCCATTCCTGGTGCGGCAATAAAAATATGCTGTACACCTGTCTTCTCAATAACTGCTTCTGCCTCTGCAAACTTACCTAAAACAGTGAACCGTTTCAAAATACCCGCTTTAACACAATTATCTTCCAGTAAACCGATGACCTTATAACCCATACCGGCATCGTTGATAATTCCCTGTACCAGTAATTCAGCCGTCTTGCCAGCGCCAATAATAAGCACGGGGATCTGCAGCAACTGCAGTTTAGCTAAAGTCTTTTTAGTAAGATAACGGAAAAAAGTTAAATAAAGAAAGCTAAGTAGCCACAGCAGCAGGACGAATAAACGTGAAGTTGAGTCAGCAATTTGTCCGATATACAAAATGACGACGATTGCAATGATCGCGTAAAGCGAAGAATGGAAGATTTTTTCAATGATCTGCCAAAATTGCATGCGGCGATTATAAAGCTGCTCTATATTGATAAACAGTAAATACAAAAGAGGAAATACTACCCAGAAATTCAACCATGATATATGTAAGAAGCCGCCGTGGGGTACTATACAATTACGTAAAACAAAAGCACTTTGTTCAGCACTAATAATAGCAATATAATCTGTAACCAATAGGCAAACACTTAAAACAAAAGTTTTACTTACTAAGCATTCGCTTAATATATTTAGTTTATATTTTCCCAATATAAATTCACCTTCATTTTGCATTCATTAAAAACTTCATCAATAATTCATAATTATTGTACCACGGTTGTACCCCCCCGCAAGACATAAGCACGTTTTATTTTATATTTCAGTCAGCTTTTTGCTCTTACTTATATTTTCATCGTACCTGTGCGGCAATATTTACAATATCACTTGCCAGCA
>ENA-OWPN01002490-OWPN01002490.1-human-gut-metagenome-genome-assembly--contig:-NODE-2490-length-11130-cov-3.121716_pt1 | contig 11130 bp, 7 predicted proteins | sample MGYA00248266_ERZ651850 | MGnify/ENA primary metagenome ERZ651850 (study PRJEB26924, sample SAMEA4378296) | human gut metagenome | biome: human gut; feature: human-associated habitat; material: faeces... | reverse complement strand
AAAACATAATCGTGTGCTAAATCATGTGGATTTCCAAATGGAAGAAACTATAAAACGGTGATAATCAATAAAGAGAAGATAATAGTTCTCTTGCTGGTGGCACCACTAATAAGATTCAAAAAAATGCAGCAAATCCCTGAGATACAATGTATTTCAGGGATTTGTTTTTTATCCCCCTCTCTTAAAAGGTAAAGAAGCAAACGAAATGCTGTCTAATGTATTGAGTTTCGGTGTTTTGCGGGCAAATAATAAAGTTTCATTCCCTACTTACTTTTCCAGTTTTGAATGGTTTTGATGTTTTTACTCCAGTTTTGTTCAAAAGTAGCGAAACTGTTTTCCAGCTTATCCAAAAGCATCCGTTTCTGAACGTCGGGCATAAAGCCAAACCGTATGCTATTGCGTACCAGTTGTTTAATCTCGTAGTATCCGATGCCATAGCGTAGGGTGAGCAGCACATATTGCTGTGTCAGGTTTGTGCGCAATATGCCGGGATCGTCCGTAGAAATGACAATAGGTACTCCTGCCTGGCGATAGAGCATGAAGGGATGCGCATCGTTTTTTACACCCAGAATAAACTCATTGCTGGTCAGGTTTATTTCTATGACCACTTGCCTTTTCCTCATCTCGTCCAGCAGTGAAGTGCTATTTGATTCAAAGGCGACATCAACCCCATGTCCGATACGTTTTGCGCCGGCTACAAAGACTGCTTCACGGATGTGGCTGTTCATGTTCTCCGGTTTTACCAGTCCCAAAGTCAGTTCTCCTGCATGCAGGGAAGTGTTCACCTTGCCTCCCAGCACCTTGTTCAGATAACGAAACATTTTCATATGGGCGGTATAGTCTTCCATTGAGGTTTCCCCATTTTCTGCCGACACTATATTCACTCCCACCAGTTTGCTTCCTTTTTGCAGGCATCCTTTGAATGAGACATAGAGTTGGGCAAAAACAACCAAAGGGTCCGAATTGCGGCTGGCATATCCTTGGTAAAAGCATACCGGAGCATTGGCATATCCCGAAGGAAGCGTACTTTCCCGGTCTATGCTGTCAATGTAGGCTACATATTTGTTCACCCAGCTATTCATTCCCGAAGCATTATTCCACTCCTTGAAGATTCCGGATAAGATTTTCTCCGTTTTTTCCGGTTCCCGGCGGATGGCGTTCTCCAGCTGCTCATTGTATTTGTTGAAAAAGCCACTGCCGCAAAGGTTGTCTATCAGTGCACGGTTGATACCGGGAGAGGTGAGCATTACTTCCAGATATTGCACCTTTTCCCTGTCTGCCCGTTTCCGTAATTCACGCATCAGTTCCACATTGTGACGTCCTGCCACAGCGTTGAATAGTCCGAAGGTACCGAAGAAATATTCATCGGCACCCAATGAGAACTTGCCCGGATCAAAATTTCGGATAGACCATTTGTCTATTAGCATCATGCGGATATTATGCAGATTGGGCATGTTCGGGGTGAGCCGCACCATTTCTTTGCCTTTTGCACTGTCTTTGGGCATGTAGAGGTGTCCGTCTGCCATGTCCACCCACAGGCTGTCTTGCGTAGCAAGGTCAAAATAGGTTTCCGCATATACGGAACCGGTCATATGGTTGTGCAAGTCACCTCCTTTGGGCATTTCTGCAAAGAATTGGCGGAGACGGTTTTCATCTTGCCTTATCTGTTCGAAATAGGCACTGACACGTGCCGAGTCAGCCTGCCCCCATACGATAGTGGGAGTTATGACGGAGAGCAGGATTAGCTGAAATATCAATGATATGTTTTTATTTTTCATAGCGCTTATATTTTGGAAACAATGGAATTCTACCCCCATTCTTGCTTAAAAAGAAGGTTTCCATAAGATTACCCTATGGAAACCGGGACAATTCAAACTGTGTTTCTCCATGTCAATAGTTGATATTTATCAGTCCATAAAGAGTTTAGTCTCATTCCAGCCCCCTTCTAGCCTGTCGGGAACCATATCCTTATCCTGCCCTTTCTTATATTCCGCCCATTGTGATTCTGACCAGATGAACGGTTTGCCGTCTATCTGCGGAGTGCCGTAGAGCATCCAGAAAGCTGTTTTGCCTCCTCTCGCATTCGGAACATAATTGAGATCTTTCAACAATTCCTTCACTTTGTTTGCGGAATAGACTTTAGCATCCACAGCTCCGTCCGGTATGGTCTTGGGATATTCTGTAATGCCTTTGCCCAAATCCCAACGACCATAGATGGAAAGCGGATTCTCGTTGTCCACATAGGTAATCAGGTCTTTCGCTGTTTCCATATCCTTCACTTGTTCTATCTGGTTGAAGAACTGTATGCGCCGCATGGGGCGGTTGTCCGTCGACTTGAGGTCGTAGGCAACATTTTTGGATATGGGGTAATTGACACCGAGGATGTAATCAGGGCTAATCAGATGTTGATCATAACTCATGCCGTCCGTATCTTCACCCAAGATAGAGTCTATCACTTTTAATTCCTTTCCGTCGGAACGGAACAGCACGAAACGCTGGTAGCTCATTTCAATCAGTGCCGTTTCGTTGGTGTTCACGTCTATTAGCATATAGCCGTTTTGGTAAGTGCCTGTATTGTCGATGGTGAGATGGCGGTAGAAGTCGTCGATGCTTTTGGCAAACATCTCGGCAGCAGCGGCACGCCAGCATATCCAGATGCCGTCCTTTTTTACTTCCGTATAACCATAACGATGGGTGGTTTCGTTGAAACAGATGCCATGACCGTTGAAACCGAAGTCCATGTTGCTGCCGAACTGTCCCGGACAATAGGAGTTCTGCGTGACAAACTCATCACTGAATTCATCGCCGGATTTACCGCCAATAGCGTAACTGATGGTGTGAGACTGGCAGAGGAAACCTGCCCAAGTATTGTGCGTCCAGTAGATATCACCGTCTGCGGTGCGTTTCACGAAGGCAGAGCAGTGGTCGGGCTTGTGCAGGCCGCGGCAGGCTTCTTTGGAAGAAGAGGCAAGAGCATCGAACAAGTCGGACTGAGCGTTGATGAAATAAATGTCGCCAAAGGTGAGCGGAGCATCTCCGTATGCCAGCTTGAACTCCGTGCAATCGGTACTCAAACTAAGGAGGAATGTATCTTTCGGAGTGTTACTTTGTGTAATAGCACCTTCATATATACCACGCATACGCATCACCAGTCTTTTGATATGACGGGCAACTTCCTCTTTTTCCTCATTCTCTTTTATCCAGTTGAGAAGAGCGATATAGTTATTATGCAAATATTTTCCTGCTTCACTCAATTCTTCTTTCGATGGATCGAAGTTTTTAGGGAATTTACTATTTGGCTCTGAGGTGTCACACAGATAGGTGTTGTTCCACGTATTGTTGCGGGCTGCCTTGATGGCTTCCTCTCCTTGGAGTTTTCCCTGAATGTATCCGGCATAGTATTCGTTGGTGAATACGTCCGCATCGGGGTTGCGGGCGATGATGCTGTAATTCCAGCAGTTGTCCTTCAATTCGGCAAAGCCCCTGCTGTATTCATTCAGATAGACTTCTTTGATTTTCGTTTTATTCTTCATGCTATCTTATATTTAAAGTTGCCTTACCGGCGGCTTCCCAAGCCGCCGGTGAGTTGCATCAAAATTCCACAATACTTTCCAGCATCGGTTCGCCTTTCACCGGGGCATAGATGGTTACTTTGGCAAAGCCGAACTTGGGTTCGAGAGTGACGCTGCGGGTCATGCAGAAGTAGCAATAGTTGTATCCTGCCACCAGTTGCTTAGCTACCAGCAAGGGGATGTAGTCCACGCCTTTCAGCGTCATGCAGGTTTGGAAGATTGTTTTTTCCTCCTCGGTCAGCGGTTCGTATTCGCCCCATCCACCCACTTTCAGGGCATCGGCTGCGGCAGCTTCGGCAGTGACCACGGTGTAGGGGAACACATCTTCATAGAGTACTTCCTTTACGTCACGGTAATAGGCAAATTGTATTTCGGCCTGTCCCGGGTGCAGGAACTGGAAAGTAAAGGACTGCACGGCCATGCTGCCGGGCTTGCCTTCGGTTTCGGCTTCTATGGTTTCGTCTATCAAGGCAACTCCTCCACTGAGGCGGACCAGTGCGTAGCGATAACCCGTACCGGCGTGTGAGGTACGGCGGATGGTGATAGTGTCACCTACTTTGAATGCTTTTCTAATCATAACAGTACATGTTTTTAAGATGTTAAATCTGCAAGGTTCTAATGGCCTGCGGTTTGCGCCGCATGGTTTTGCTTGAGGGGATGGTTTCCGGGAAGTGCTGCTTTGCGGAAACCGGAACTGTTCTAATCAGGTTTGCGCCGGGGGTATCCCAGCGGGTTTTACCAATCGCCATCGTTGTCGGGGCCGCCGGGGATTGTGTCTTCGGTGTCGGGCGAGAGCTCAATCCATTCCAGTGCGTCGCTATCCACGAGGGCACGGGTGTACATGCCGTTGCTCAGTTTGCTGCGTTCGGGGATGAACTCGATGCGGACGGCTTTCACCTGCTTTTCGAAGTCGAAGTCCTTGAGGTCCTTCACGCCGGTGGTGTCGAGCACATAGCGGAAGTAGCCCAAGCCCTTGATATGGACGCTTTTGCCTTGTGCCATGCGGGTATGCATTACGCCTGCAAGGTCGCCCAATACGGCTTGGACATCGGAGTTGCCGACTGTGGAGATTCTCGCTAGGTCCTTGGCGATAACTTCCGTTTCTACCGGTTTGCCCTGCACGATGGCTTGGGGATAGTAAACCGCGTCTTTCTTATTAAATACTTTTTTCCAGAATGGCATAATCAGTTATTTTTAAATTGTTTGTATGCCTCAAAGCTAAAGAAAGGTTGTGACAATACAAAAGATTTGATGTGCCAATATTGCATCTTGATGTGCCAATTTTGCACCGATTATGTAAAAGGTTTATTATCAGTGTTTTTACTCGCAAGGCAGACGCTTTTTGGATAAACTGTTCGAAGAATAATATGAGATATCCACCCCTGAATCGTTCTTTAAGAAGATAGCACAAAAGGATTGAAACATTTTTCATAAAGCAAGGGCATAAAAATACTCCCTGACAAGCATTAGGCTTATCAAGGAGTATTTCATGGACAAAAGAATTATCTTTTATAAGATGTACTGACGAGGACTGAGGCTTTTAAAGTATCACTCACTGCCTTGCCTCTTGAACAAAGTAACTTACTTCGGTTTGTTATCGGCTCCTGCCAGCAGATAACGAAGGATATACCTTGATCTTTGGTGTCGTTATGCACGGTTATACAAACGATTACGCACTTATGGCACCCTTAAAAAGCAAGGATGGGGCGTATATAGTGCTTCTCGGCTTTCCCTAGACCCCACACATTACCTTCCCTACTGAAATCTACGCCTAGTACGGCATCTTTATAATTTTGCCACCACTCCGACGAGGAGTTGTACCGTGCTTCATCAACCGTTGACTGAAATTCACTGGCAGAGCCTGGTATCTCCTCATTCAACTTTTTCAAGGCGGCGTTTACGGGAAGATAATTATCTACACTTCCTCCCGGTCGGTTACCGGTACCCGTAATGAGAGCTGACTCCCCGTTGCGCAGGGTGCAAAGTTCCCTGATAGAGGGAAGATACCAGCCGCTAGTATTTGTGGGAGGGGTTGGATAAGTCTTTCCATCACCTTTGTTATTGTCGATTGCGGTGAGGGCGGTAACTGGTGCACTGTTATGGTCTTCGTTGTATTTTCTGATAATCAGTGTATTGTTATATCCCAGCATTTTATTGGCCGTGCTGTTTCTCGCAGCATCTCCTCCCGCTGTAGGATTAGTAGCAGAAATGCTGATGTAATCACTCATATTATTGTTTCCTATTGATATACCAGCAGATCCCCAAGCGATTTTATTAGTTCCGTTGTCGTTCGGGGCATCCTTCAAAGCAACCACCAAACCGTGAATTCCTGTGGAAGTATCGCCTATCTCCTCCCTTAATTGCTTGTCGTCTTTGGCCACATCCCCCACGTAGAAGATGACACCAATGGGAACAGCGCCACTGCTCGGTTGGGACGTTTTGGCGGAATAACTTCCGTCGCTGTAGTAGTAACTACCCACTCCCGCTATATCGGACTTCAGGGCACGAGTGGAGGTAATCTCATTCCCCTTCTTAGTGACAAGGCTGACACGAAGCAAAGCGATATCGTCTTTCTTCACACTGAGGGGGACAGTAACGATGGCCGTGGCAGTATATGTACCATCGCTGTTTTCAAGTTTCATCTCCACCTTCCACGGGTCACTGTTGGAACTGCGGGGGATAACTATGGAAGTATCGTCACCCGTCATCAGCAGCTGGCCCACAAGTGCGGGATAGTTCTCCGGTGTATAATCACTGGGAAGGGTTAAAGGAATTTTGGTCTTGAAATCATCCAGAAGGTATGTGGCGTTGCCGTCATTGTTGTTATCGCCAATGAAGAAGGCCTTGTAGCGAAGCAAAGGTAAGGTTATTCCCACTTCCGTCTTTGCTTGCCAGGGTAAAGGTGATGACATCCAGCAAGTTGCCACTGACGGCGTCCTTACCCTCCACGCTTTGGAAGAAGGAATCGCCCGGGTCGCCTTTTTCGCCTGCCGGACCTGTCGCACCTGTTGAACCTGCCGGACCTTGAATGCCGGCATCACCTTTAGGACCACTCACTTTATACCAAGATTTACCGTTGTCAACGCTCAAGTAATAGGAACTGTCTTCGATACGGTTCCCCGCAGCGTCTGTTGATACGCCACTAAGAGCGCTGCCTAATTGTAGCTGGGGGGCTGGGGCATTAGTCCCGGGTGCACCCGCAGCACCGTCTTTGCCATTGGCCGGAATGAAGTTGCCGCTGGCATCAATCAGCTTTTCGTCGTTAACAGTCCAGTAGTAATTATCGCCCTCTTTAGTCACGCCGATAACGGGAGTTGCGGGAGTAGTGCCGTCAGCACCCTTCTCACCGTCATAAACGGTGAAAGTCTGTTCTTTGTCCGTGCTGCCGTCAGCTTGGGCCACGACGTAGGTAATCTTCTGACCTTTCCGACCGCTGCCACCGCTTTCGCTTACTTCTTCAATCTTCGTGATAAAGCTCTTGCCACTTATCAGGTTGCTGAATGCCCGTATCTGTCTGGTAAGTGTTTCAAGCTGTGTTTCCACCGCCTTTGCCCATGCCTGTGTGGGGAATACAAGTTCACCGCCGCCCTTGGCCAGGGTGAACTTCACATACTGGCTGTTCGAGGAGGAAGTATCGCTCCAGTTCTCGCCATCACTGCTGTAGCTGATGCCACTTATCCAAGAGTCACCGGTAGCGCCCGCAGGACCGGTAGCACCGGTGTCACCCGTAGCCGGTACACCTGTACTTGTCCAAGTGTTTCCACCGTCGGTAGAGATTTCCCATTCATTGCTTGTGCTGTTGATACGGACTTGGGGAGCGATGGCGTCTTTGCCAGCCGTACCGGAAGCACCGTCCTTGCCGTCCTCGCCCGTGACGCGGAGTTTATGCCCTTCGGCATCGGTTAGCCATTCACCATCTAGCGTCCAGTAGAAAACACCGTCGCTGTCCTGCGACACACTCACAACAGGAGCAGAGCCGGTATCACCTTTATCACCCTTGTCGCCGGTATCTCCCTTGTCCCCTTTATCTCCGGTTTCGCCTTTAGCCCCGTGCTTGATGGTAACTGCACCACTCTTGGAGAAGTTGATGACATAGCCCGAACCATCGGAAAGAGCGGTGACGGACAGCACATAATCGTTGGCCTCTAGGGAGGAACCCACCGTCTGTAAATGCAGGATGTCGGTATTCACTGTCTTCTGCCAGGCTTCGAGGGCCGACAGACGGGCTTCCATCTCGCTCTGTGCCGCCCGAATATCGTCCAGGTCTTCACGGTTGCAACTGCAAAGCGTAAAAAAGAACGCTAGCAGAAGCATGCTGATAATCTTATTCATATTTATACTGTTTTTGTTATTATATATGTTACTCAAGTGGTTTACCTCGTCTCTTGGGTGCAGGGTGTTGTACGATTCATCCTTCGTGCATATTGCCAATAGCAGGGCGGTATGTGCAAAGGTAAATGACCTGTAGATTCCGGTCAATTTTATTTTTTGGTTTGCGCGTTTCTCTTTGCGAATGTTTTTTTTATCCATAAATATTTCGTTCTTCTTTTATCAGGTGAATTTTCATACCCATGTAATGTGCAGTCGGTTAAATGCTCCCGGTGACGGCACAACCAGGGGAGGCAATACCGGGCAGGTATCGCCAATTTCATAATTAAAATCATATTTCATAATTTGCCCGGTACGGACTGACACCGGGATACAGGTAAAAATGAATAGAAAAAGGGATATAATAATAGGAGAAATAAGCAAAGTAGGGGAGCTTGTTTATTTCATGTTTTTTATTATAAGAAGCGTCTGTATTGTGCGTTAGAAAATGATTTCTAACATGCAAGTAATGATTGTTAAATATGTCAATGCAGCTTGTTTTCATTGGATCGCGTTGATTTATTATTTTGCGGTCCAAAGCTAAAGAAAGGTTGTGAAAACACAAAAGATTTGATGTGCCAATTTTGCATCTTGATGTGCCAATTTTGCACCGGTTATGTAAAAGGCTTATTATCAGTACCCTTACTCTTTTTACGGTATTCCGTTGGAGTGACACCGAACTCCTCTAAAAAGAGCCGATGGAAGGAACGAAGGGCAGGAATGCCGCTTTCACGCGCCACAATTTCTATGCTATAGTCAGGGTTTTCTTGCAACAAACGGGCGGCATGATACAGTCGCAATTTGTTCAGGTATTTAGGGAAACGCTCTCCCGCATATCGTATCATGAATGATGAGAATCGGTTACGGGGGATTTCGATCAGTTTTCTTGCCTTGTCAACGCTGAATGACGAGTCGAGATAGAGTTGTTCGCTGATAATGAGATGCTCCATCTGTTCATACAGTTCTTTGCCGTAACGCTCATCGCAGGTTTCGGCATCCGTTTCGGCACTCGTTTCTGATTCCGGCTCCATCTCATCCGTTGCCGTTTCTTCTGCTGTTGCTATGTCAAGAGGCGTTTCTTCCTGCGATGCTTGTAGGGATTTCAAGTTATCAGTTAATGCACGGACTTTCTCCTGCAATGCAAAATTGGTATTTTTTACTTGATAGAGTTCTTCCTTGTAATGCAGCAGGTCATTGATATTCTTCACCAAGGCACTGTTCTTAAACCTCATCTTCCGGTAGTAGCGGATGCCGAAACATAAGATGATTATCAGCAGGGCAGCTATGCTTGCCACCAGTACCAACCAAAGGTTGCGGATGCGGGCGTCGGAATCTTGTTGCTGGATAATCATGTCCTTTTCGTGCGTTTCATAGAGTGTGGCGAGTTCCAGAGCCGCACTCTTTTGTTCACGGTTCTTGATACTGTCGCGCAGCACGGCCAGTTCGCGGAAATAGCGTGCGGCTGTGCGGTAATCGCCTTTTTCCTCATATGCCTGTCCCAAGGATCTCTTGATGGTGGTCATGTGGTAGGTCACTGTGTCACCTTGTACCGAAAGTTTCTTTTCACGGGCAGAGTTCATGGCTATCACCTTGTCATACATCCGGCGATCGAACAGGTAAGGCATAATCAGGTAATTATCCCGGTCATATTCTTGGGCGGTAGAGAGAAACTTATTGTAATAGTCTTCCGCTTCCCGCGTGCGTCCCAGTCTGAAAAGAACTACTGCGTAATGGGCAAACATTGCTTTCTTCTCTTTCTCGCTCAGTCCTTCTATCGGGGTTTCACTGCCGGTCTGTTCCGTCACCACCTTTTGCAGGGCTTCAAGCGTGCGGAGCGCTTCCTCGTTCCGTCGGTCCAGTTCCTGAAAGGTGAGCAAGGTGTTGTAATTATAGCGCAGGTTATCGTACTTATATTTATAGTCCGTCTGTTCCATCAGGTAGGCTGCGCGCTGCATATACTCGTATCCTTTATCCTTATTTCCTTGATAATAAAGCATCTTCCCCATATTGAACATGGCTACGGACTGCATTTCTTTATTGCCGCATTGTTCCGCTTTCTTCATCAGCATATCCACATACTGCGCTTTCTTGTTTTCATTGTGCAGGCAGTCATAGCAAGAAATCATGCGATGAATCTGTTCCATCGTGCGGTTGTCATCCAGTCGCACGGAATCATTATTCAAGGCACGTTTATAGAATTTCAGCGCCCGGTAGTATTGTCCTGTGTTGAAGTAGAGGTCGCCTTCTGTTACGTCAAGTTTAAAATCCGGCAGTTTCTTTCGTTTCCGCAATTCCTGCATGATACGTTCCGCTTTGTCAAAGTCGGAGAAGGTATAATCGTAAACATAGTCATCGGTAATGAGGCTGTCGGGCAGGGAGGGGACGTCTGCAAAGGACTCCGCACAGCAACATATACCGGGTGCGAAGAAAACAAGAAACAGGCTGGTTATAAAAACAATATATATATTTTTCATCTCAATCGTATCCTTTTGATATTTGTATGTACAAAATTAATACAAAAAGAGAGTCAATAAAAATTGTTTGCCCTATTTATTCCCCTTTTCTTATCCAATTCAGTTTTTTTAGTATGTCACAACGTATATAAGAATAATATATGGAATGAGTAAACTTATTTAGGCCTTGAAATACATTGAGTAAACTAACTTAGGTATAACAAGCGAAGTTGTTAACTAAACCAGTACATAACACTTTCTTTATAGATGTTGAAGGGAATAGAGTGGAATAGCACATTACAAAGATAAAGAGTTTCAATGAGTTTCAAAAGGTTGAAACTTTAGTTCCAACAGGATGCAACTTTGGTTTCAACGGTGTGAAACTGTAGTTCCAATAGGGTGAAACTTTAGTTCCGACTATTTGAAACTGGTTGAAACAGTATAAGGTGATGACATAAACAGTATATGGGATAGCTTTAATCATTAGGTCATATGCTGCATATCAATAATCAAAGTTACAATTTTCTTGCAGAACTTGCAACTTTATATAGGATAAAGTGTAAATTAGTGGTGGTAGTACCTGTTTTTACCTCTCCTTTCATTCTACTACCACCACCTGCACAAACGTTTTATTTATCGGGGTTTGAGGGATAAGCGTGGTAGTAGTGGTAGTAGAAAATAAAAACTCTGTTGTGCAAAAAATCAGCCGAATTCAAGTTTCAAATGCGACACCTCCT
>ENA-OWPN01002486-OWPN01002486.1-human-gut-metagenome-genome-assembly--contig:-NODE-2486-length-11139-cov-15.811079_pt1 | contig 11139 bp, 10 predicted proteins | sample MGYA00248266_ERZ651850 | MGnify/ENA primary metagenome ERZ651850 (study PRJEB26924, sample SAMEA4378296) | human gut metagenome | biome: human gut; feature: human-associated habitat; material: faeces... | reverse complement strand
TGCCTCCGGCGATGCCCACGTCCGCGGCCGAGGCCTCACCCGGTCCGTTGACCACACACCCCATCACCGCCACGGTGATGGGCTTGTCACAGCTCTTCAGCCGCCGTTCCACCTCCCGGGCGATGGGCAGCATATCATACTTCGTCCGCCCGCAGGTGGGGCAGGCGATCAGGTCCGGCCCTGTCTGCCGCAGACCGCAGGCCTGCAAAATACGCTTGGCGGCCACTACCTCCTCCACCGGGTCGGCAGTCAGGCTCACCCGCAGCGTATCGCCGATACCCCGGCACAGCAGTCCGCCGATGCCGATGGCCGACTTCAGCACCCCCATCTCCGGTGTGCCGGCCTCGGTGACGCCCAGATGCAGCGGATAGTCCACCTTTTCGTGCAGCAGCTCGTAGGCCGCCATATTTACCGGCACCCGGGAGCATTTCACGGAAATACAGATATTCCCGAAGCCGCATTCCTCCAACAGGCGTACATGTCCCAGTGCACTCTCAGCCAGCGCCTCGGCGGTCACGCCGCCGTATTTTTGCACCAGGTCCTTCTCCAGCGAGCCGCCGTTGACGCCCACACGGATCGGAATGCCCCGCTCCCGGCAGGCGTCGGCCACGGCCCGCACGCGGTCCTTCGACCCGATGTTGCCGGGGTTGATGCGTATTTTATCCACACCGCCGTCCACACACAGCAGCGCCAGCCGGTAATCAAAGTGGATATCCGCCACCAGCGGGATGTGTATAGCCGCCTTGATGCTCGGAATGGCCCGTGCGGCCTCCTCCGTGGGCACCGCCACACGCACGATCTCGCAGCCAGCCTGCTCCAGGCGCTGTATCTGCCGCACCGTGGCGTTCACGTCCTCCGTGGGCGTATTGCACATGGACTGTATGCTTACGGCTGCGCCGCCGCCCACCGGTACCGCGCCCACCTGTATGCGTCTTGTCACCGTCCCCGCCTCCTCAGTGGATCAGCTTTCCCACGTCGCTGAACACCAGCACCACCATCAGCGCCAGCAGCAGAATAAGTCCCGCGAAGTGGATATAGTTCTCATATTTTGCCGGTATCTGCTTCCGGAACAGCAGCATGGCTGCCGCGTTGATGATCAGGAAGAATATCCGCCCGCCGTCCAGCGCCGGCAGGGGCAGCAGGTTCATCACCGCCAGGTTCACTGCGATCAGCGCCGCGATGTAGGCGATGTTCTCCACCGCCGCCTGGGTCGTCTCCGCCTGCTCACCTACCTGTACCATGGTGGACACGATCCCCACCGGGCCACTCAGATCCCGCAGGCCCGCCTGTCCGGTAAAGAGCATTTGCAGGCTCAGCCGCACCAGACGCACGAAATCCACGGCGTTGTTCCAGGTGTAGGCCAGCTTGTCGCCGAAGGTGGCCGCCGCCGCACCGAAGTATATTCCGTAGCCGCTGTACGCATTTCCGCTTTGATCGGTATACGTCTGTCTCGTCATGGCGAAGTCGTCCAGGCGCACCTTCTCCCCGCCGCGGTCCACCACCAGGTCGAATGTGCCGGTCTTATTCAGGCCAAGCAGCAGGCTCACGTCGCTGTAAATGTACACGCGCTCCCCATCGATGGACACCAGCCGGTCCCCGGTCTGCAAGCCGTCGGCGCTCTCCAACGGACAACCCTCGGCAAAGCCGGAGATCACCGGCTGATAGAACCCCTGCGCCGGCGCATACAGGCAGAAGATGATAATAAGCCCCGCCAGAAAATTCATGGCCGCGCCGGCGGCAAAAATGATCAGCTTTTTCCAAAAGCCCTGGCGGTTCAGCGCCGCCGGATCGTCAGAGTCCTCCTCTTCCCCCTCCATGGCACAGAAACCGCCCACCGGAAAAGCCCGCAGAGAATACTGGGTATCCCCCCGCTGCTTCTTCCACAGCACCGGTCCCATGCCGATGGCGAACTCGTTGACCCGCACGCCGCAGGCCTTGGCCGCCAGGAAGTGCCCCAGCTCATGGACGGCGATCAAAATACCGAACACCAGCAGGGCCGCTATGATATATACGATCATGTATGCAAGCTCCTTTTCCGGATGTCACAGGGCGGCGCGCCGCGCCGCCTTGTCTGCTTCCAGTATATCCGCAAGGCCTGGCTGATATTGCACCGGCACCAGCTCCAACGCGCGCTCCACCCGCCGGGAGATATCGTTAAAGCCGATCTCACCCCGCAGAAACATTCCCACGGCCGCCTCGTTGGCGCCGTTGAGTATGGCGCAGGCGGTGCCGCCCACCGCTGCGGCATACCGTGCCAGGCGCAGACAGGGAAACGCCCTCTCGTCCGGCTCGGCAAAGGTCAGCGCGCCGCACGTCAGCAGGTCCAGCGGCTTATCCGGGCTCTCGGCCCGGTAGGGATACGTCATGGCATAGCGGATGGGCAGCTTCATATCCGGCGTGCCCAGCTGCGCCAGCAGCGCCCCGTCCCGGAACTCCACCAGCGAATGCACGATGCTCTGGCGGTGTATCACCGCCTGCACCTGCTCCACCGGCAGGCGATAGAGCCGCATGGCCTCGATGATCTCCAGTCCCTTGTTCATCAGTGTGGCGGAGTCCACCGTGATCTTCGGTCCCATGTGCCAGTTGGGATGGCGCAGGGCATCCGCCGCCGTCATGTGCTCCAGCTCGTCGAAGGTCCTTCCGTAGAACGGCCCGCCGGAGCAGGTCAGCAGGATACGCCGCACCTCACCCCGGTCCCGGCAGCCCTGCAAGCACTGAAACACCGCGCTGTGCTCACTGTCCACCGGCACGATCTCCGCGCCGTATTTCTCCGCCGCGTCCATCACCAGCTCACCGGCGCACACCAGCGTTTCCTTATTGGCCAGCGCGATGCGCTTGCCTTTTTGGATCGCCGCCAGTGTGGGACGCAGCCCCACGCTGCCCATCACGGCAGTCACCACCGTGTCCGCCTCGGTCATAGCGGCGGCAGCCAACAGGCCCTCCTCCCCTGCCATGACCTCAATGCCGGTCCCCCGCAGCCGTTTTTTCAGCGCCAGCGCTGCATTTTCGTCATACAGCACCGCAAGGCGCGGCATATACTGCCGCGCCTGCTGCTCCAACAGGTCTACCTGTGTATTGGCGGTCAGCGCCGCCACGCGGAGGCCCAGCTCCCCGGCCACCTCCAGCGTCTGCCGCCCGATGGAGCCGGTAGCCCCCAACAGGGCGATGGTTTTCGTCATAGGTCCTTCCTCAATACAGCGTCACAGCGTTGATAAGCATCCACGTCACCGGTGCAGCGAAGATCACACTGTCGAACCGGTCCAGCACGCCGCCGTGGCCCGGCAGCAGCCGTCCGTAGTCCTTGATGCCGCACTGCCGCTTCACGCAGGAGAAGCTCAGGTCGCCCAGCTGCCCCAGCACTGCGCCCACGAAGCCCAACAGCACACACCAGCCGATGTGCAGCTGCACCTCCGTACATAGGAAGAAGAATATCCGGAACAGGATCATTCCCACCATGCCGCCCACCAGACCGCTGACCGCACCCTCCCGTGTCTTCTTCGGGCTGACTCTGGGTGCCAGCTTTGTTTTCCCGAACAGCATACCGCCGAACAGCGCCAGAGAGTCGCTCATAAACGCCGACACCAGTGGGATCAGCACCAGCCCGGCGCCGTATTCCAGCATCCGCAGCCGCACCAGGCAGCCCAGCGCCAGCGGGATCACCAATCCGGACACCGCCATAGCGCTGATATCCGGAAAATCCAGCTCGTCGTCTTTGCCGAAGGCCTGCACCGCCGCGATGAACATCACCACGATCAGCGCCGCCAGCAGCCATACCATGATCGTATGTATGGCGGTACCCGTGAAGTCACCGCCGCTGAAATACACCGTGAACACGGTGAACACCGCCAGCGTGGCCGCCAGCCCCCACCAGTGCGCCGCTTTCTCCGGCGCGGCGGCCGCCATGAACTCATGGCAGCCGATGACGCACAGCGCCGCCACCAGCACCGCCGTGGCCCAATCCGGTGCGAAGCACAGCACGCCGATCAATGCCGGCACGCCGATGATCGCCACCAGTATTCTCTGTTTCATGGTCGTCACCTCACTTTACGCCGCCGAACCGGCGATCCCGCCGCTGATAGTCGATGATCGCTCTGTCCATATCCTGCCGGGTAAAATCCGGCCACAGCGTGTCGCAGAAATAGAATTCGCTGTAGGCACACTGCCACAGCATGAAATTGCTCAGCCGTATCTCGCCGCTGGGGCGGATGATCAGCTCCGGGTCGGGGATACCGGCAGAGTACATATTGGCGGAGAGGTTCTCCTCCGTCCAGTCCACCCCCTGCTCCGCGCACAGCCGCGCCGCCCGCAGTATCTCCGCCCTGCCGCCGTAATTCAGACACACATTGGCCTGGAACCCCGCATAGCGGCCGGAGATGTCGTCCGTCTCATGCGCCAGCGCCTGCAGCTCCGGGGACAGTGCGCTGAGGTCGCCGAAGAACCGCAGGCGGATGTGCTCCTTTTCCATGGTGTCGATAGCTTCCCGCAGATACTGCTCCAACAGGCCCATGATGGTATTCACCTCATCGGCGGGCCGCTTCCAGTTCTCTGTGGAAAAGGCGTATACCGTCAGGTATTCCACTCCCAGTTCCTTGCAGTAGGTGGCGATGTCGCGGAACACCTCTGCCCCCGCCTTGTGCCCCACCGTGCGGGGCAGGCCGCGTTTTTTCGCCCAGCGGCCGTTGCCGTCCATAATAACAGCGATATGGCGGGGAAGGCGGCTCCTGTCCACCTCCCCCGCCGTATGGGGCGTTTTCTTCGTAAACAGTCCCATTAAACAGACATCAATTCCTTTTCCTTGTTGTCCAGGATCTTGTCGATCTCCTTGCAGCTGTCATCGGTCAGCTTCTGCAGGTCCTTTTCGGCGATCTTCAGCTCGTCCTCGGTGATCTCGGATGCCTTCTGCTGCTTCTTGAAGTTATCCATCGCATCCCGGCGGATATTCCGCACAGCCACCTTGCCGTTCTCGGCGTACTTGTGGATCTGCTTGACCAGCTCCTTGCGGCGCTCCTCGGTCAGCTGGGGGAAAGCCAGGCGGATGCACTTACCGTCGTTCTGGGGGTTGATGCCCAAGTCGGACTCCTGAATGGCCTTTTCAATACCCTTCAGAATGCTGGCATCCCAAGGGGTAATGACCAGCGTCCGCGGGTCAGGAGAGCCGATAGAGCCGATCTGCTGGATGGGCGTGGGGGTACCGTAGTAGTCCACACTGATGCGGTTGAGCACGGAAGCGTTGGCGCGGCCGGCACGCACGGTGTCGAAGTCGCTCATCACGGATTCAATGCTCTTCTTCATTTTTTCCTCGTAAACCTTGTACTCGTCCTTCAACATGGGGTCAGTCCTCCTTCACGATCGTTCCGATTTTTTCGCCGCGCAGGGCGCGGATGATATTCTCCGGGTCTTTCAGGGCAAATACCAGCACCGGGATATGGTTGTCCATGGACAGGCTGGTGGCGGTAGAGTCCATCACCGCCAGGTGGCGCTTGAGCACCTCGTCGTAGGTGATGCTGTCAAACTTCACCGCGTCGGCGTTCTTGGCCGGGTCGCTGTCGTACACGCCGTCGATATTCTTGGCCAGCAGGATGACGTCCGCGTCGATCTCCGCCGCCCGCAGCACCGCCGCGGTATCCGTGGAGAAGAACGGGCAGCCGATGCCGCAGCCAAAAATGACCACTCTCCCCTTTTCCAGGTGCCGAATGGCCCTGGCGCGGATATACGGCTCCGCCACGGCCCGGATCTCCAGCGCCGTCTGTACACGCACGTCCACGCCCTTCTGCTCCAGCACGTCCGCCATGGCCATGCAGTTCATGGCCGTGGCCAGCATACCCATGTGATCGGCCCGGGTGCGCTCGATGTGTCCCTCGCCGTCCTTCACGCCGCGCCAGAAATTGCCGCCGCCGATGACGATACCCACCTGCACGCCCATGTCCACACACTGCTTGATAACGTCCGCCACCCGGCCCATGACCTGAAAGTCCAGACCGAAGTGCTTATCGCCGGCCAGCGCTTCGCCGCTGATCTTCAGCAGCACCCGCTTGAATACTGGTTGCTCCATCGCCGTTCCTCCCTAATTTTCTATCAGGTATTTTACCTTATTTCTCCCGTTTTGCATAGGGGGAAAATCGAAAATTTTTCTGAATTCTTTTTTGCGGATCCCTCCGCATTCTCTCGTGCGCCCTGCGCCTGCGGCGCATGATGCAAAAACGAAAAGCTTTGTTTTTTCCCACTGGCGGTGTATAATGGAAAAAACACTTTTCCGGAGGCTGATTTTCATGGAACTTCTGCACGTGCTGGGCAATACATATGCGGCCGTCGCCGCCACCGCTCTGCTGCCCGTTTATAAGCTCAATGACCGGGATGTGGTGCTCATCGACACCGGCTACGCCAAGCTGGACAGAGCCGGCCTGACCGCGCTCATCGACGGCAGCGGCTGGCGTCTGCGCGCCATTCTCTGCTCCCACGCCCACTTCGACCACACCGGCAACGTCCGGTATTTGCAGGAGCGATACGGCGCGAAAGCCGCCATCTCCCTGATCGAAGCCGGCATCTCTGTGAACCCGGACAGCTACCGCGCCAACTACGTGGCCCTGACCTACGGCAAAAGCCGTGAGTTGTTTCTGGAGGAGTGCTTCACCGCAGATCGGGTCATCTTCCCCCAGGAGGACCACATCGACGTAGACGGCGCCCGCTTCGGTGTACTGTCTCTCCCCGGCCATTCGGCAGGCCAGCTGGGCTTTGTCACGCCGGACGGCGCGGCCTATCTGGGTGACTGCCTCATCGACCAGGCGCTGATCGACGGCGCCAAGCTGCCCACCAGTATGTTCGTCGCCAGGGATCTGGAGAGCAAGGCCTCCCTCCGTTCTACCGACTACCCCGCCTATATCGTCGCCCACAAGCAGATCATCACCGATAAGACCCAGCTGTGTGCTCTTGTAGACAGCAACATCGACTTTATCCACAGGAAAGCCCGTGAGCTGCTGGACGATCTGACCGACGGCATGACGTTCTCCGACTGGATATACGCCTTCTGCCAGCGGGAGAACATCCGCACCCGGCAGGAGCTGAAATTCAGCATCGTGGAGCGGAACTTCACCAACTTCACCGACTGGCTCACCGACACCGGCAAGGTACGCGTCCAGCGCGACTTCTGCGCCAAGCGCTACTACCGCGTCTGACCCGCGCCCATCGAAAAAGCCACCCCTCAGGGTGGCTTTTTTCTTGTTCACTGCACCGTAAACGTGTCCGCCATGGCGTTGAGTGCATATCCCAGATGCTCCGTCTGCGCCACGGGATAGGTCTTGATGACCGCGAACCGCTCTGTGTCCGAGCCGCGGAAAGCCGCCGTCCAGTCCTGGTTCCCGGCGCTGTCCGTGCCGGACATATCCCCCTGCTTGCTCTCGATGAGGGCAAAGCTGCTCCCCGCCGCGCCGATGGCCCAGTCCTGCGCCTCCTTCAGCGTCATAGCGCCCAGATGCGCCACATAAAGCCGCGCGAAGATGTCCTCGGTGCTCTCCCAGACCTCGACAGGCTTGCCGTTGAGGACAGGTGAGCCATCCACCGTCGCGTCGTTCCAGCCGTCCATGGGAGTAAGCCGGTGCCACCCATCGGCGAGGATGCAGATGCTGTAGCCGCTTCCGCTGTACCACGCAGCGGGATAAGAAACTAACCCCGCGCCGTTGTCGTTGAAGCTAAGTGTGTCCTGACGCGCCGCCTCCGTCCGGTCGATATACCGGAACTGTACGTTATACAGGCCGTCCATGCCGATACCGGTATACGCCTGCGCAAGGTCGATGACCTCGCCGTCATGCAGCAGCCTGTTTTCACTTGTGTAGCGTCCGTAGAGGGTGAAGCCCTCACCCTTTATCACGGACAGCTGCGCGCCGCTGCCCACCTCATACACCGGGATGTCCTCGCTGTAATTCTCGTCGTACTTCACCGTGCGGTACACCACGGAATAGACCTCCGTCACGGCAATGCTCAGCTGATCCTTCTCGTAGCTGACGGTCACCGGCAGCCCGCCGGTCAGTTGGGACGTTATGTACCGGGAAATATCCCGCAGCAGCGCCTCCGCCGCGTCGCCGTTCCCACGGGGGTCGGCCTGCCCGGACAGAGTCCTGATATACCTCCGCACCTGCTGCGGCAGCTGGCTATACCGCTGCGCCAGCGTGTCCATGGCACCCTCGGCGTACGCGCCGTCGCCGTTGAGATAGTACGCGCACAGATAGCTCAGGGGCACGGTCTCCCAGTCTGGCAGCTGCGCCGCGTCGTACACGATGCCGTAGTCCTCCGCCCGGACGCTGCACGGGTCGTTTTCCGTGAGGGTGGGCCATGGGGTGATCTCCGTGAAGTCCTGCAGGGCGTCGCCGGGATAGTACACGATGGAGCCGTCCTCCAGACGCGCCTGTAAAACATCCATCAGCGCTTGCAGACCCGCCGCGCTCTCCCGCACGGCGTTGTAGTCCGCCGCCACATAGTCCCCGGCGTACACCGTGCCGGACACAGGAGTCTCCCCTTCCGCACCGATGTCCTCCCACCGCAGCCACTCCGCGTTGTCGATCAGCGCCAGCGCGATATAGCCCCGCCGGGCCATCTCCCGGTTCCACTCCGCGGTGCGCTGCGGCAGCGCGCCTGTAAAGGCGTAGCGCACCACAACGCCGTAGGGCTCGCTGGCCGTTTCGACCTCAAAGGAGTAGGTATACGCCTGACCATCGCCGGCCGCCCGGAAGCCCAGCGCGTCCAGTATCGCGCCCACGGCGGCATTGTCACCGATATACTCCGTCCGCAGGGCGTACAGCGTCTCCGCGTCCGGCACTCCGGCGTCCTTTCCGGCGGGCTTCGTCAGCAGGCACACGCCGATGATGGCCGCCGCGACGACCAGCAGGATGACAGCCCAGAGGGCGGGCTTCTTATAGTTGAGCACGTTCTTCACCCTTTCTTTCACAGCCACTTCGCCAAAGGCCAGCGGGCACACCGCCGCCATTTTCGGCTGGGCGGCGCAGGACACCAGTGCGCGGGAGTATGCGGCCCGCTGGGCGGGCGTGGCGTTTTTCAACACCATTTCATCACAGGCGCGCTCCATGTCGCGGCCCAGCAGGACATACGCCGCCCAGAGGACCGGGTTGAACCAGTTGACCGCCAGCAGCAGAAACGCCAACGGTTTCCACACATGGTCCCAGCGGCGGATATGGCACCTTTCGTGGGCGAGCACCTGGGGAAAGTCCTGCTCCGACACGGTTTCCGGCACATAAATGCGGGGCGCGAGCACACCCAGCACGAAGGGCGTGGACCAGTCGGTGCAGCGATAGACATTGTCCTGTATGCGGGGGGCGGCGCGGAGCCGCCAGCGCATACGCAGCAGGCTGAGGGCCATGTACAGCGCCATACAGCCCACGCCCGTCAGCCAGATGGCGGGCAGCTGATCCAGCAGCGCAAAGCCTTGTGCCGCAGCGGGTCCCGCCATTTCCGGGCGCTGCTCCGGCGGGGCGGAAACATAGACCTTTTCCTGCTGGCGAAGCTCCTGATAGGCCTGGAGGGGCGGGCTTTCGGGCTGCTGGAGGCTGACGGGGCTCTCTACTGTCAATCGGGCGGGAAGCAGCAGCCGCAGGGCCACCAGCAGCCACAGCATACACACGGCGCGGCGGGGCGCACGGCGCAGCAGCGGCCGCACCGCCATCACCGCCAGCGCGATGAGGCCCGCCTGCCAGGAAATTTCCAATACGGAGGTAAAGAGGCTATTCATTTTCTTCTCCTTTATGGCACAGGGCATAACACTGTATGCCGCAGCGCGGTTCAGTTACGTCCGGAATTCTCCTGCTCGAAGCGGTCAATCATGGCGTGGAGCACATCGGCATCCTCTTTGGAAAGTTTTGAATTTCCCATGAAAGCCGTCAGAAATGCCGGCAAGCTGCCGTGGAAGTTGTGGGCTATAAAGGCGCGGCTCTCGGCGCGCTGCACGTCCTCCCGCCGTACCAGCGCGGTGACGACGGCGTTCTCCGTGTGCACCACGCCGCGCTCGGCGAGACGCTTGATGACCGTATAGGTGGTGGATTTTTTCCAGCCCAGCTCCTCGGCACACAGGCGGACCAGCTCGCTGCTCTTTACCGGCTCATGGGACCAGAGTATCTCGCAGAAGCGCAGTTCGCTGTCAAAAATTTTCGGTGTTTCCACAGGGTTTTCCTCCTTGGTCGAATGTAGTAGACCCGTTTTTAGTCTAACGCGTTAGACCCGTCCTGTCAAGTATTTTTTTCTTGCTTTTTGTGTTACTTTTACTTTACTTTTCTTGTACGCTTATGATACCTTAGTGCAGAGGATGTTATAGGGACATGTAATCTATGTGTCAGGCACAGCAAAAACAGGTACGGAAGGGGCGCATCATGGATATCGTGTATGAGGATAATCGGATCGTGGTGGCGGTAAAGCCCGCGGGCGTGATCTCCACTGACGTGCGGAACGGTATGCCGGAGCTGCTGCGGCAGACGCTGCACACCGCGTGCATACGGACGGTACACCGGCTGGACGCGCCGGTAGCAGGGCTGATGGTGTTCGCACGGAGCGCCTACGCCGCCGGGGAGCTGTCACGGCAGATACGGGAGGGGGAATTCGAGAAAACGTATCTGGCGGTGGTGTGGGGAACGCCGAAGGCGGACGAGGGAGAGCTGACGGACCTGCTGGGCCGGGACAAGACGCGGCGGATGACCTATGTGGCCGAGGGGCCGGGAAAGGACGTGCGGGAGGCGCGGCTGCGGTACCGGGTGCTGGACCGGCGGGCGGGATGCGCGCTGGTGCGGGTCCGGCTGCTGACGGGGCGAACGCACCAGATACGGGTGCAATTCGCGTCACGGGGGATGCCGCTGGTGGGCGACCGGCGGTACGGGGACGCGGCGGACGCAGACACCCCCATCGCGCTGTGGTCGGCGGGATTGGCGTTCCGGCACCCGGAGACGGGAGAGGCCATGGCGTTTGAGCTGGCGCCGCCGCGCACGGCGCCATGGACGTGGTTTGAAGCATGAAAAAGACCGCCTCCCGGCGGTCTTTTTATGCGTTTTTTTTGCCTGCGGGCGCAGGGGATGGGGAGTTTCGCGCCCCCTGGCGCGAGTAGCTTTCTTTCATCGTTGAAAGAAAGCTACCAAAGAAAGCCGCTTG
>ENA-OWPN01002481-OWPN01002481.1-human-gut-metagenome-genome-assembly--contig:-NODE-2481-length-11181-cov-2.588981_pt1 | contig 11181 bp, 12 predicted proteins | sample MGYA00248266_ERZ651850 | MGnify/ENA primary metagenome ERZ651850 (study PRJEB26924, sample SAMEA4378296) | human gut metagenome | biome: human gut; feature: human-associated habitat; material: faeces... | reverse complement strand
CGCATCCTCGGCGGCGGCATGCGGCAAGCGGGCTTTTTGGCAGCCGCCGGGCTGATTGCGCTGCGCGATATGACCGATAGAGTTAAGGAAGATCACGAAAACGCGGCATATCTGGGGGCACTGCTGGATGATATCGACGGCATACAGGTACTGCGCGACCGTTTGGATATCGATATGATATTCTTTACCGCCGACTGGAGCTCGGATAAAGCCGCCCGCTATCCGGCCTGGATGCTGGAGCATGGCATAAAGGTCACCGGATGCGCCGGTGGGGAGTATCGCATGGTCTGCCATCACGACATCTCCCGCGAGGATTGCACACAAACCGCACAGTTGGTACGCACCTTTGCCGCGGAGGGGTGACCGATGCCCAATCATTATATCCGTCGCCTGCTTTGGCTGGTTGCGGGCATGCTGGTCAGCGCGGTTGGCATCACCATGATGCTGCAAGCCAACATCGGTCTGGAACCGTGGAGCGTATTGCAGCAGGGTCTGGCACAGACTCTCGGTATCACCTACGGCACCGCTTCCATGATTGTCGGTGCGGTTGCCATAGGCGCGGCCATACTGTGCGGGGAGAGCTTCGGCTTCGGCACCATCATCAATATCATCCTGTGCGCGTTGTTCATCGACGGGCTGCTCTGGCTTGGCTGGATCCCACAGATGCATTCCCTGCTCACCGGCCTCCCGATGCTGCTGGTCGGATTGGAGTTGCTCGCGCTGGGCACCTGGATGTACATGAAAAGCGCGTTGGGAGCCGGTCCGCGCGATGCACTCATGGTGGCGCTTGCACGTAAAACCGGCCGCTCAGTCGGGCTGTGCCGTGCCACTGTCGAAATCTTCGTCATCATCGCCGGTTTTCTACTCGGTGGCCAGGTGGGTATCGGCACGGTAATCTGCGCCGTCGGTCTGGGTTCGCTCTTCAACTTGAATTTTCATTTCCTGCACTTCCGCGCAGCCGAACTTCATCAGGAAAACGTTGCGGAAACCCTGCAGAACCTGCGTTCTGCGAAACAACAGTGAGCACTTCCCTTCCACAGCCCTTTCAAGCAAATTGCCACACATTCCCGTTTGTTTGATCTGCTGGAATTCCTTTCCCTCTGCTCTACTTGCATCACACTTGCCTCTCTGCGAGTGTGATGCATTTTTTTGCATAAATTAGCCCCGGAGCAATACACTTGCAGCCAACTATGCCAGTTTATTGCTTCCGGGGAATTTTTCACATCAGAAAGAGAGTGGATCATTCTCACGCATCTGTACCGCACGCATGTACTGCCACAGCAGCACAAGCGGTATGATTTGTCCCACCAGCTGCACGCATACCGCAGGCAGCGGCAGCGCGGTCAGGATAAACGCGCTGGCGACAAATGCGCCCAGCAGCGGCGCATACAGGCACCAGCGGATACGGCGCGCGGGATAGTTATAGGCATGGGGGATAATACGCTCATCCAGTCCCCAGTACAGGTAATACTCACTGAGCAATCCCGCGACGCTGCCTGCCATGGACAGCAGGGACATAAAGTTTTGCAGCATAACATTATCGCCTGCCAGCTGTGTACATACCAGCGCCAGTGCAATCAGCGCAATGCAAAGCATCTGTGCGGGAAAGGCGCGGCCCAGCAACGCACTTTCATCCGAAAGACGGTACAATACATAAGCGATTACGCCATAACATATCAGATTAATGATGTTGGCCGCCAGTAAAACAGGCATAGAATTGCTTAGCGCCGCAAGGTTGGTGGCTGCGGATATTGCCAAAGCAGCCCACAGAACACGAAGATGAGGGTAAATTTTCATACATGTCGTTCCTCCGATATGGCCTATTATAGCATAGCCAACGCCGGATGAAAAATATTTTTTGTCAGGGGTTGACAATTGTGTGTCATTGTATTATTATCATAATACAATATGACAAGAGAGGAGCGAGGCTATGCAATGGCAACTGCGAGGCGATCGTCCAATCTACCAGCAGCTGGTGGAAATACTGACCGAACAGATCGTCAGCGGCCAGCTGGCGGCGGGCGATAAGGTGCCGGCGGTACGCGAACTGGCGGCACAGGCAGGGGTCAACCCCAACACGATGCAACGTGCGCTGGCGGATTTGGAGCGTGAAGGACTGATGCACACCAATCGGACCACCGGACGCTATGTGACGGAGGATAAAGAGATGATTGAGAAGATTCGGGAACAAATCGCAAGTGACCGTATTGCGGAATTTCTGGCTGGCATGAGTCAGCTTGGCTTCTCCGAGCAGGAAGTATATCATCTGCTCGAAAAGCGTCAAGGGGAGGGAAATCAGAATGGAACAGAAAAATGAGCTAATTGTCTGTGCAGGTCTGACCAAGACCTATAGCAGCGTGAAGGCGCTCGACAATCTGAACCTGACATTGAGCGGCGGCCGGTTTGTCGGCCTGCTCGGTCCGAACGGTTCGGGTAAGACAACTTTGATTAAACTGATTAACGGCTTGATTCAGCCAACCACCGGCAGTGTGCTGGTAGACGGACAGGCGCCCGGCGTGCATACGCACAGTGTGGTCAGCTACCTGCCTGACCGGGCATACTTGAACGACTGGATGCGGGTATCCGATCTGATGGATTTCTTTGCTGATTTTTATGCAGATTTCGACCGCGTCAAAGCAAATGATATGCTGCAATCGCTACGCATCAATGCGCTTGACCGTCTCAAGACGCTGTCCAAGGGCACGAAGGAAAAGGTGCAGCTCATCCTAACGATGAGCCGCAAGGCCAAGCTGTTCCTGCTCGACGAGCCTATCGCGGGTGTGGATCCGGCTGCGCGCGACTACATCCTCAACACAATCCTGTCGAATTACAGTGAGGATGCCGCAGTGCTGCTGTCCACCCACCTGATTGCGGATATCGAGCGTGTGCTCGACGAGGTTATCTTCCTGAAAAACGGCGTGATGACGCTGCATGAGAGCGTGGACACGATTCGGGAGGAACATGGAAAATCCGTTGATATGCTGTTCCGGGAGGTGTTCGCATGCTAAAGCTGTTAAAATACGAATGGAAAGCGTGCGCGCGTATCTGCCTGCCGCTGTACGGCGCGATGCTGTTGATGAGCATCATCAACGCCCTGATGACAACCGATCGCGCACAGGATATTATGAACGGTATCCCGACCGCCATCCTTGCGATGCTCTTCTTTGCGCTGCTGGTTGCGGTGTTCGTCGTGACCGCGGTTATCCTGATCCAACGTTTTTACAAAAATCTGCTCGGTGACGAGGGCTATCTGATGTTCACCCTGCCTGTGACGGTCACACAACACATTTGGAGCAAGGTGATCATTGCGGTGGCAATCTGCTGCCTGAGCGGCATCGTCGCAGCGTTGAGCATTTCGATCCTCGGTGCGAACACCAATCTGCTCTGGGGCATCAGTATGGTATTGGGCGAGTTTGGTCGCTCGGTAGCTGAAGATCCAAACGTACTGGGTTATCTGTTCGAGGGAATTTTACTGTTGGTAATTTCTATAATCAGCGGCGTGCTGTATCTTTACCTGTGCATGGCGCTTGGTCATCTAGCAAAAAAGCATCGCGTACTGATGTCGGTCGTGTGGTATTTCGTGCTGTCCACAGCAGCCCAGTTCCTGCTCACCTTTGTGCTGTTCGGTGTGGCAGACGGCCCGATGGAAACCGTGATGACTGCGCTGGCTAATGCACTCAACGGTGTGCCGCAGCAAACGTTGGTACACGGAGTGCTGCTCGGCTTCTGTGTCGCAACGGCGATACCGGGTGCAATCTGTTATGCTGGCACACATTATATCCTTCAGCATAAGCTGAATCTGGAATAAGCAGCGCATACACGGGGACGCGTTTCCGCGCGTCCCTTTTTGCACCCTAAAATGCGGGGCACTCATAAAATCTTAAGGATTTTGTAGCCGCAATCCAAAGAATTGCCGCGTACAATGAAAGAGTAACAGTGGGAGGGACAGATATGACGGCGGTATTCCGATATGTACATCGAGCGCGCGATGACGCGGCGGGACGATATACGCTTTGCGAAATCGCGGGGCTGTTTCTGGCCTTTTCGGCAGCGGGCTGGCTGTGGGAGGTTGGGCTGCATCTGCTGCTTGACGGCGAATTGGTCAACCGCGGTACCATGCTCGGACCTTGGCTGCCCATTTACGGCGTGGGCGGGTTGCTGTCCGTACTGCTGCTGGAGCGTTTTGCCGCACAACCGATTTTAATATTCGCGTTGGGCGCGATGCTTTCTACGGTCATGGAGTTTGCGACAGGTTGTTATCTGCTGGCCGTTTACGGTCTTCGCTGGTGGGATTACAGCGACTATCCGCTCAACCTACACGGTTTGGTGAGTCTGCCGACCGCGTTGGTATTCGGCCTCGGCTGCTGTGCGGCGGTATATCTGGCCGCTCCCTACTGCTGCGGATGTTTCGACGCCTGCCGCATGGTATGTTCCTGCCTCTGTGCGCCTTGCTGATTGCATTATTTGCACTGGATTTTTGCGTTTCCACACTGCATCCGAACACCGGGCAAGGAATTGCGGTCCATCCAGCAGCACAGGATGAACTTCAGGTGATTGAGCCTGCCAGAATTGAATTACTGCTGTACAATTTGCCGAATTAAACTTGCGCACGCCCCTCTTCTCTGCTATGATGAAACCAGAGAAGGGGGGCTTTCCATATGAAGTGTCAGCATTGTGGCATCAATTACAGCGATGAGGATCGGGAGTGTCCAATTTGCGGCGCACGTACAGGGACCCGCGGGCGTGTCGGCGAGCTGGAGAAAAAAGCAGCCGCATGGCGAGACAAACAATTCGCAGATGAGCCAACCTATCAAAAAACGCGCACGCGCAAAACGCCCATACGCGCAAAACAAGCCAGAGCCAGTGTGAAACCGATTCGTGAAACAAAGAATGGAAAAGGCAAGATTGCCTTGGTTGTGGTAGTGGCAGTTGTTCTGGTCAACTTGCTGCCTTCTTTGATTCCGGCTGTAAAAGACCTGTTTGATAACTTTTTCGACGGCAACAATTCGTTTGAAATCAATCTCGGCGATTGGGAGTCATACGATCCGGATGCGGAAGCCGAAGCGGAGGATTGGGTCAGCTATGATGATAGCGCACTGTATTACGAGCGAGGCCAGGAATATACGTATGACTCGGATAACTATGTCAGCATTTACGCCGCTCTATACGACCTGACGGGCGAACACGCAGTGGCAACACTGGACGACGGCACGACGATTGATTTGCAGGTCGATCCGGGAGAAATGGGTGATTATACGCTGCGCATTGATGACGGCACCGGTATATACGAGGAACATGGGTATACCTGGTGTATTTACAATTACCCCGACGAAGGAATTTATGACGAAAACTTTCCGCCCGAGCAATATGACAGCCTGACACTCGTCCTGTCATGCAGCGAGGGGCGCTACGGCGGCAATCTGTATGAGCGATATGACGCCCGGCAGGAAAATACCGACTTGTGGCTGGTGGTTTACGTAGACCGCGAAACCGGTCTGGTCACACTGCAGGACGCGGAACAGGTGGGTATTTTCGGCAACTCTGCTTTTGTGCCTCTGACCAGTGTGCAATCCGGATAAGGTATCATCCATTCGCTTCAGTAGCAAATTTCCGATATATCTGCAAACAGGCTCCATCTATGCGTACAGCATAAATGGAGCCTGTTTTATCGCTTTGTTGGCTGGTATTTATCGTATAAGATACTTATGCGTTTTGCGAAAACTCAGCCAGACGCAGGTTTTCGTTATGGTCAAGCGCATACGTGATATTCCACGGAGAGGAAAACAACAGCAGACTGTTTCCCTTGAGATCCTCGACAATTTTGGTGTCGCTTGTAAGCTGAAGCGCCTTGATATCAAAATCCGGCTCGTCATTTTCCACCCAGCGCACATGCTCATACGGCAGGTTTTCGCGGATGATTTCAACGTTATACTCGTTTTTCAGGCGATATTCCAACACCTCAAATTGCAGCACGCCTACCACGCCCACAATGACGGATTCCATGCCGGCACCCGGTTCACGGAAAATCTGAATAGCGCCTTCCTGCGCAATCTGCTCCACGCCCTTGACAAACTGCTTGCGCTTGAGCGTGTCTTTCTGACGAACGGTGGCAAATAGCTCGGGTGCAAAGGTCGGGATACCCGAAAACATGCACTTGCGCTTCGGATCGCACACGGTATCGCCAATCGAGAACACTCCCGGATCAAAGATTCCGATGATGTCACCCGCATAAGCCTCGTCCACAATCGAGCGATCCTGTGCCATCAGCTGCTGCGGCGCGGCCAGCACCATCTTTTTGCCGCTCTGCACATGCAGCACCTCCTGACCGCGCTCGAATTTGCCGGAGCAAATTCGCATAAATGCGATGCGGTCGCGATGTGCCTTGTTCATATTGGCCTGAATTTTAAACACAAAAGCCGAGAAATGGTCCTCAAACGGGTCAATCACACCGATGTCGGCCGTGCGTGCGGTCGGTGGCGGCGTCATTTGCAGGAACTTCTTAAGAAACGGTTCTACGCCGAAGTTGGTCAGTGCCGAACCGAAAAACACAGGCGACAGCTTGCCCTCATGCACCGCCTGCAAATCGAACTCATCCCCCGCGCCGGAGAGCAGCTCCACGTCGTCAATCAGCGTCTGATACTGATCCTCCGGCAGCAGCCCCTCGAGGATAGGATCGTCAATCGACAGACGCTGTGCCTTGACCTCATGCCGGAAATCCGCGCCTTCAAAGGCGATAACCTCGTCGTCCATACGGTCATAGACGCCCTTGAAGCGCTTGCCCGATCCAATCGGCCAGTTGACCGCATAGGTGCCGATGCCCAATTCGTTCTCAATCTCCTCGAGCAGCTCATACGGGTCGCGCGATTCGCGGTCCATCTTGTTGATGAAGGTAAAAATCGGCACACCGCGCATCGCGCACACCTTAAACAGCTTGCGTGTCTGCGCCTCGACGCCCTTGGATGCGTCGATGACCATGACCGCCGAATCCGCCGCCATCAGCGTGCGGTAGGTATCCTCGGAAAAGTCCTGATGTCCGGGGGTGTCGAGAATGTTGATGCACTTTCCTTCATAGCGGAACTGCAGCACCGAGGAGGTGACCGAAATACCGCGCTGCTTCTCGATTTCCATCCAGTCGGATACGGCATGGCGGCTGTTTTTCTTGCCTTTTACCATACCGGCCTCCTGAATTGCGCCGCCGTACAGCAAAAATTTCTCTGTAATGGTGGTTTTACCGGCGTCCGGATGCGAAATGATCGCAAAAGTGCGCCGGTTCTCAATTTCTTTTTTCAGTTCTGCCACTGACTATTTTCCTCCCGATTATATAAAAACAAAAATTTGTTGCGAAATGTACACAGAATGTTCACATTTTCCCTATATCATAATAAACGTGGAAAGCGTAAGATCCCCCCACATGTTCTTGCTTTCTACTCTCTATCCTACCTTTTATTGCGGGAACGGCCGGACGAAAGTCCGGCCGTTCCTGTTTTTACGCGCGTTTGGCGCAGCTGCTCTTTCTGATGCACAGCAGCCCGCATAAAAAGCAGGAACAAAGCAGAAATACCATATTTACAAGTCCCGCCGACCTTCCAGCGCACGGGTCAGCGTCACTTCGTCGACATATTCCAAATGTCCGCCCACGGGAATGCCGTAGGCAAGGCGGGTGATACGAATGCCGAAGGGCTGTAACAAACGGGAAATGTACATGGCTGTAGCCTCGCCCTCGGTATCCGGATTGGTGGCAAGGATAACCTCCTCGGTGTCCTCATCCGCCACACGCTGTACCAGCTCACGGATGCGAATATCGTCCGGTCCAATGTGACCCATGGGCGACAGCGTGCCGTGCAGCACATGATACAGTCCGTGATACTCCTTGGTGCGCTCGAACGCAATCACGTCACGCGGTTCCGCCACCACGCAGATCGTCTTTTGGTCGCGGGTGTTGTCGGCGCAAATCGGACAAATCTCGCTGTCGGCCAGATTCTGGCACCGTTTGCAGGTGAAGGTCTTAGCTTTTGCTTCACGAATTGCGTCAGCAAATCGTTCTGCGTCCTCTTTGGGCAGGTCGAGCACATGGAATGCCAGCCGCTGTGCGGTTTTCTGTCCGATGCCGGGGAGCTTTGCGAACTCCTCGATCAACCGCTCGACCGGCGGTGCAAAAAAGTCCATCAGAACAGGCCGCCCAGACCGCCGCCCATGCCGCCGGTAATCGCGTTCATCTGGCTCTGGGATTTCTCATTTGCAGCCTTGAGCGCCTCGTTCACCGCCGCAACCACCAGATCCTGCAGCATATCAATGTCATCCGGGTCGACTACGTCAGGCTTAATCTCAATGGATTTGAGCGTTGAAGTACCGGTTACGGTCGCGGTCACCATGCCGCCGCCTGCCGTGCCGGTGGTCTCCATCTGCGCAATCTCCTCCTGCGCCTTCATCATGTTTTCCTGCATCTTCTGCGCCTGCTTCATCATCGCCTGCATGTTCATGCCGCCGCCGAAGCCGCCAAAGCCTTTTCCCTTTGCCATCTGTTATGTCCTCCTCAAAGTTCTTTTACTTGAATATCAAATGCTTTCGCCCGACCGATGATCTCATCGACCGCGGCGTTTTTTTGTATTACGGGTTCGTCCCCGACTTCACGCACCTTGACCTTGATCGGCGCGCCCGCCAGCGCTGCGGCCTGTTCCCGGATCACCTTCATCGTCGGCTCCGCTTTGGCCAGCATAGCCGTGATGCCGTCCTCGCACAGAATAACCAACGCGTCATCCTCCAGCATGCCCTTGGCAGATACCTTGAGATTGGTATGTGCGCCGGTGTTGATTTTGCCGGTGAGCATTTCCAGCAGCTGCGTCCATTTCGGCCACGCGGCTGCCTGAACAGCCGCAGCGGGCTTTGCCGGTGATATCGGCTGTCCGACCGCAGCCTCTTGCTCCGCCCAAAGCGGCGCATCGCTATCATCCGGCGGTGGCGGAGCGTCCTCGTCGCCCGGCGGAGGCGGCATATCGTCCGCTTGTCGCACGGTTTGCGCCGGTGCCGCTGCAACCGGTATGCCATGCTTCATTTTCTCCTCCAGCGCTTCCACGCGCCCGCTCAATGTATCGTATTGTTCTGCGCCCAAACTGCACAGTCGAACCGCACACAACTCCGCTTCAACCCGGCGATTGGCCGCGCTGCGCATGCGGTCGAGCGCTTCGCCTATTACACGACTCCATGCAATCAGCGTAGACGAAGCCAGACCGTCACACAGCTTTTGCAGACTTTTCACCGTATATACCGGAGAAATCAGCGCAGATACATCGGTTTTGCTGGTCTTAACCAGCAGCGCGTCCCGGATGAGCCCCAGCATCTGGTCATAAACCGCAGCCAAGTCCCGGCCCGCGTTGTAATATTCGTCAATCAGCGCAATGGCCGCAGCCAAATCGCCGGTTTTCAGATGCTCTGCCAGCCGAATGCCGTCATCCTGACCCATCACGCCGAGTGCCGCGGTCACAGTTTGCTCGTCCACCGCGCCTGCCGCCGCCGCTCGGTCCAGCATGGACAGGGCATCACGCATTGCGCCGTCTGCCAGTCGTGCAATCAGGCGCGCCGCGCCTTCGGTCAGTTCGATGCCCTCACCCGCCGCTACATCCAGCAGGCGGCGCGCAATATCCTCCGCGCCGATACGCCGAAAATCGAACCGCTGGCAGCGCGACAGAATGGTCGCGGGCACCTTGTGCAGCTCGGTGGTCGCTAAGATAAACAGCACATGCTCGGGCGGTTCCTCGAGTGTCTTGAGCAGCGCATTGAACGCACCAATCGAGAGCATATGCACCTCGTCGATGATAAACACACGCTTTTTCACCTGCGCGGGTGTGTATCGTGTCTCGTCACGCAAATCGCGAATGTTATCGACACCATTGTTCGATGCCGCGTCAATCTCGGTCACATCGAGCACCGATCCGTCCAGAATACCGCGGCAAGCCGCGCACTCGTTGCATGGGTCGCCATTCACCGGATGCTCGCAGTTGACCGCGCGCGCCAAAATCTTGGCGCAAGTTGTCTTGCCCGTGCCACGTGTGCCGGTAAACAGATAGGCATGGCTCAGCCGACCGGACTGGAGCTGCGCGCGCAGCGTATCCGTGATATGCTGCTGGCCGATTACGTCCGCAAAGGTCTGCGGCCGCCATTTACGATATAACGCCTGATACAATGCATACCACTCCTTTCCATTGCCTGTCCGGACGTTTTATATACCACAAAAGAGGCGGGCGCAAGCCCGCCTCCCAGCGTTCTCTCCTGCGCGTCAAGCGCGCAATCCAATCCATAAAAACCCGCGACATGCGCGTGGGTTTTTATACCAGTCGGAGCAAAAGTTTCGCTTGTCGGAACTTTTGTCCCGGCCGGATGTATCCGAGCCATGCTCGGTGCATCCGCTCGCTTGAAAGCGTGGTTTCAAGCGAAATCCGTTCAGCGCCCCACAAGACCGCACGCGGGCAATTCGAAAGCGCACGCCCGACTGCCTTTCCGCGGTTTGGGCTCAAAATCGGCAGCTCTGCGGCACACGATGGTTTCCGCTTAATGCTGCTCGGTTCCCCGCCTGACATGGTTCACGGTCCTCCGTTGCGCAGTACCGGTCTCTCATCACCCTGTTGGCAGCTGCTTCGCCGCGCGTACGTCCCTCCTTGCCCGCATCATCCCCGCTGTAGCGGATTGCGGGTACAGGACACCGCTAACGCCCCGATGTGTGCGGCCTTGTGCGGCGCTGAACAGATATTCGGTTGTTATTTTATGCGTTCCAGCCGGTTTTATGCTTCCGGATCGTCAGGCGACGGTGTGGTCTCGCCGCCAGTACCGCCACCGGTTTCGCCGCCAGTGCCGCCGCCACCGGTTTCGCCGCCAGTGCCGCCACCGGTTTCGCCGCCCGTGCCGCCACCAGTTTCGCCACCCGTGCCGCCGCCGGTATTCCCACCGGTCTCGCCACCGGTGTTTCCACCGGTCTCGCCGCCGGTTTCTCCGCCGGTATTGCCACCGGTTTCTCCGCCCTCCGGATCGGTCGGAGTAGACGGCAGGCCGGTTTCCGGATCAATAGAAGGATCATTGGGATCAGTCGGTGTCTGCTCTTCCGGTTTCTTCTGCTCTTCCGTCTTCTCCTCTTCCTCTTCCTCTTCTTCCTTCCAGTCGGTTACGCCAACTTTAGCAAAGTTATAGTTC
>ENA-OWPN01002480-OWPN01002480.1-human-gut-metagenome-genome-assembly--contig:-NODE-2480-length-11182-cov-2.085737_pt1 | contig 11182 bp, 11 predicted proteins | sample MGYA00248266_ERZ651850 | MGnify/ENA primary metagenome ERZ651850 (study PRJEB26924, sample SAMEA4378296) | human gut metagenome | biome: human gut; feature: human-associated habitat; material: faeces... | reverse complement strand
CGTTGATTATGGTTGGTAAATCTAATTTTATCTGCAAAGACATATGGTAAATATGAATAAAATTGAAAGCGGGCATTATGCCCGCTTTTTTATTGAAAGTAAAGATATTCAATTAAAGCAACAGAGTGGCATAATGAAAATCAAATTTTTTGAACTTAATATTGAATTTCTCAAAAAAATTGTTTATAATATAAAAAAAACAAGTAAGTAAAATGATTCATAATTCAACAAAGTGGGTTGAAACGAGTGCCTGGTGGAGCAGATGCACTCATTTTGATAGAGAGATTGGATACCCAATGAAAAGCGGCGGCCCAGGGGCAGTCGTTTTTTATTTCCGGGAATGAAATCAAAAAAATTTGTATTTTTGTATTAAATAAAAGTATGATAAATAATAAACGCTTGCAAACGATCCGTTGAGAGTATATAATGATTTATAGGGAAAATTAAAATTAAGGGAGAGAAATCATATGAAAGAACTCAATCCTAAAGAGATTGGCCAACGGATTCGAAAGCAACGTACATTTTTAAATATGTCACGTGATGAGCTGGCCCGTAAAATTGGAATTACGCCAACCTTTTTGGCAGATATTGAACTCGGAACAAAGGGCTTTTCGCTGAAGAGCCTGAACCGGTTCTGCGATGTTTTGAAAATGTCTTCGGATGCTATTTTGTACGGCCCAAAAGAATACAAAGGCGTCAAATATACAGAGCTTCTGGAGCTTTTAGAACGCTGTTCGCCTGAGAAGGCCAAGTTCGCTCAGGAAATTTTAACGATCTATCTTCTGAGCCACGACCCAGTTGAATAAGAACGTGCCGGCGTAACGGATTACGCCGGTTTTTTTATTTTTTTGTTCCAGAAAGAATGTAGAAAGCCGCGGTATCGACAGTTATGTCAACATTGAAAGCAGAAGAAAAAATCTGGCTTTCGGACTGCGCATCTCTGAGGCCGGTCGAAACCTTTCGGACTGCTTGTCCGGAATGCCGGCCGTTGATGGTTTCTTTGCTTTCGCTATGGGCAATCATAAAACGGCCGCCGGATTTTAGACAGGCTGACAGCCGGCCACAAAAAAGTGATTTATTCTCAAAATGCGGATAAGCGCTGTAAGCTATGGCAAAATCAAAGCCGTCAGATTCAAAGCCATAGAAGTCAGCAGCCTGGAAATGGACTCGCGTGTCAGGATATTTTTTACTCGCTACAGAAAGCATCTGCTTTGAAAGATCGATGGCGACGATCTTTTGGGGATTTGTCTCCAGCAGACGGGGGATCAATACGCCTGTTCCAGTGGCGATATCCAGAATCCGGCTGTTTTCAGGCAGCTGGGCAAGGGTAATGATGGCGTCGATTTTTTTCGCGTCATGATGACACATGTTATCCCAGTTTTCCGCGAGATTGTCAAAATAATTTTTTGTTGCTTCGGTATTCATAAAGGCCCTACACTTTCATGAGTCCAGGGCTGGAAATAACCCTGCTTTTTTCCAGTACAATGACCAGAACCGGAACAATAAGAATCTGAAGGATAATTCCCGGAAGCCCTGTGACAAATGCGCCTGTCAGAAAGATCTGGAGACCATAGGCCTTGCCCGCCACACCGTAAAAGATGGCTGAGGCGAGACCAGAGACTACGCGTCCGCCAAGCATGGCGGCAATAAGTGAAAGATAGATATTTTGTCGGAATTTTCGGTACAGAAGGCCAGATAAGGCTCCGTAGGCGGCCAATTCAAAAACCATGGCGGTACCGGTGGGAAAGAGCGGCGGCATGCCAGTCACAACAGAGGAAAGAAGCGGTGTGACAACCCCACAGATCAGGCCAAAAGGCCAGCCGAAGCACAGGCCGCACAGCAGCACAGGAATGTGCATGGGAAGAAAAACAGGACCGGCGCCGATAAGGTGAAAAACCTGGGGAAGGATGAGTCCAAGTGCAATGCAGAGGGCTGTGCCGACAAGATTTTTAGTTTGTGAGTGGTTCATGATATTACCTCCTGAAAAACAAAAAACCGGCAAAATAGAGATTTCCTTCAGGAAATCACCACCTTACCGGTTTGTTGTCCACTTTATTTGATTTGTTTTCATTCTATTATAAAAATGAAAAGAATGCAAGTGAAAAATAAAAAAACACAGCTTGACAATTAACGGACAATCCTGTATGATTTAAGTAAATGGATTACATGTATATACAAGACTGGATGAACCAGTCTGAACATAGCGGAAAGCTCTGTGGAGTTTTCCGTTTTTTGTTTTTTGAAGCAGGCATTCTGGAGAATGATGTGATTCATAAATCTATGGTAGCGTTTGACGCGCGCGTTTATACAGAACCATTAAAACTGGAGGAAAAAATGAATCAAGAATTGTGGAAAAAAGCAGTGGCGTTTCACGGACATGCCTGTCCGGGACTGGCCATTGGCGTTAAAGCGAGTGAGGCAGCTGTTTTAAAGCTTGGGATCGGCCAGTCTGAAGACGAGGAAATTGTCTGTGTAACGGAGAACGACGCCTGCGGCGTCGATGCGGTTCAGGCTATTCTCAGCTGCACGATAGGAAAAGGGAATCTTTTGTACCGCGGAACTGGAAAGCAGGCCTTTTCGTTTTTTAACCGGACAACCGGGGAAAAGGTACGGATGTGTATGAAGCCTAAAAACCATGAAATGGACAGGGAAGCTTACATGTACTATCTTCTGGATGCTCCGGTGGAGAAAATTTTTGAGTTTTCGGTACCGGACTTCGATTTGCCGGAAAAAGCCCGTATTTTCAGCACTATTTACTGTGACATCTGCGGAGAGGGCGCACCAGAGCATAAAATGCATTTGCAGGAAGGCAAAAAAGTCTGTGAGGACTGCTTTAAGCCTTACAACAGAGGCTGGTAGAGAGGGGGAAAGTAATGAAAATGAAAAAGAGACTGGGACAGGCGGTACTTGGTGTACTGCTGGCGGTAATGCTTTTAGCGGGATGCAGCGGCGGAAACGCCGGGACCGGCGACGCGGAGGCCACACGGGAAATTACCGACGCGGCAGGGCGCGTGGTGACCATTCCCTCCGAGGTGAAAAAGGTGGCGCCCCTCGGTGTGGGCGCACTGCGTTATATTTTGTATGACGGCGGCGTGAACCAGCTGGCGGGCGTGGAGCAGAACGATCTGGACGTGCCAGTAACCAAGGCGGCCAGCTACGCTTATCAGGAAGAGCTTAAAAAGCTGCCAGTCATTGGAGACAGCGGAACACCTTACGAGGAAGAGCTCATGAAAGCTGCACCGGATGTGATCATTACCTCCAACGACGGCAAGGCTGCTGACGATCTGCAGAATAAAACCGGAATACCGGTTGTGACCATGCCGATTACCGATAAAGTTTTTGACGACGAGATTTACAATGCTCTGAATTTGGTGGGCGACGTTCTGGGAAAACAGGAGCGCAGCCAGGAGGTTGTGGACTATATGAAATCGGTGGCAGAGGAATTGAAGAGCCGTACAGAAAATATCCCGAAGGATAAAATACCGACAGCCTACTGCGGCGCTGTGTCCTTCAAGGGCGCGCACGGCATTGAGGGGACTGAGGCGGGTTATCCGCCGTTTTCGGCGCTCGGCATTACAAACGTAGCAGATGAAACCGGCAAAAAGGGCGCTTTTGACGTCGACCTTGAGCAGATTCTCAAGTGGAACTCGGATTATCTGTTTTTAGACGCGGGTAATCTTAAGCTGGTTAATGACGATTACGCGGTGAGACCGGATTTTTACAATGAGCTGAAGGCAGTGCAGGACAAAAAGGTGTATTCTCAGGTGGCCTACCGCTTTAACGGAACAAATACCGAGCTGGCTCTGGCCAACGCCTATTATGTGGGAACAGTGGTTTATCCAGAAGCCTTTGCGGATGTGGACATTACGAAAAAAACCGATGAAATCACAGAAAAAATGCTGGGTGTACCCTACAGCCAGAAGCTAAAGGATGCAGGCCTTAACTTCAGGCAAATTACACTGGGAGAATAATTGAAATGACCGGAGCGGAGAAAACAGAGCTTAAGGATTATCAGGCGCTTAAAAAAAAGAATATTATGGTTTTAGTGATTCTGGGCCTTATTCTGGCGCTGGCGATGCTGTTTTCATTGAGAGCGGGCTCCTCGGAGTTAAGCATGGGTGATATTCTAAAAGCCATTGGCGGACAGTCGACAAAGCAGAATAACATGGTTATGTGGAACATCCGTCTGCCGCGTATTATGACAGCCGTGCTTAGTGGAGTAGGCCTCGGTGTAACCGGAGCGGTGCTTCAGGGGATACTTAAGAACCCTCTGGCAGATACCTCCACCCTGGGAATTTCCCAGGGCGCGGGTTTTGGGGCGGCCTTCGCCATTATTGTTTTGGGCGCCGGCGTGCAGGGGAGCAGTGCAGCTAACATGAGCTTTAACAATCCCTATCTTATCACTATCTGCGCCTTTGGAGGAAGCATTAGCGCTTCGGTTATGATTCTGGTGCTCTCACGCTTCCGGAGAATTACGCCAGAAGCTATGGTGCTCTGCGGCGTAGCGCTTAGCGCCATGTTTACCGGAGCGACGACACTGCTCCAGTATTTTGCCGACGATGTCCAGCTGGCCTCAGTGGTTTTCTGGACCTTTGGCGATCTGGGGCGCACAGGATGGAAGGAAGTGCGGATTATTGCAGTGGTGGTAGTCATCACACTGGTCTATTTTCTGTTCAACAGATGGCATTACAACGCCATGGAGAGCGGGGAACAGACAGCCGCCAGCCTTGGCGTCAACGTGGCGCGGTCCAGGATTATCAATATGCTGGTCTGTGCCCTGACCGCTGCGGTGATCGTGTCTTTTATCGGGATCATCAATTTTATCGGGCTGGTCGCGCCACATATTATGCGGCGGTTTTTGGGCAATAATTACTGCTGGCTGCTGCCGGCTTCCGCCATGGCCGGGGCAGTGCTGCTGCTTCTGGGCGATGTGCTGGCAAGGGTGATTATCGCGCCGGTCATTTTGCCCATCGGCGCCATCACTTCATTCCTCGGCGCACCGCTGTTTCTGTATCTTTTATTTAAGGGAGGCGCAAAGCGATGATACAGGTCAGGGATCTTGTTTTTGGTTATAATGCCAGCCAAAAAATTATTGATCAAATTTCATTTGATGTTGAGGACGGGCACTGCATTGCTATTCTCGGCAATAACGGAGCGGGAAAGAGCACGATGTTGAAATGTCTGAACCGTATCCTCTCGCCGGGCAAAGGGGTGGTGCATGTTGACGGGATGGAAATCACAGCCATGAAACAAGGGGAGATTGCCAGGCATATGGCCTTTGTAGCGCAGAAGAATGACAATAACCGTATCACTGTTTTTGAGGCAGTGATGCTGGGACGGATTCCCTTCATCAAATGGGGGGTCACCCCAGAGGATGAGGAGATCGTATCCAGTGTGATCAGCCAGATGCACCTTGAAAAATTTGCGGTTCGATATCTGGGTGAACTGAGCGGCGGGGAGCTTCAAAAAGTGATGATTGCCCGGGCGCTGGCCCAGGAGCCTAAAGTTCTGCTCCTCGATGAGCCGACCAGCAGCCTGGATTTAAAAAACCAGCTGGAAGTGCTGGGGCTGGTACGGAAAATCTGCCATTCCAGAAATATTGCGGTCATCATCGTTATTCATGATCTGAACATGGCGCTGAGATACTGTGACCGCTTCCTGTTTTTAAAAGACGGCAATGTCCACGCCTACGGCGGGCAAGAGGTCATGACCTGCGAATGTATCGGTGAGGTCTACCAGATGCCGGTGTGTATCGGTACCATTAACGGCTATAAAATGGTGGTGCCGGAATAAAGCTTGTATCATCCCATATGGGATTTTATATAGAAGCCACCGCGCCGAAACACCAATATTTTCTCCAGAGTCCTCTCAAATCCTTCTAGAAATACGGCGCGGCGGCAATTTAAGAGTACGTTTTCAAAAAACTGGTTTTACCTGTATATACTTGTTGACACCAAGTGCTTTTCATGATATATTAACCGTGCAAATCAATTAATCGAAATAACCGAGCCATGAAGGTTCGTTTTGCGCTGAAAGCGCGGACGAATTTCATGGTTTTTTTGTTGCTTTTTTATAGAGCGGAACGGGGGAGAGCAGGTATTGGAGTACGCTTAAGAAACAATCTAATTTATTTTTTAAAAAAAATGCTGCAGTTTGTGCTGGTAATATTTTTACTGTCATTGATTGTGTTTTACATGGCCCGGTTATCGCCGGGAGATCCGCTTCGGGCATATTATGGCGAGAGTGTTGAGCGCATGAGCGCTGAGCAGCAGGAAAAGGCCAGGGAAAAGCTGGGGTTGAATGAGCCGATCTGGGTTCAGTATGGCATCTGGGTTGGGGAGGCCTTTCACGGAGATTTTGGCATATCCTTCAAGTACAAGCAGGATGTCATGGGCGTCATTGAGGGGGTCTGGGCAAACACGCTGATTTTGGGAGGATTGTCCTATATTCTGACCTTTGCGTTTGCGCTGGTACTGGGCGTTTTCTGTTCCACCCACGAGGACTCGCCCATAGACCGGGTTATCTGCAAAGTTGGGACGATTACCAATTGTATCCCCTCTTTTTGGGTGGCGCTGGTTCTCATCCTGGTATTTAGTATTAATTTGGAGCTTCTGCCCTCCAGCGGGGCTTACGCCATGGGTCAGGCAGACAATGCCGCGAGCCGGGCCGCCCACCTGATTTTACCGTTGGCTGTTATGATCCTGGGGCATCTCTGGTATTACACCTATATGGTGCGAAACCGGATGCTGGAGGAGCTGCGTAAGGATTACGTGCTGCTGTGCAAGACAAAGGGAATGACCTGGCGGCAGATTGTATGGCGGCACTGCCTGCGCAACATCATGCCGACTTTCATCAGTATTATGGCTATCTCAGTACCTCATATTATCGGAGGGACCTACGTGGTCGAAAAGGTCTTTTCCTACCCGGGACTGGGGACGCTGAGCTTTGAAAGCGCGAAATACCACGACTACAACATGCTTATGGTGCTCTGCCTGCTGACCGGCATCGTGGTGGTATTTTCAAATATGGTCGCTCAGATTATTAATGATAAGATTGATCCGCGCATGAAGCACGAAAGGGGTGAGCTTTTGTGAAAAACGAAGCCTTTGAGCTGGTTGGACCAGACTACAGACCCATGGAGAAGACGGACATAACTCTGGCCAGAGGGCGTCTGAAGCGATTGAAGGGTGTTCCCTTTGCGGCGGCGGGCCTGCTGGCTGTCATTGTGCTGGGATGCGTGTTCTGTGAGGCGGTTATGAACCATGATCCGACCTATATGGATCTGGCAAACCGTGCAGCGCCGCCAGACAGCCGGTTTTATTTTGGAACAGATATGATGGGCCGGGATATTTTTTCCATGATCTGGTACGGCGGCCGCATTTCCCTGTTCATTGGCCTGGCGGCGACGGCACTTTCAACGCTGATCGCTGTTGTTTACGGCAGCATCAGCGGCCTTTCAAGTGAGTGGGTCGACGATGGCATGATGCGTCTTACGGAGATTATTCTGAGCATTCCGTCCATCCTGATCGTCATCTTTATCCAGGCTATCATCGGTCAGACAGGCCCTTTGACCATCGCTTTTGTCATTGGCGTAACCAGCTGGATGAACATTTCAAAAATTGTGCGCAGCGAGGTCAGGCAGATCCGCAACGCGGATTATATCCTGGCGGCAAAAACGATGGATGGCGATTTTTTCTACATTCTGAGGCGGCATCTGCTGCCAAATTTTGTATCGTCCATTATGTTTATGGTGGTGACAAACATCGGCGCTGCGATCGGGACAGAAGCAACGCTGAGCTTTTTGGGCATCGGCCTTCCCGTTGAGATTATTTCCTGGGGGAGTATGCTCTCGAACGCCGACCAGGCACTTTTGTCAAACGACTGGTGGATTATTCTGATACCAGGGCTTTTTCTGGTGGTGACACTGGTCTGTATTACGGATATCGGAAATTATATCCGTAAGCGCAATAACCGCGGTATGCGGGAAATTTAGTTTAAAACAGCGAAGGCTGTTATAAAAGTAAAAGGAGAAAGAAATGAAAAAAGTGAAAAAGCTGCTGGCGCTGGGTGTTGCCCTGGTGCTCACAGCAACAGTATTTGCAGGCTGCGGTAATAAGACAGCCGGCAAAGACGCAAAGGATGACAACACACTGGTGTATGGCAGCCAGGATTATACAGCGATCAATCCGGCACTGTATGAGCATGGCGAAATCAATCTGCTTTTGTTCGCTGGGCTGACAGCTCACGATGAAAATGACAAGGTGGTTCCGGGAATGGCAGAGAGCTGGGATTGGAACGCCGCTGATAACACCTACACCTTCCACATCCGGGATGGTATTACCTGGCAGGATGGTGAGAAATTCACTGCCAATGACGTCAAGTTTACACTGGAAGCAATTATGAATCCAGACAACGCGTCAGAAATCGCCTCAAACTATGAGGATATCACGAAAATTGAAGTGCCGGATGACCAGACTGTCAAAATTTCTCTCAAAGCGCCCAATGTTGCGATGCTGGACTATCTGACCATTGGTATTCTGCCGGCACACCTGCTGGAGGGCAAGGACCTGGCCACAGATGATTTTAACCGCAATCCCATTGGCACCGGCCCTTATAAGCTGGTATCCTGGGATGAAGGCCAGAGCATTACTATGGAAAAATTTGATAACTACTATGCAGGCGCGCCCAAAATCGACAAGGTTATCTTCAAAATTGTCGAGGATACCAAGGCCCGCGCCATGCAGCTGAAATCCGGCGAGCTGGATATGGCGCAGGTGCCGCCGAATGACGCCAGGCAGTTTGAGGGCAATGATGAATTTAAAATTTATGATATGAAGACAGCCGACTACCGGGGGATTCTGTATAATTTTAACAATGATCTGTTTAAAAACAACCGCGAGCTGCCAAACGCGCTGAGCTATGCCATTGACCGCCAGTCCACCATTGATTCCGTACTGCTTGGAGAAGGACAGCTGGCTTACTCTCCGCTTCAGGCAGGGCCTTATAACAACCCGGATATCGAGAAATTTGATTATAACCCGGCCAAAGCCCAGGAAATGCTGGAGGCCGCCGGATGGAAAAAAGGCAGCGACGGCGTCTATGAGAAGAACGGTACCCGTCTGGCCTTTAAAATTAATATTGCAGAGGGCGACCAGGTGCGTGTGGATATCGCCAATGTCGCGGCACAAAATCTGAAAGATATCGGGGTGGACGCAACGGTTTCCGTCAATGCTGAAACTGACTGGGCAGGCCAGGAAACTTATCTTATCGGCTGGGGAAGCCCCTTTGACCCGGACGATCACACCTACAAGGTTTTCGGAACAGACAAGGGCTCAAACTACAGTGGATACTCTAATCCCAAGGTGGACGAGCTGCTCCAGAAGGCCCGCGAAACCGATAATGACGCGCAGAGAATGGAATACTACAAGGCTTTCCAGGAAGAGCTGACAAAGGATATGCCTTATACTTTCATCGCCTATGTGGATGCTATCTATGTGGCTAAGGCCAATATTCAGGGGATTACCCCGGATACCATTTTAGGCCATCATGGCGTCGGTATTTTCTGGAATATCGCTGACTGGACTTTAAATTAAGCTGAAATTGGAGAATTGAGGACACTTGAAAAAACCTCAGTTCTCCTTTCTGCATTTTCATTAAGGAGAATACACGATGACAACATTACTGGAGATTAAAAATCTGTCTGTCAATATCGCAACAGATCAGGGCGATGTTCACGCAGTGCGGGACGTGAGCCTGTCACTGAAGCCTGGGGAAACCCTGGCCATTGTGGGAGAATCGGGCTGTGGAAAGTCTGTGTTCTGCAAAAGTATTCTGGGGATTCTGCCGGCAAGAGCAAGGGTAGCCGGCGGTGAAATTCTTTTTAAAGGCAGGGATCTCGCAGGGCTTTCAGAGAAAGAGCTGGAAGCGGTTCGGGGAAAGGAAATCTCCATGATTTTCCAGGATCCTGTATCCTCCTTAAACCCGACCATGTCCATTGGCAGCCAGATTGTGGAGGCGGTAAAAGCGCACCAGAAGGTGGACAGGGCAGAGGCGAGAGCGCTGGCAGTTTCGCTGATGAAGCAGGTGGGCATCGACGCGGCGGAAAAACGCTTTGGCCAGTACCCCCATCATTTTTCCGGCGGCATGCTTCAGAGAAGTGTCATTGCCATGGCACTTGCCTGTGGCCCGGATGTTCTGATTGCCGATGAGCCGACAACCGCGCTGGATGTGACCATCCAGTCTCAGATACTGGAGCTGCTTAAGAAAATTCAAAAACGGACAGGCGTGGCAATCCTGTTTATCACCCATGATCTGGGGGTGGTGGCCAGAATGGCAGACCGGGTAGCCGTGATGTATGCCGGCAAGCTGGCAGAACTGGGAACCACAGATGATATTTTTTATGATCCACGCCATCCGTACACCTGGGGGCTGCTGTCATCGCTGCCCTCCACCGATAGTGATGAGGAAACCCTGAACCCCATTCCCGGTACGCCTCCGGATTTGATCAACCCGCCAAAAGGCGATGCCTTTGCGCCGCGAAACCCCTATGCGCTGGCCATTGACTATGAGGAAGCGCCTCCGATGTTTAAAATATCCGATACACACTATGCGGCAACCTGGCTGCTGGACCCGCGGGCGCCGAGAATCGAACCGCCTGTGCGGGTGGAAAATGGCCGGGTCATCAAGCGACAGGAGGTCTTTTGATGAATGAGAATAAGCTGATTGAAATCCGGGACCTTAAAAAATATTACAGACTGGACAAGCACACTGCCGTTAAGGCAGTGGACGGCGTTTCTTTTGATATTTACAAAGGTGAAATTTTTGGCCTGGTTGGTGAGAGCGGCTCAGGAAAATCGACGACAGGTAAAGCGCTGGTGCACCTTTTTGAACCCACCGGCGGCTCCGTCTGTTTTGATGGATTGGAAATTTCGGATAAATCCGTCTACAGGAAAAACCGCAGGCGTATCACTGGAGAGATGCAGATGATTTTTCAGGACGCGGCGTCAGCCGTCAATACCCGTATGACCATTGGTGAGATCATTGCCGAGCCCTTCAGGATACGCAGCAGAAAGGCAGGAAAAAGAGAGCTTCGGGAAAAAGCGGCTGAACTCATGGCACTCACAGGCCTCAGCAGCAGTGTGATGGACCGCTATCCCTCCGAATTTTCCGGCGGTCAGCTTCA
>ENA-OWPN01002474-OWPN01002474.1-human-gut-metagenome-genome-assembly--contig:-NODE-2474-length-11194-cov-3.484245_pt1 | contig 11194 bp, 6 predicted proteins | sample MGYA00248266_ERZ651850 | MGnify/ENA primary metagenome ERZ651850 (study PRJEB26924, sample SAMEA4378296) | human gut metagenome | biome: human gut; feature: human-associated habitat; material: faeces... | reverse complement strand
TTATCATGCTATACTCCTAATTCTTTATCAATATTTTCATCATTATTTTCATTATTGCTACCTTCATCTATATTTGCAATTTCTTCATCTAAATTATCTCCACCTCCTAAATCATCATCTAAACTACCTCCTAAATCATCTCCACCTAAGTCACCACCAAAATCATCTCCTCCAAAATCTCCACTATCACCACTACTTTCACCACTGAAATTTTCTTCAGGATCTTCATATTTATCCAATACAGATTTTGCTGATAACATTTGATTTCTTAAATTTTTTGTTAATTGATATATATCAGTTAATTGGATTTGTGCTTCAGTAGATTCATTCAAATTAGGTAATTCAAATATATTATTTATACCTATGATATTATTTAATTTTTCTACAGCCTTTGCTTTATAAAAAGCTCTTAATAATCCAATAGCTTCTCTAGCATCACTATCATTATTATTGACAATATCATCAGGATATAATGAATCAATAACTGAAGACAATGAATTTATATAATCATTTATTTCATTATATTGAGCTTTATCCGGTGCAATTTTTGGTGTAGGTAATTCAGTTGTTATTGAATTGATAATTTCATTAATTGAAATTTTTCCAGAATCTTTATTATCGATAGTTTTGACGACTTCACTACCACTACCATCTTTATTTATTATATTTGATATTGCATCACGTAATGGTTTTGCATATTTAGTATATAATTGAACAAATTTGTTATTATGTGAATTTAAAATTTTTTGATAATTTATAATTTTTTTAGCAAAAAATAAATGATTACTTACAATAGAACGAGAATATTCATTTTCAGATAATTGATTTAATGCACTATGTGGAACGTCAAGAAAATCAATAAATAAAGAATTTAATGTTTCTAATAATTGATCATCTGGAGATGTAGTTGAATTTTGAGTTTGATTGGTTTCAACATTAAAATTTTGTAATCCAGGATAATTTCTAGCTTGTATAGACAGACTTCTATCAGAAATTGTTCTAACTATATCTGCTGGATTTGAATTGAATATCATAGATTGTTGTGCAATAAACAAATCTTTTATTTGTTGAAGTAATTGTTCTGGATTAGCTACTTTTTCATCTAATTCTACAGTAACAGTTTTATGGTCAATAGCATCTTTCATCATAGCTAATATTCTAGCTATAAAAAAAGTTGTTCTCAAATGAAGAATAAAAGAAATGTCATCTAATTTACTTTTACCAGTTCCATTATCTCTATAATCAAATGCGTAATATGTAATAAATGAACTTGGAACAAAAACTAAAATAGTTTTTTTATGAAACATTAAACGTCTGAACATAACTTGAGATATTGAGTTATATTGACTAATTTCCATATCGCCAATACCAATATCATTTAATTTTGCATGCAAATATTTATCTAAAATATGTTCAAAAACTTTTGATACTAAATTTGTATTTGTAATATCACTTAATTTAAATAAACCAGTTTGAGAACCAGAACCAAACATTAAATTAAATGCTTTTGCTCCTTTTCCATTTCCACACATTGTATTATCTAGTTCATCATCTTCTGCAATTATTGGATGACCAAATTGATCTAAAACAATAAAATAACCAATATGATTCTTTTTATCTCCAGGTATACAAATTGGAATTACTGATTCTGGAGGTAATATCATCATCATTGGATAAAATTTTGAATATTTTATATCAGAATCAGATTCAGCTGATATAGGAGTTATTGGTTCATTTGCGTAAACTTCATTATCATCATTCCCATAAAAACTATCCAATTTTTTCGATAAATTATATTTTCTTGTAAGACTGTAATTAGAGTGAAATCTTAAAATTTCAGGATTTTCAGTAATTCTAAAAACATCACCATCATTCATTTGTGTAATTATATTTACAGTAGTTTTTTCAACACCTGCTAATAAATTATTTACAACTTTTGTTCTTTCAGTTTCCATAAGTTGTTTTACATGTAATGTCATATTTTCAGTAATAGGATATAATTTTGCAAAATCATTTTCTAAAATAGATCTAAATTCAGGTTCTAATTCTTTGATAAAATTTGAAACAATTGTTTTATCTTTTATAATAAATTGTTTATTTTCAGTAGCTAATGAAAAACAACTATTTAATAATTCATATGGTTTAGATTTATTTTGTGTATTATAAATAGATTTATTACATAATTCATTTATATAAGATTCTAAATTTGAATTATTAAATATACGAGATTCAGATCCTATAGTTGAAAATTGTGAATTTGAAATATTATTAAAAGTTCGTGTTTTTAATTCATTAAATTTAGATTCTGGTAAAACTAAAACAGGTTGTGATCCAGTTTTAAATAAACATTGTTTTATCCAATCTTGTAACATTAATCCAAGATCTAATGTAGAATTAAAATATGATGATAATATATCTTCAATTCTTTTTTTAGTAGCTTCTGTTAATTTTTCATGATTAACTGTAAATTTAATTTGAGTTGTTTGTAAATCATTTGGTGATAATATCGATGATACTAATATTAGTGAAGCTTGTTCTATTTCTGGAGCTAAAACCCTAAATCTATTTGATTCAAATTTAGATTTTGCTATTTGTTCATGAATAGGTTGAACAAATGTTATAAGACCCTGTTGATTTAATTTATCAGGAGTTTCTGGTTTTACATAATTTTTTCTTATTTGTGATGTAAGTTCATTAAAACTTATTTTAGTTGGATATGCTTTAGATATAGTTGTTTCTATATCACCTTGAGAATATCCTCCCATTAATCTAAAAAGTATATCTTTAGATATTTGTACAGGATTCTTTTTTGGTTTTGAAGTTTCATTATCAGATCCTAACTGAGACATATTTACCTCCAAAGGAAAATATATGAACGATACAACTCAATATGATAATTATCATTCTGAAATATTTAATTTTCTTAAAACTACAACAATAAAATTTGAACCTCTTTCTATAATAGTTGGTGAATCTTTAAAAAATAACATAGATTATACAATTGATACTACAACTACGAATTATTATTATAAAAGATTAATGGGTGAATATATACCTGGTGATGAATTTATGTATGTTACCAGTATTGATACTGGAGAAAAAATTTTATTTTCTAAAGAAAATTTAAAATTACATCCAAAAACAGCTGCAATTTATAAAGTTCCTAATATAGAATATACTTTATTATGTAAAAAATATACCTCACAAATAGATTTAATAAAATCTATAGTATATCCTATAAATGACATTAATTTATTAAAAAAATCTCCAAATATTTGTTATTTAAATGGTGATACATCATTATTACAATCAAATGAAGTTATATCTATTATTAATGGTATAAATAAATTTTTAACAATAGCTCAAGATAGATGGTGGGTTAAAGAATATTGTTTTGAAGAAGGTTATCCAATTGCATTTTATACTTTATTATGGCAATTACTTCCATTAATTTGTTTTACAATTCGTATGACAAATATTAAAACAAGTAGTGCTCATTTGTATCATATTTGGGAATATTTAGAATCCAAAGGTTTAGAAGATTATAGAGATATTTTATCATTGAATCAATCATTGTTTTTTTATAGAAATATGGAATATATTCTTTCTCATAAAGGTACTACAGAAAATTTATTTATTTTAGCAGATAATGTTTTAAGTGAATTTAGTATAGCACTTATTGCAAAATATGTTTATCAACAACAAATAGATCGTTATAACGAATGTCGTAGAACACCAGAAATTATTTCGAAACAATTAATTTCATATTTACGATCTGATTTTGCTGATACAAATACATTTGAAACAATAGAAACTATTAATGGGCGAATGTATAATAAAGGTATTGAAGTTAAAAATGATTCTCAATATATTTCAGATTTAGAAAAAACATTAGGTGAATGTGAAGAAGATAGACTACCTACAAAACTTTTAGAATTGAAAAAAGAAACAGTATCAAATAGCTATGAAGCATTATTGATAGAATTTATATTAGATACAGTTGTATATCTTATATCAAAAAATAAACTTTCTTATTTTGTAGAGTTTAAAGATCCATATTTAAATTCATCATATAAAATATCAGTGCAAGATGCTTTAGCTATGTGGTATTATTTTTGTTTTATGTCTTTTGGTGAAGAACCAGTACTTTTACCAACTTTTGGTATGACTAGAATTAATTATGCTTTAAATAAACCTAATAAAAATGAATTACCGCAAAATATTTATGTGGAAGATACAAAATATTTAATTTCACAATTTATTGATATTGATCAATTATTAAATGAAATTACATCTATATCTGAAACAATAAAATCTGCTTCACAAATGCAAACTATAATTTATAATCAATTTAGTAGTTTAGTAAAACATATTCGTGATGTAAGAAGTAGTTGTGATTTATGTTATACAAAAAGTATGTTAACTGTTTATAATAAGTTATGTGATCCTGGAAAACATTTAATTAATTTATCATTATACAATGATTATGATTCATTTTTCAATCAAACTGAATCATATAGTCAATTAAGAAATGCGTATAAAGAAATAAATAACAAAGATTATTATGATTCATTATGTAGTACTTTATTTTCAGCTATTGTTCCAATTACAGATAAAAAATTTTCAAAATATGTTGGATTTTTAGATAGTTTTAATACAATCTTTGAAAAAATGACTTCATTATGTATTCAATTATTTTCTCATAATGTAACATTATTAGGAACAGATAGAGCAAAAAATCAATATTTATATTTAACACCTGTTGCAGTTCATCATTTAAAAACTTATGGAAATACTGAAGGAACATTAGCTGATTGGTTTTTATTAAATTATGATGGATATGATAGAACAAAAATTTTTGATACTCAAAATAATAATCTATCATTTCATCAACAAAAAGATATAACACAAATATCTGATATTTATCCATTATCTTTAAAAATGAAAACACAAGAATATGGTATTTCAGTAGATAAAAGTCGTTTTTCGACAAATATAAAATATACATTTTCTTAATAATATTATAACAATAAACCATTTTTATAAAAGGGAATAAAATGGCTACGACAACTACATCTAAACAACTTGTATGGCATAGTGTTAAAACTATTCTTGGTATAAAAAATGAAATTTCAGCTATTTTAAATGGATCTAGTTATTCACCTGATTTAGATACAACATTAAATAGTAAATATAACAATTATCCAAATATGGCTCCAAGTTCAGTTCCAAAATTAGGATGGTTTGGAATAGGTATCAATGGTCACTATAATGTTACCGATACAAATGTTTCACAAGCAAGAATACCATCTATGACAAATATGGATTTATATGAACCTATTCCGTTTGTTTGTGTACCATTAGATGAAGATAAAGCTGATTATCGTGTAAAATATAGAATGAGACATATTAGAACAATAGGATCAATTAAATATGTTGAATATTATTTAAAACCATTACAATTAGTAGATAGTACTATTAGAATTGTTAGAATTGATCCAAATACACAAAAAGAAGTTGAATATGAGTTAGACTCATCAAATTTATATCCAGTACCTCCTATCCCTCAAACTTCTGGTGTTATAGAAGGAACTTCGGCTGAAATTCAAGTATCTCAAAAATTTATGCTTCCTATTTCAGGTAGCGAAGTATGTGATCCTGTTTCTGTTATTTACGATGGCGATATTCGAAGAGCTCGTTTATCAGAATATGGATTATATACTGGAGAAGAAGCTGTTGTAACTGGATATGATTCTTCAAATATTGCATTTCAATATACTGAAGTCATATGTGCGCAATTAGCAGTTCATACAACAACTATAGGCATGGATGGTACAAATCCAAGCAGTGTATTAGATAGAATTGTTACTATTTCTGGTGGAAACGTTGCTGTGTTGGATTAATTAAAAAAAAATAATAGGCAGTGAATTTTCACTGCCTATTATTTTTTTTGTCTACTATATCAAATAATTACATTTTGACATAACCGATATATTTATCTATAGATCTCATAAGTTTAAATGCATTTGTGATGACATATGGTTTATCAGAACTATCGTCACTAAGAAGCAGAAGATTTGTAGATGCACTGAAATTTTGAATTTCTTCAATTATAATTGAGTGGAATAAATCATTTGCTGTTTTTCCATCTGTCATTTCAGGTACACCCTTTTCAATAGAATCGATATTCTTTGTAGGATGAATATCGGTAATTACAAAACGTTTCATTACAGATATAACAGAAAATTTATATAACCATTTTTCAAGTTCAGAAATATCGTCATATTCAAATTTTCCATAATCATCCGACGGATTATATTTAGAAATCATTTCCTGTAAATTTTCACTTTCTTCAATAATATTGACATCACTTGAATCAAGTAATTTTCCAGAAAATGTTTGAATAAGAATTTCAATAATGTTTCTTTTAAGAATATCTCTAAAAGATTCCTTATTTATCAAAACATTATATTTATTGGAATATTTATTCTCTTCTAATAAATCAATTATATTTTCATATTTCGAAATAATCGGAGGTGTATTGGCACCATGATGTATAGAACGCAAATTCCTAAAAATAGCTTCGTTAAATTTTGTTATTAAATATTTTTCAAGTGTGCAACTATGACTTCTAATCATGTGATTATAGTTATAGTTAATAAATTCTTTATACATTTTGTCAAAATTAACAAAATTATCGTTACCATATTTTTTAATGATTTTACGAATATCATTATAATATCTTTGCATCATTTCATATGGTATATCAAAAGCAACTGGTGTGAAATAATTATAACCAAAAACTATTCCAACAAATGTTTCATTAATATTTATTCCAGAAGGAATAATTGATGTCTCATCATTGGCTTCATCATTTTCATTATTTTTAAGACAACAGAGTTCTGCATTCTTTAAACTACCATCGCAAATTTTCTTAATGATATCAATATCATTTGCAACTATATCGGGAACTCTATAATTTGCAAATAATATTTTTACAGGTTCAATATTTTTACTACTATAAACAAATGGTTTTTCATATATTTCATCAGCTGACATATCACCAAATAATTTTCCTGTTTCGGTGATTACATCTAAATTACTATGGTCTACAGTTTTTTTACTATCGCCAAAATATCTTGGACTATGTTCTTTTTTCTTCTCAATTTCTTTTGCAGTTTTATGAATATCAATACAAGAATCTTTTATTTCCCATTCAATTCCTTTATTTTTCCAATATTCTTTTCCAACTGCCATTGCAGCAAAATATTGTTTATAAGAATCAGAATGGTTAGATTTATCAAGTTTAAAATATTCATCAACTAATTGCAAAGGCCAAGTAGTTTTATCATCAGGATCAAATTCAATAGATGCAAGCTGTTTTGTAAATTTGATCATTGTAAATTCATCATTATCATCATTAAGAGATACTTCTTCAAGACCACCTAATTTAACAGATTTATCTTGAACAACTTGATCATTATTTTGATTATCATTATCCCAAGAATATTTATTCTCTACATTTTGAGAATTGTTATTTATTGAAGTATTGTTATTGTTTTCATAATTGACATTTTCAACATTTTGAACTTTAGATATTTGAGACATTTTTTCCATATTTTTTTCACGAACATGTTTTGGTCTTAAATGCATTGGAACAGATGCCCAATAACTATTATCAGGATCATTCCAAATATTATCTGGAATATTGAATTCATTGTTACAATTATTTCCAACTACGGTATTGAAGTTATGGAAATTAGGATTATTGGATCTATTCAATACAGGTGTATTGTTGCTAAAACTATTAGCGCTAGCCATTGTATTGAACATATTGTCGTTATACGACATATTGCGAAATCTATTTTGCGTAATAATATTATAAGTAGATTCAATAGCTTGCGCCATCCACTGTAAAAATCCATTTGTATTAAATGTTTGATAGTTATTTGTCAATCTACAAAGATGTTCTTCATATTTAGCTATATTAGCTTGAATATGATCCATTATAGCACTTGCAGTCATTTGATCAATTGCATTATTAGCAATCATATTACGTAATTGATCACCAATATTACTAACAATATATTGATATCTATATTTAAGTTGACTCATTATATCATTATTTCCAAACATATTGTTTCCATAATTACTATATCCAAAACTATTATTGTTAAACATATTGTTTCCATTATTCCAATATGAATTTCCCATTTGCATGACATTATTCCTTTAATATTTTATTGTGGTATATATGTAGATAGACCATCCACATCTTTACTCCATGGTGCACGAAGAATAGATCCATCTTCGTGACTTATTACACAAAATGGATTGATCGAACCGCCAACACCTGGAGATGAAGATGGAATAGTTGTGATTGATTCTACTACAACCATTGATGGATCAAGTCTATGTTCTTTACTATGCAATAAATTTGATCCCTTTTTATTTTTAAATTGATTTGCTCTTTCACGTACTTTCTTTCCACCAATGGATAATAACCAATTATCATTATAGATAGAAGGGTTACATCTTACCATTGAATTGATATAAATTCTCGAAATAGATTTATTATGCATTTTTAATAATCTACGTATAGATTTTGCAGTAATAATTTTTTGTTGACGAGATTGATCGTAAAATCTTGTAAAAGTACTTTTGACAATATCTGATAATAACGACTCTAACACACCTATTTTCTTATCATATAAATCATTTGATTGATGATTTACAAGCCAATCATCCAAATTTACAAATACTTGTTGAAACATGTCATAAATGTTTTCACAAGGTATATTTATTCTATTCAATGCTCTTTTTGTTATTGCATCCAAGAGAGTAGATACTGAAGCAAGATGTGGTTCTGCATGATTTATAGCCATTGCTGGTTTTACAGACATGCCATAACAATATTTTCCAAGAATTACTTTCCACCATCTACATTCAACATCATTAAGCATCTCTATTGTATAACCATCTGCTGTTTTTTGAAAAAATCTTAACATATACAATAAAGACGCGACAATACGTTTTGTAATAAAATTTTTAAATTGTGTTCTTTTAACAGAAAGAAATACATTTGGTTTACACATAAAACATTCATAATTTGTTTTATCTGGATGAAGATCTGGTGTGAAACAGATATCATCTTTTGTTAAGCCAAATCTTTCTAAAGTACCATATAAACCAAAACGACACAATAAATATAATAAAATTGTGCTTTTCATATCTCTTTTTTTAGTTTTTGTTCCTTTCCTATGAAAAGCTTTTACTGTTGGGATATTTTCATGATATACTTCTCCAGTATACGCAGATTTAAAAGAAATAGTTTCATTTCTCCAAAAATGCAATGGAGCTCTAAGTACTTTAATAATTACACCATCTCTAACTCTATAAATAGTTTTTTCAATAATTGCTAATTGTATATGGTATTGTGTATTACTTATAGTAATACAATCATTGTGCATATAAGGTAAATATAAATGAACTGAATATTTTTGATGATCAAATTCAAATAAAAATTCCACTAATTCAAGTTCAGTATCCTGAATATCATATTGACCTTTTATAAGTGGATTATTTACTTTAAATTCTATACGTTCTTCAGGTGATAAAACTCGATAACCAAGATATTTTATACAATTGTCATATGGTTTAACTGCACATGCTTCTTTGTATACAATATCCATAAATTGTTTTGATTTTCCAACTTCTCTTTTTCTGAATTCTTTTAACATGAAATCATTGAATTGTGGAATTTCATGTGCAACAGTTCCAATTATATCGTCCCATGGACCTAATGGTTGTTTCATATGGAATTTTCTCCTTTTAAATCAAAACAATGATTATGATTATTTTATCATAAACGTATTTCTTACATACGTATTATATTCTAATATAAATGAAGTTATATTTTTACATAGTTTATATATAAATTATTTTATTTTTTATCTAAAACAATTTTAATAATTGGCCATACTGTTTTAGCAATAACAATAATTGTAGCTCCTAATTTCAAATAATTCAATACTGTTTCTTTTGAATCAGAGCTTACTTCTTTAGCAGTTTTTAAAGCACTATTCATTTGTGTTATAGTAGCTTTTGAATTATCTAATTCACTTTTCAATATTTCATTTTCTCTTTTTAGTTTTTCTTTTTCTAATTTGAAATTCTCCTCTTTTCTTCTAAGTTCCATTTCAGATGATAAATGTTTATGTTCATTTTCGTAAAATTTCTTTTGTATATTAACTGGATTTGTTCCTACGTACCATTGATAATTATCAGTAGAAAATGTAATTCCATCGAATAATTTTTTAGGTTCCAATGGAAAAATAAATTCATCCATATATTGAGATATACCGTTATACATACGTATAGTTAATGTTATATCTTCTGTGTATTCGATTGATGTTATTATTGGTAATGTAACAACAGTCCCATTTATAATTGTATAAAATGTTTTTGCACCATTATATCTTTTTGGTATAGTTATAAAAATTTGAACCGCTAAATGATTCATCATTGATTTTATAATACGCTTTGTATCTTCTTTTTGTAATTCTAATTCTCTTTTTGGATTTGGAATAGAAACTATATCAGACCATTCTTTTGTTGATATAATAATATTTAATTCTGGTATATATACAGGACGTTCTCGAAGTTCATCTTCTGATACAATATATCTTGTTACACGTTTTTTAATTGAATCATTTTTATTTATAAAATCAGTATAAGAATATAATTCAAATATACAATCTATAATTACACTATTTGTATCAGATGGTTTATTATTTGCTGGGATTGAAATAATTTTTCCTGTTGAACCATCATAAACTAATAATTCTGTAATACTTGTAAAATTATAAATTTTACGACTATTATTAATACATCTTTGATAATCATTATTTATTATCGTTTCTTTTATGTCATATTTTTTTGAATATTCTACAGCATGATTTTCTTTAATATCTGTATGTATTGGCATATTCTTATCCATACATTTAATTTCTCCTTTAATTTAATTTATTTATTGTCTTATAAAGTAATATATATTTATTTTGTACTAGAAAACAAAAAAAAATAAATAGTGAAAGGATTCTCATTTGAGAATCCTTTCACTATAAAAAGTATCGAATAATGAATAATAATCGATACGACTTACATGTAATTAAATTACTTACATCTTTTAAAA
>ENA-OWPN01002473-OWPN01002473.1-human-gut-metagenome-genome-assembly--contig:-NODE-2473-length-11202-cov-5.289405_pt1 | contig 11202 bp, 8 predicted proteins | sample MGYA00248266_ERZ651850 | MGnify/ENA primary metagenome ERZ651850 (study PRJEB26924, sample SAMEA4378296) | human gut metagenome | biome: human gut; feature: human-associated habitat; material: faeces... | reverse complement strand
GTAAATTTTTCTACCCCTCAGAATTAAAATGTCCTTGACATGGGGTACACTTCACCCTGGTATACCCTCTCCGTCCTTGCTTCGCTCGTCCGCCTCTCCCATAAGGAGAGGCAAGGGGTGCCGTTCATTATCCCACCGTTCCTGTTAACTGTCTGATTCGCCCCGCCCACCTCCGCGGGGCGTTTTTCATGAGTTTTCGTGAATTTGACCGTATCCGCGGGCGGGGAAGGCGCAGAAACGGGCAAAGTTCCAAAAATTCACTCCCGTGGATTTTTATTCAAATCAGCCGTTGACAAATCCCATTCGCGGCGCTATAATCCTGTATACTTACTCACGAAACACGAATAAAATTCATTTGGAGGCTGTATATATGAATAATCATGAAGGCATCAAGAAAATCGTCCTTGCATATTCCGGCGGTCTGGATACATCCATCATCATCCCCTGGCTGAAGGAAAACTACAATAACCCCGAGATCATCGCCGTGGCCGGCAACGTCGGTCAGGCCGATGAGCTGGAGGGACTGGAGGCCAAGGCCATTGCCACCGGCGCCAGCAAACTGATCGTCGCCGATCTGGTGGACGAGATGGTGGACGAGGTCATCATCCCCGCCCTGAAAATGGACGCCAAGTATGAGACTTACCTGCTGGGCACCGCCTTTGCCCGTCCCGTCATCGGCAAGAAGCTGGCTCAGATTGCGCTGGCCGAAGGCGCGGACGCCATCTGCCACGGCGCTACCGGCAAGGGCAACGATCAGGTTCGGTTTGAGCTGGCCATCAAGCGGTTCGCCCCGGACATGAAGATCATCGCCCCCTGGCGGGAGTGGAACATCAAGTCCCGGGACGAGGAGATCGACTTTGCCGAAGCCCATCACGTCCCCCTGAAAATCAGCCGGGAAACCAACTACTCCAAGGACAAGAACCTGTGGCACCTGAGCCACGAGGGGCTTGACCTGGAAGACCCCGCCAACGAGCCGAACTACGAAAAGCCCGGCTTCCTGGAAATGGGCGTCTCCCCTCTGCAGGCCCCCGACATTCCCACCTATGTGACCATCGACTTTGAAGCGGGCGCGCCCGTGGCCGTGGACGGCGAGAAGATGAAGGCGTCTAAGATCATCGAAAAGCTCAACGCCCTGGGCGGCGCCAACGGCATCGGCATCATCGACATCGTGGAGAACCGGCTGGTGGGCATGAAGGACCGGGGCGTATACGAGACTCCCGGCGGCACCATCCTGTATTTCGCCCATGAGCAGCTGGAAATGCTCACCGTGGACAAGGACACCCTCCACGTCAAGCAGAAGCTGGCCGTGGATTACGCCGACCTCATTTACAACGGCAAGTGGTACTCCCCCCTCCAGGAGGCGCTGACCGCCTTTGCCAACGAGAGCAATAAGTACGTCACCGGCTCCGTGAAGCTGAAGCTGTACAAGGGCAACATCATCCCCGCCGGCACCACCTCCCCCTACTCTCTGTACTCCGAGAATCTGGTGACCTTCGGCGAAAGCGACTACGACCAGAATCAGGCCGCCGGCTTCATCAACCTGTGGGGTCTGCCCACCAAGGTGCAGGCGCTGCGGGAGCAGGGAAAGCTGTAAAAAAATATCCGAGGACAGATTTATGAGCAAACTATGGGCCGGACGGACGTCCGGCGAGGTCAGCAGCATCGCGGATGATTTCAATTCCTCCATCCGCTTTGACTGCAAACTTTATAAGCAGGACATCACCGGCTCCATGGCTCACGCCGCCATGCTGGGGGCGCAGGGTATTATCTCCCAGGCCGAGGCCGGGCAGCTCATTGACGGGCTGCAAGGGATTCTGAACGACCTGGAATCCGGGGCGCTGGAATTCGACTTCGGCTGCGAGGACATCCACATGTTCGTCGAGCAGGTGCTGACCCAGCGCTTAGGGGATGTGGGGAAGAAGCTCCACACCGCCCGCAGCCGGAACGATCAGGTGGCGCTGGATTTGAGAATGTACCTGAAAGACCAGGTTGATGAGATTACCGCGCTGGTAAAGGATGTGCTTTCGGCGATCGTCGCCCAGGCGGAGAATAACAAGGGCGTCATCATGCCCGGCTACACCCACTTGCAGCGGGCGCAGCCCATCCTGTTTTCCCATCACCTGATGGCCTATGCCATGATGCTCCTGCGGGATCTCGGCCGTCTGGGCGACTGCCGGAAGCGGATGAATGTCTGTCCCATCGGCTCCTGCGCCCTGGCGGGAACGACTTACCCCACCGACCGGCGCTTTGAGGCGCGGAAGCTGGGCTTTGACGATATCGCCCGCAACTCCATCGACGGCGTGTCCGACCGGGACTTCTGCGTGGAGCTGATGAGCGCCGTTTCCATACTCATGATGCACCTGAGCCGGTTTTCCGAGGAGATCATTCTCTGGGCAAGCTGGGAATTCAAGTTCATCGAGCTGTCCGACGCCTACACCACCGGCTCGTCCATCATGCCCCAGAAGAAGAACCCCGACATGGCGGAGCTTGTCCGGGGCAAGACCGGCCGGGTCTACGGCGACCTGATGGGGCTGCTCACCACCCTGAAAGGGCTTCCTCTGGCCTACAACAAGGACATGCAGGAGGACAAGGAAGCGGTTTTCGACGCCGTGGACACGGTAAAAATGTGCCTGAAGGTCTTTGCCCCCATGCTTTCCACCATGACCGTGAAGCCGGAGACTATGAAAAAGGCCGCCCAGGGCGGCTTTATCAACGCCACCGACCTTGCGGACTACCTGGTGAAAAAGGGCATGCCCTTCCGCAGCGCCTACAAGATTTCCGGTCAGATCGTGGCGCGGTGCATTGCCGACGGCTGCGTGCTGGAGACATTGCCCCTGGAAACCTACCGCTCCTACAGTGCGCTGTTTGACAACGATCTTTACCGCGATATCGACCTGACGGTCTGCGTGGAGAAGCGCATCTCCGAGGGCGGCACCTCCGCTTCCTCCGTGGATGCCCAGATCGCCTACGTAAAGGAGCAGCTTGGGGAGGGAACCGTATGAATCTAAAAGGCAGAAGCTTTCTGACGCTGCTGGACTTCACTCCGGCGGAGATCACCTATCTGTTAGATCTGGCGGCGGAGCTGAAGGCGAAGAAAAAAGCGGGCATCCCTCACCGCATCCATGAGGGGAAGAACATCGCACTGCTGTTCGAAAAGGACTCCACCCGCACCCGCTGTGCCTTTGAGGTGGCGGGACACGATCTGGGCATGGGCGTGACCTATCTCGGCCCCACCGGCTCCCAGATGGGCAAAAAGGAATCCATCGCCGACACCGCCCGGGTGCTGGGTCGGATGTACGACGGCATCGAATACCGGGGCTATGCGCAAACCATCGTAGAGCAGCTGGCGGAATTTTCCGGCGTGCCGGTCTGGAACGGCCTGACCAATGAATTTCACCCCACCCAGATACTGGCGGATTTTCTCACCATTCAGGAGCATTTCGGCGGTTTGCAGGGCAGGAAGCTGGTATACATGGGCGACGCCCGGTACAACATGGGCGATTCTTTGATGGTGGGCTGCGCCAAGATGGGCATGCACTTCGTGGCCTGCGCCCCGGAAAAATATTTTCCCGATGCCGCGCTGATTAAGCAGTGTCAGGCCGTTGCCGCCGAAACCAGCGCGGTGCTGGAATTCATCACCGACCCCGGCAAAGCCGTCCCAGGCGCGGACGTGATCTACACCGACGTGTGGGTCTCCATGGGGGAGCCGGACAGCGTCTGGCAGGAACGGGTCGAAGACCTGACCCCCTACCGGGTGACAAAGGCGCTGATGGAAACGGCCGGAAGCCAATGCCGGTTTCTCCACTGCCTCCCCGCCTTCCACGACCTGAACACCACCATCGGCCGCCGGATCTACGACAAATTCGGCATCGACTGCATGGAAGTGACCGACGAGGTCTTTGAAGGCGCGCAGTCCATCGTCTTCGACGAGGCGGAAAACCGGATGCACACCATCAAGGCCGTCATGGCGGCGACGCTATAACCATTCTCCCGGCGGCTTTCGTGGCCGCCGGGCAGTTGAAAAAGCAAAAGGGCAGGGAACGTTTTGCGTTTCCTGCCCTTTTGCTGCCCGGAATATTCTTTTTTCTTGAAAAGAAAAGCTTTGTGGCATATAATGGAGGCAACGCTTTGAAAGGACTGTGGTTCCATGAAAGTCACCCTGCAAAATCTGACGAAAAAGTTCCCCAGCCGCAGCAAAAAGCAGCCCGCCGACGTTGTCGCCGTAAACGATTTCACCTTTGAGATTCCCGACGGCGTGCTGCTGGGGCTGCTGGGTCCCTCGGGCTGCGGCAAATCCACCACGCTGAACCTGCTCTCCGGATTGCAGAAGCCCACCTCCGGCCGTATCTTCTTTGGAGACGACGACGTTACCGACCTGCCCGCGGAAAACCGGGGCGTGGGGCTGGTGTTCCAGAATTATGCCCTGTATCCCCACCTGACGGTGCGGCAGAATATCACCTTTCCTCTGGAAAACCGGACGGGCAAGGACAAGCTCACTCGCCAGCAGATGGCCGACATGGCGCTGGAGGCGGCGAAGCTGGTGCAGATTGAGGAGCTGATGGATCGCAAGCCCAAGGAGCTGTCCGGCGGCCAGCAGCAGCGTGTGGCCATCGCCCGGGCGCTGGTGAAAATGCCGAAAATCCTGCTGCTGGACGAGCCCCTTTCCAATCTGGACGCCCGCCTGCGGCTCCAGACCCGGGAGGAAATCCGCCGCATCCAGAAGGCCACCGGCATCACCACCGTGTTCGTCACCCACGACCAGGAGGAGGCCATGTCCATCTCTGACCTGATCGTGGTCATGAAAGACGGCGTTGTGCAGCAGATCGGCAAGCCCCAGGCGGTTTACGATTCCCCCGTGAATTTGTTTGTGGCGAAATTCCTGGGGACGCCGCCCATCAACGTCTTTGACGGCGAGGTGAAGGGCGGGCAGCTGTACATCGGCGAGGAGGCCGTGCTGGCCGTCCCCGGCGTGGCCGACCAGAGCGTCACCGCCGCCATCCGTCCCGAGGGCTTTATCCTGTCGGAGGCCGGCGCCTTAAGCTGCGACCTGTCCCGGGTAGAGGTCATGGGGCGGGATATCAGTGTCGTCTCCACCCATCCCAAGTCCCGGAACGTGACCATCCGCTCCATCATCAGCGCGGAAAGCGCCGTCAATACGGCATCTCAGAAGGTGCGCTTTGACTTAAAGCCCAATAAGGTGTTCCTGTTCCATAAAGAGTCCGGCGCGCGGATCGATTTTGGCTAAAGCGAGGGAAAGCCTATGGAAAAGAACAATTGGAAGGGCTGGCTGTATCTGCTTCCCGCCGCCGTGTTTCTGGGGCTGTTTCTGGTGTATCCCCTCATTGACGTGCTGACCTATTCCTTTGAGGAAGGGTATAATTTCGCGTCCCAGACCTATTTCGGCACCGGGCTTTACAATTACCGCTACGTCCTGCGGGATCCCTACTTTTTGCAGGCGCTGAAAAATACGCTCCTGCTGGTGCTGATCACCGTACCCCTTTCCACTTCTCTGGCCATGCTGATCTCCGTGGGACTCAGCTCCATTCAGAAGCTGCGGGAGCTTTACCAGACCGTTTACTTTCTGCCCTACGTGACCAACACGCTGGCGGTGGGGCTGGTGTTCATGATCTTTTTCAAGCGGACGCCCTACTCCGACGGCCTTGTCAACCTGATCCTGAGCTGGTTCGGCGCAGGGCCGGTGGACTTCATCGACGGGCCTTACTGGGCGAAGATGTTTGTGCTGTGCTTTTACACCGTCTGGGTCGTTCTGCCCTTCAAAATCCTGATTCTCACCGGGGCGCTGGCCTCCGTTGACCAGACCTATTACAACGCCGCCAAAGTGGACGGCACCCCCCGGTGGCGCATTTTCACCAAAATCACCCTGCCCATGATTTCCCCCACCGTGTTCTATCTGGTCATCACGGGCTTTATCGGCGCGTTCAAGGCCTACTCCGACGCCGTCGCCCTGTTCGGTACCAATCTGAACGCCGCCGGGATGAACACCATTGTCGGCTACATCTACGACATGCTCTACGGCGACTCCGGCGGCTACCCCTCCTACGCCTCCGCCGCGGCCATTGTGCTCTTCGCCATTGTGCTGACCATCACCTGCATCAACCTGCTGGTGAGCAGGAAGCACGTCCACTACTAAAAGGAGGCGGCGAATTTGGATTACGAAAAGATTGAGAAAAACGCCCGTCTCCGGGATCGGGTCAGAAAAACCATCACCTATTTCTTTCTGACCGTCTGGGGCATTCTGGTGCTGTTTCCCTTCTACTGGATGGTGCTTTCCTCCGTCAAAAGCTACGGCGCTTACAATTCCGAGTGGGTTCCCAAGCTGTACACTCTGTCTCCCACCCTGCAAAACTACGTGGACGCCTTCACCCAGGTGCCGCTGGGGGGGTACTTTCTCAACACCATCGTCTTCACCGTCGTCACCACCGGCCTGATGCTCATTGTCACGGTGCTGGCGGCCTATGGCTTTGCCCGGCTGAGCTTCAAGGGCAAGGACCTGGTGTTCGCCCTGTTTCTGTCCCTGATGATGATTCCCACGGAGCTGGTGGTCATCACCAACTTTGTCACCATCACCGACCTGAACCTGCGCAACACCTTCACCGGCCTGATTCTGCCCTCTGTAACGTCGGTATTTTACATCTATTTATTGAAGGAAACCTTTTCCCAGGTTCCCGACGAGCTTTACTACGCCGCCAAGGTGGACGGCACCTCCGACCTCAAGTATCTGTTCAAGGTGATGATCCCCATCTGCCGCCCCACCGTTGTCACCATCACCATTCTGAAGGTCATTGAGTGCTGGAACGCCTACGTCTGGCCGCGGCTGATTACCGACGACCAGTCCTATTTTCTGGTGTCCAACGGCATTCAGGAGATTCGGGAAAACGGCTTCGGCCGGGAGAACATCCCCGCCATGATGGCGGCGGTAGTCGCCATTTCCCTGCCGCTGATCGTGCTGTTCCTGATTTTCCGGAAGAAAATCATGGAGGGCGTTTCGAGAGGGGGCGTGAAGGGATGAAAAAGCTGCTTGCCCTCGCCCTTGCTCTTGCGCTGACCCTTGCCTTCACCGGCTGCCACGGTACGCTTTCCTCCGAGGAAAATACCGCCCATTCCGTCTCCTACCCGGTTCCGGACGAATTCGACACCTCCCGGCGCCATGAGATTACCTTCTGGGCGAAAAACGACACCAACATGACCCAGGTGAACATCTACAAGCAGGCCATCGCGGACTTTGAAAAACTGTATCCCAACATCACCGTGAATCTCCGGCTGTATACGGACTACGGCAAAATTTACAACGACGTCATTACCAACATTGCAACCGACACCACCCCCAATGTGTGCATCACCTACCCCGACCACATCGCCACTTATCTCACCGGCGAAGACACGGTGGTTCCCCTGGACGACCTGTTTGCCGACGAAAAATATGGTCTTGGGGGCAGCGAGGTGCGCTTCGATTCCCCCACCCAGGCGGAAATTATCCCTCAGTTTCTGTCGGAATGCGCCATAAACGGCCACTATTACGCCATTCCCTACATGCGCTCCACGGAAGCCTGCTATGTCAACAAGACCTATGTGGAAAAGCTGGGGCATACCCTTCCCGAGGTTCTGACCTGGGACTTTGTCTGGGAGGTGTCCGAAGCCGCCATGGCGAAGGACAGCGCCGGGAATTACCTGCTGAACGGCCAGAAGGTGCTGATTCCCTTTATCTACAAGTCCACGGATAACATGATGATTCAAATGCTCAAGCAGCGGGGCGCGGGCTACTCCACCGGCAGCGGCGAGGTGCAGCTGTTCAACGACACCACGGGAGAAATCCTCACCACCATTGCCCAGCACGCCGCCTCCGGGGCGTTCAACACCTTCAAGCTGGCGGGCTATCCCGCCAATTTCCTCAACGCCGGACAGTGCATTTTCGCCATCGACTCCACCGCCGGCGCGACCTGGATGGGCGCCGACGCGCCCCTCATCGACATTGCCGAGGAAAAGCTGATTCCCTTCGAGCTGGCGGTGCTGCCGGTTCCTCAGTTTGACCCGGAGCAGCCCCGGATGATCTCCCAGGGGCCGTCGGTGTGCGTGTTCAACAAGTCCGACCCCCAGGAGGTGCTGGCGAGCTGGCTGTTTGCCCAGTATCTGCTAACCAATGACGTGCAGATCGCCTATTCCCAGACGGAGGGGTACATCCCCGTCACGTCCAAGGCTCAGGAAAGCCCCGCCTATCAGGACTATTTAAGCCGCTGCGGCGAGGATAACGACACCCATTACCGCGCCAAAATCGAGGCCGCCCGGCTGCTGATGCGCTATACGGACTGCACCTTCGTCACCCCCGTGTTCAACGGCTCCGCGTCCCTGCGCAACGCCGCCGGACAGCTGATCGAGGACGTGAACAAGTCCGTGCGCCGTCACCAGACGGTCAACGCCAAGTACCTTTCGTCTCTTTACAGCGACGTTTCCTCCCTGTACCGCTTAGACCAGATTCAGGTATCCGCCGACGGCTTAGGGCCGCTGCCCGCCGTCTCCAGGGCGCTGCTGATCGGTCTGCTTCTTTGCTGGGTTGGGATGGGCGTCTACGTTCTCCGGGAAAAGCTGAATAAACGCCGTAAAAAAGATTGATTTCCGCAAATCCTGTAGTATAATGGGGCTGTACCCCGTGGTACGATATATGAAAAAGGAGTTTTGAAACATGAAAAAGCTGATTGCCATGCTTCTGGTTCTGACAATGGTTCTGTCCTTCGCCGCCTGTGCCAAGAAGGATGCCGGAATGAGCCACGCCGACTATATGGCCGCCGCCAACGACACGGAGGTCGTTGTGGAGACCTACGTCCAGGCCCATCAGTCCTGGTGGGACAACAAGGTCACCGTTTACTGCCAGAGCCCCGACGGCGCTTACTTCCTGTACAATCTGGCCTGCTCCGAGGAGGACGCTGCCAAGCTGGTTCCCGGCACCAAGATCCGCGTCACCGGCTACAAGGGCGAGTGGTCCGGCGAGGTGGAGATCATGGACGGTACCTTTGAGTTCGTCAAGGGCGACACCTACATTGCCGAGCCTCTGGACGTCACCGACCTGCTGGGCACCGACGAGCTGATCGACCATCAGAACGAATTTGTTTCCTTCACCGGCCTGACCGTGGCTCCCAGCACCGACGCCAACGGCAACGAGGCGGCCTTCCTGTACAACTGGGACGGCTCCGGCGAAAAGGGCAACGACCTGTACTTCAACGTCACCGTGAACGGCCAGACCTACACCTTCTGCGTGGAGTCCTACCTGTGCGGCCAGGACACCGAGGTGTATCAGGCTGTGGAAGCGCTGCAAATCGGCGACGTGATCAACGCCGAAGGGTTCCTGTACTGGTACGAGGGCGTCAACCCCCACATCACTTCCGTTTCCGCCGCGAATTGAGTTCTTATGCCAATCGGGGAAAGGCGATTGTCTTTCCCCGCATTTTCTTTGGAAAAGGAACGTTTTCCAGGTTCTGTCCGGCAGCACAGCCCGATGGTATGGGGGACTGTGCGGCAGCTTTATGTCCCTTTCCGCAAAAATCCGCCGTTGGCCAATAGGATGGTCACGACCCAGGAGCGGGGGAACGCATGGTACAGCATGGGTAAGCTTGGGCTTGCCATGAAAAACCGGGCGCATCTGGCCCCGGCGGTTCAGAAGTTTATGGAATATCTGCCCTTTCGGGAGATGGCGGGGCGAGGGATGCCGCTGAATGAACGCGGCAGGGCGGTCTTGTTTTTTGGTTTGTGATATGATAAGATTAGGATCAGAAATCAGAATTTGTGGAGGTAAGCAAAATGAGTGATAGCAGGTTAAAGGGTATAGCAGTTATTCTATTTGGAATACTCTTAAGTGCAAGTAGCGCAGAAATGAATCGAACCGTGTTGGCAAATTTTAGCGATTTCCCATTTGCTCTTGTCGGGATAATTGTTGGAATTGTTGGACTTGTAATGGTTTTCAAAAGCAATAAAGAATAACAACTTCCAATTTGCAGAATAAGCCGGGACGGCACGGCATTTCTGTCATCCCAACAAATGTCAACGGCGTGACCTTGCGGTCACGCCGTCTACCTATTCAACTTATCCTCTCAGCACAGCTTCGCGCCGGCGGGGATGGCGTCGCTGACCATTACCAGATTCAGCTTCTCCTCGCCCTTCTCCGTGTGGATGGCAGACAATAGCATACCGCTACTCTCCTTGCCCATCATCTTCCGGGGGGGCAGGTTGGTGATGGCGACCAGGGTCTTGCCCACCAACTCCTCCGGCTTATAGTATTTCGCAATGCCGGAGAGGATCTGACGGTCGGTGCCGGTGCCGTCGTCCAGGGTGAAGCACAGCAGCTTGTCGCTCTTCTTCACCGGCTGGCAGTCCTTGACCTTCACTGCCCGCAGGTCGGACTTGCAGAAGGTGTCGAAATCCACCGTTTCCTCGCTGTAAGGCTCAATCTCCAGCGCCGGGACGGGGGGCTTGTTCAGCTCCTCCAGCGCGGCCAGCTCCTTCTCCACGTCGATTCTGGGGAACAGGGCGGGGCCGGCCACGGTAGCGACGTCGGCGGGCAGAACGCCGAAGCCCGTCAGGCTGTCCCAGTCCGTCCGGGCATCGCCCAGACGGCGGGCGATCTCCGCCGCGGTGTCAGGCATAAAGGGCTTCAGCAGGCCGCCGCAGATGCGGATGGTCTCCAGAAGATTGTACAGCACCTTCGCCAGACGGGGCTTACCGTCCTCGCTCTTGGCCAGCACCCAGGGGGCGTTCTCGTCGATATACTTGTTGGCGCGGGAGATGACCTTGAACACCTCCGCCAGAGCGTTCTGGAAGGCATACTTCTCCATCTGCTCCTCGTACTTATCCCGGAGGGAGGATACCATGGCGATCAGCTCGGCGTCCTTTTCCTCGTCCGCCGTCTGCACCGCAGGCAGGCGCTGGCCAAAGTATTTCTGCGCCATGGCCACCGTCCGGGAAACCAGATTGCCCAGATCGTTGGCAAGGTCTACGTTGATGGTGTTGATCAGCGCCTCGTTGGAGAAATTGCCGTCGGAACCGAAGGGGAAGGAACGCAGCAGGAAGAAGCGCAGAGCGTCCACGCCGAAGCGCTCCGCCAGAACATAGGGATCGACAACGTTGCCCTTGGACTTGGACATCTTGCCGCCGTCCAGCAGCAGCCAGCCGTGGCCGTAGACCTTCTTGGGCAGG
>ENA-OWPN01002467-OWPN01002467.1-human-gut-metagenome-genome-assembly--contig:-NODE-2467-length-11234-cov-5.958851_pt1 | contig 11234 bp, 12 predicted proteins | sample MGYA00248266_ERZ651850 | MGnify/ENA primary metagenome ERZ651850 (study PRJEB26924, sample SAMEA4378296) | human gut metagenome | biome: human gut; feature: human-associated habitat; material: faeces... | reverse complement strand
GCGAATCCTTCGCAGGCCGCCGGTGGCGGCGAGAAATGTATGGACTTACGTTTTTGCGGCTACGCCGCCGGCTGCTGTAACAGCAGCCGAATAAAACGGTTTTTAACCGTTTTATTGAAAACTAGTATCAGAGAGGCAAGCCAGGATTACCGACCCTCGCGGATCGCGGCGTGGAAGAAAAGGCAGCTCATTTTCGCCGGAATGGCTGCTCAATTTGAGCGGTCGAGGTGCGAAATCTCCCGCGGAATACCCATACGTGGGAATTTCTACCACTTATTTTCCTTTTTATCCTTGACATTCCCTCCCAATGCGAGTAAAATAAATTCGGTATGGTGTACGCTGCGCCTTTTTCCGGGCGCGCGTTTCATTGATAACCGGCGGTGGAGCCGGGGTATGCGTTTGCGCCTCATGGCGTCTGATTTTGCACAAAAAGTTGCCGGCCGGTGTTTCCGGCTGGCTGTTATGCTTAATTTCACATGGGGATCAATGCGCCACCCCTTCTGCGCCTATTTTTTAAGAAGGAGGTGTGCTGCAAATTTATGGAATGGTATCATTTTCTCATTATCGCCGTTGGCATTCTGGTGGTACTGGGCGCCGGCTTTGGCCTTGGCGTCGGTTACCGCAAGAAGGTCGCTGAGCGGGAGATCGGCTCTGCTGAGGCAGAGGCTACCCGCCTGATCAACGAAGCCATCCGTTCCGGTGAAAACCGTAAGAAGGAAATGCTTCTGGAAGCCAAGGACGAAATCCATAAATCTCGCACAGAACACGACAAGGAAGTCAAAGAGCGCCGCGCCGAGCTGAGTAAGCAGGAGCGCCGTCTGGAACAGAAGGAAGCCACCCTGGACAAGAAGACCGAAGCCTTTGAACGCAAGGAAGAGGAGCTTGCCAAGCGGCTCCAGAAGGTCTCCGAGACCCAGGCGCAGGCCGATCAGCTCAAGCAGCAGCAGCTGACCGAGCTGGAAAAGATTTCCGGTCTGACACAGGATCAGGCAAAGGATTTCCTGCTGCACAGCATTGAGGACGAGGTTCGTCACGAGGCCGCCATGAAGATCAAGGAGATCGAGGCGCAGCTGAAGGACGAGGCCGAGGAAAAGGGCCGCGAGATCATCGCCACCGCCATCCAGCGCTGCGCCGCCGATCACGCCGCCGAGACCACCGTCTCCGTGGTCACGCTGCCCAACGATGAGATGAAGGGCCGCATCATCGGCCGGGAAGGCCGGAACATCCGCACCCTGGAGACCATTACCGGCGTCGACCTGATCATCGACGACACCCCCGAAACCATCACCGTTTCCAGCTTTGACCCCGTTCGCCGGGAAATTGCCCGGCTGGCGCTGGAGAAGCTCATTGTGGACGGCCGCATTCATCCCACCCGCATTGAGGACATGGTGGAAAAGGCGCGCAAGGAAGTTGACCGCACCATCCGCGAGGAGGGCGAGCGCGCCTGCTACGAGACCGGCGTTCACAACCTGAACCCCGAGCTTGTTAAGATTCTGGGTCGTCAGAAGTACCGTACCTCTTACGGTCAGAACGTTCTGAACCACTCTATCGAGGTTGCCCATATCGCCGGTCTGATGGCCGCGGAGCTTGGCGTTGACGTGGCCATGGCGAAGCGCGCCGGCTTGCTCCATGATCTGGGCAAGTCCATCGACCACGAGGTGGAAGGCAGCCATGTGCAGCTGGGCGCCGATCTTGCCCGGAAGTACAAGGAAAATCCCGTTATCGTCAACGCCATCGAAGCCCACCACGGCGACGTGGAGCCCAAGACCGTCATCGCGGTTCTGGTACAGGCAGCCGATGCCATTTCCGCCGCCCGTCCCGGAGCACGCCGCGAGAACGTGGAGAACTATATCCGCCGCCTGCAAAAGCTGGAAGAGCTGACCGGATCCTATCCCGGTGTTGAAAAGGCCTACGCCATCCAGGCCGGCAGGGAAGTGCGGATCATGGTCAAGCCCGAGGTTGTGACCGAGGACAACATGATTCTTCTGGCGCGGGACGTTGCCAAGAAGATCGAGTCCGAGCTGGAATATCCCGGACAGATCAAGGTAAACGTCATCCGGGAAACCAAAGCCGTGGAATACGCAAAATAATCAAATCGATCATCCGCCTCCGGAGTTCAACTCCGGAGGCTTTTTTACGACTGTTTCCGGAGGTTTGGGACAAGCGGCTCTTTTTCCAAAAACGGTTTCTAAATTCTTCGGTTTCTTGGTTTACTTTCCTCTTTACGAACAGGGAAAAGTGGTGTACAATATTGCTATCGTTTATTCGGAGGTGAGAGCTGTGAATTGTTTGAAGTGTGGCCGAGAGATTGAAGAGGGGCAGGTATTCTGCAATGACTGTCTTGTGCAGATGGCGAAGTACCCGGTCAAGCCCGGTACTGCCGTTCAGCTTCCGTCCCGTGGGAGTGCGGCCGCTGCAAAGAAGGTTCACGCCCGCCGCCGGGGCAAGACTGCACTTGAGGAACAGCTGAAGGCGCTGAAGGTTCGCGTCCGTGTCCTGTCTGTGCTGCTTGCTGTCTGTGTGGTGCTGCTGATCGTTCTTTCCGTCGTCATGCTCCGTTATATGAGTGCAAATCGTCTCCTGCCGGGACAGAATTACTCCGCCGTCACCGCTACTACGCCTACCGAGGAAAGCTGATGTTTCACGTGAAACATTTTTCTCCGGACATATCAGAAAGATAGAGGATGAAAACATGGGGAAAATAATTGCCGTGGTGAATCAGAAGGGCGGCGTTGGAAAAACCACCACCGCCGTGAATCTGACCGCCGCACTGCATGATCTGGGACTGCGCGTGCTTCTGTGCGACTTTGACCCCCAGGCAAACGCCACCTCCGGGCTGGGGCTGGACAAGCGGAAGTGCAAATACTCTGTCTACGATGTGCTGATCAACGACGTTCCGGCGGCGGATGCCATCGTCTCCACGCCCTACGGGGACGTGCTGCCGTCCGCGTCCGATCTGGCGGGTGCCACCGTGGAGCTGATCTCCGCCCAGCACCGGGAAAGGCAGCTGGACATGGCGCTGAACGGCGTTAAGGAACGCTACGACCTGATTTTCGTGGACTGCCCGCCGTCGTTGGAGCTGCTGACGCTGAACGCCCTGTGTGCAGCGGACGGAATCTTGGTGCCGGTGCAGTGCGAATACTTCGCGCTGGAGGGGCTCAGTGACCTGATGGCGACGCTGCGCACGGTGAAACGCCGGATGAACCCCCGGTTGGAGGTCTTCGGCGTGGCGCTGACCATGTTCGACGGGCGGACGAATTTCTCGGCGCAGGTTTCCCAGGAGGTTCGGCGGCATTTCCCCGGAAAGGTGTTCTCCACGGTCATTCCCCGGAATATCCGGCTGGCGGAGGCGCCCAGCCACGGCGTTCCCATCACCGCCTATGACCGGATCAGCCGGGGAGCCGCCGCCTACCGGGCGATGGCGGAAGAAATTCAGCAAAAGCTGTGAAAGCGGAGGAAGGAGTAAGAATGGCATCACAGAAAGGACTTGGCAAGGGTCTGGGTGCGCTTTTGGGGGATTTCAGTGAAGAGCCCCTGGAAAAAAGCGCGTATCAGCAATTGCCGATCTACAAGGTAGAACCCAACCCCGAGCAGCCCCGGCAGGACTTCGACGAGGAAGAATTGCAGGCGCTGGCGGATTCCATCGCCGTTCACGGCATCATTCAGCCCCTGACGGTGCGGGAAATGCCCAACGGCTACTATCAGATCATTGCCGGTGAGCGGCGCTGGCGTGCCGCCCGGATGGCGAACCTGAGCGACGTACCAGCGGTGATCATCGAGGCCGACGACAAGAAGGCCATGGAGCTGGCGTTGATCGAGAATTTGCAGCGTCAGGACCTGAACCCTCTGGAAGAAGCGCTGGGGTATCAGACGCTGATGAACGAATACGGCCTGACCCAGGAGGAAGCCGCCGGCCGGGTAGGGAAGTCCCGCCCCGCCGTGGCAAACGCTCTACGGCTGCTGGGGCTGTGTCCCGAGGTGCAGGAGCGCGTCCGGAAGGGCGAGCTGTCCGCCGGTCACGCCCGGGCGATCTTGCAGCTGAAATCCGAGAAGAAGCAGCAGGAGGCCGCCCAGAAAATCGTTGCGCTGGGTCTGTCCGTCCGTCAGGCGGAGCTGCTGTGCAAAAACATGAGCAAGGAGCCCGTGCCCCAGAAAAAGGAAGTTTTCGCGGTGGACTACGTGGCCGAATGCGAAAAATCCCTGAGCAAGCACCTTGGCAGGGGCGTCAAAATTGTCAACGGCAAGCGCAAGGGGCGCTTTGAACTGGAATTCTATGGGCAGGAAGATTTGCAGAATCTGCTGGACGCCCTGATGAAAATACAAAAATAAATTTCCGATTTAAGGAGAGGTAAACATCATGCTGGACATCAAGAAAATCAAGGAAAATCCCGACGCCGTCAAGGCCGGTCTGCGGGCGAAGGAAGTGGACTGCGACGCTACCGTCGACCGCATTCTGGAGCTGGACGGCAAAATCCGCACCCTGAAAACCAACACCGAGACCCAGACCGCCCAGAAGAACAAGCTGGCAAAGGAAAACGGCAAGCTCTTCGGCATGAAGAAGAAGGCCGAGAAGGAGGGCAAGGACGTGTCCGAGCTGGACGCCGCCATTGCCGCCAACAACGCCCAGTCCGTGCAGATCGCCGAGGCGATCGAGCAGGAGCTGACCGAGCTGAAAACCCTCAGCGACGAATACCGCGTCGCCATGCTGAGCCTGCCCAACCTGCCCGACCCCGACCTGAAGCCCGGCGGAAAGGAAAACAACGAACCGCTGCGCTACTTTGGCGAGCCTCACAAGTTTGACTTCACCCCCAAGCACCATGTTGACCTGTGCGAGGGTCTGGGTCTTATCGACTACGACCGGGGCGTCAAGCTGGCGGGTTCCGGCTTCTGGATGTATAAGGACATGGGCGCACGTCTGGAATGGGCGCTGCTGAACTACTTCATCGACTGCCACATTGCCGACGGCTACGAGTTCATCCTGCCGCCCCACATGCTGGAGTACCAGTGCGGCGAGACTGCCGGTCAGTTCCCCAAGTTTGCCGACGAGGTCTATAAGATTGCCAACCCCACCGACGACCGCGTCCACTATATGCTGCCCACCGCGGAAGCCGCTCTTTGCTCCATCTACCGGGACGAGATTCTCACCGAAGCCGAGCTGCCCCGGAAGTTCTTCGCCTACACTCCCTGCTTCCGCCGGGAAGCCGGTTCCGGCCACGCCGACGAGCGGGGCATGGTGCGCGGCCACCAGTTCAACAAGGTGGAAATGTTCCAGTTCACCCGCCCCGAGGATTCCGACGCGGCCTTTGAGGAGCTGGTGCGCAAGGCTGAGAATCTGGTGAAGGGTCTGGGCTTCCACTTCCGCACCGTGAAGCTGGCCGCAGGGGACTGCTCCGCTTCCATGGCCCGCACCTACGATATTGAAATTCAGATTCCCTCCATGAACGGCTACAAGGAGGTTTCCTCCGTGTCCAACGCCCGGGATTACCAGGCGCGCCGGGGCAACATCCGCTTCCGCCGGGAAGCCACCGGCAAGCCCGAGTTCGTCCACACCCTGAATGGCTCCGGCCTGGCTACCTCCCGTATTTTCCCCGCCATGGTGGAGCAGAACCAAAGAGCCGACGGCTCCATCGTGGTTCCCGACGTTCTGCGCAAGTACCTGGGCGGCATCGAAGTCATCGAGAAGAAATAAGGGAGACGCGCCATGAAAAATCCCGTGAAAAAGCCCTCCTGGTGGGACGAGTTCGCCGCCTTCGCCATTAAGGGCAACGCCATGGCGCTGGCCGTCGGCACCATCATCGGCGCGGCGTTCTCCACCATCACCAAGAGCCTGACCGACGACATCATCATGCCCATCGTGTCCATCTTCCTGGGCGGCGTCGATTTTTCGGAAATGAAGCTCGTCCTGCCCCGGCTGTTTGGGGAGCCTGTGGTGGACGACGCCGGGAACGTGATTCTCAATACCCTGAACTACGGCAACTTCATCTCCGCCGTGATCAATTTTCTGATTCTGGCGCTGGTTGTGTTTTTCCTGGTGAAAAGCCTGACCAAGCTGACCGAGCTTGGCAAGAAGAAGGAAGAAGCCGCCCCCGCCGAGCCGCCCAAGCCCAGCAGCGAGGAAGTGCTTCTTACCGAAATCCGCGACCTACTGAAGGAGCAGAAATAATGGAATACACGATTGAAAATGAGTATCTGATCGTCACCGTCACCACCTGGGGTGCCCAGGTGAAAAGCGTCATCCGGAAATACGACGACGTGGAGCATATGTGGCAGGCGGACGAAAGCGTCTGGGGCTATCACGCGCCCATCCTGTTTCCCCACGCCGGAAAGGTCGTGGACGGTCTGATCGAAGCCAAGGGCGAGGTGTACCAGGCAAAGCAGCACGGCTTTGCCCGGCTGATGGAGCATACGCTGGTGCGTCAGACGGAAAATTCCGTTGTGCTGGAGCTGCGCAGCAATGATGAAACATTGCGGATGTTCCCCTATGCGTTCCGGCTGATTTCCACCTTCACCCTGGAGGGCGACACCCTGCACCACAAGCTGACGGTGGAAAACCGGGACGCAGACAAGCTGTACTTTGGCATCGGCTATCATCCCGCCTTCGCCGTCCCCTTTGATGAGGAGCATACGCTGTCGGATTACGAGCTTCGGTTCAGCGAGCCGGAGTCTCCCATCTGCCTGGGCTGTCAGCCGCTGGGGCTGATTCACGGGGATTTCTACACCCTGGGCAGCAACATCCGCGCCCTTCCCATCACCCGGGAGCTGTTCGCCAACGACAGCCACTGCATGGTGAACCTCAGATCCCACAAGCTGGGGATTTACGAGAAGGGCACCGGACGGGCGGTGGTGTGCGACATTTCGGAGTTCCCCTACACGCTGATTTGGTCGATGCACGGCGGAGAGCCGAAGTTCGTGTGCATCGAGCCGTGGCACAGCCTTCCCAGCCCGGAGGACGGCTCCATCCGCTGGGAGGAAAAGCCCGCCGCCGCCATTCTGGAGCCGGGGGAAAGCTGGAGCTGCAATTTGAGTACATCCTTCGTAAGATAAGCAATGCCCCCGCTGCGCAAAAAGCAGCGGGGGCATTTTCTGGGGTACAGTTTAACATCCTCTTGGCTCTCCCTCTGGGAGAGCTGTCACCGCAGGTGACTGAGAGGGTATTGCAGCCTTTTTTCCCTCTCCGTCCTCGCTTCGCTCGGCCACCTCTCCCATAAGGAGAGGCAAGGGGTGCGGTTCATTATCTCACATGCCTGTCAGCTGCCTGATGCGCTCCGCCCATTTCATTCGGGCTCTGGCCTTATAAGTGTGCCGGAGGTCGTCGTCGATCAGGGACTCCACTGGCACGTCAAACAGGTTTCTGATATTTTGCAGGCAGACAGCATCCACGTCGAAGCTCCTGCCGGTTTCCCAATCCCGGATGACCTTGGGGTAAGAGCAGATCAGATTTGCCAGCTCCAAACGGCTGTAACGGTGCCGTCTGCGGAGAAACCGAAGGTTTTTGCCAAATTGACGGTCGTTTAATACAACAATCACGCCATCGCCCCACATAAAGTATTATTAGATATTATTATATATTATTACGTATGTATTGTCAATAAAATATCCGATAAAATGCTATACTATCCTCCGGGTGATGATACATGAAACCGTTAAAAGAAAGAATCAGCATCACGATTGACAGTGACCTGCTGGAAAAGCTGCGTGAAAAGGCGGACGAGGATTGCCGCCCGTTGTCACAGTACATTAACCTTGTTCTGAGAAAACACGTGGAACAGGAAGAGAAGAAGCAAAAGTAAATCCCGCTGCAATTCAGCAGCGGGATTTTCAGGCTCTATGTCAATGAAAAGGAACGCTGTCCACGTAGCAGCTGTCCGGACACAAGTCCACCTTGTTGTTCCACACCTCATTGCTGTCAATATTGGGGTCAATGTCCCAGCAGACGCTGTGGTCTTCGTCCAGGTATACCCTGCGGAAATTATCCCATTCCCGGAAGGGTGCAAATACGGTTCCGGCCTGAAGCAAAGGGCCAGCATCGTACAGTCGAGTCTCGCCATTATCAAAGCTCAGCAGCAATGTGAAATCATTTCTGGGAATGACCTTGGTAATGCGTTTGCGCCCGGAAGCAAAATATTCTGCCATTTTCCGGTCGTACCCTTTGGACAGATAGTATTCTACACTTTTCCCCATAATTTCACGTCCTATCTTATACTATAGCAGCAATCAATCAAATTGTGTGAACAATCACGTTGGAAACGTGAAAAGTGCTGCCCAGCCGGGCAGCACTTTTCACATCACTGCTTACTTCACCGGAGCAGAGCTTCTCAGCGTCACATCGTGATATCCGCCTTCGACAATGGACACGGAGGATACCAGCGTCAGCTTGGCGTTCTTTTGCAGGTCGGGGATGCTTGTCACACCTACGTTGCACATGGTGGATTTGACCTTGTACAGAGACGATTCCACGTTGTCATGCAGGGGACCGGCGTAGGTGACGTAGGAGTCCACGCCTTCCTCAAAGCTGAGCTTGGCAGAGCCGCCCAGGTCGTAGCGCTGCCAGTTCCGGGCGCGGTTGGAGCCTTCGCCCCAGTATTCCTTCATGTACGCGCCGTTGACCATGACCTTGTTCGTGGGGCCTTCGTCGAAGCGGGCGAAGTACCGACCCAGCATCAGGAAGTCCGCGCCCATGGCCAGCGCCAGGGTCATGTGGTAATCGTGAACAATGCCGCCGTCGGAGCAGATCGGCACGTAAATGCCGGTGTCCTTATAATACTCGTCCCGTGCCGCGGCAACCTCGATCAGCGCGGTGGCCTGACCCCGGCCGATGCCCTTGGTCTCCCGGGTGATGCAGATGGAGCCGCCGCCGATGCCGACCTTTACAAAATCAGCCCCGGCTTCCGCCAGAAAACGGAATCCGTCCCTGTCCACCACGTTGCCGGCGCCGATCTTCACGGTGTCGCCGTAGGTTTCCCGCACCCATTTGATGGTCTTTTCCTGCCAGCAGGTGTAGCCCTCGGAGGAATCGATCACCAGCACGTCCGCACCGGCCTCCAGCAGAGCGGGAATGCGGGTGGCATAGTCCCGGGTGTTGATGCCCGCGCCCACCAGATAGCGCTTCTTGCTGTCCAGCAGCTCCAGAGGGTTGTCCTTGTGGGAGGAATAGTCCTTCCGGAATACGAAATACATCAGGTGGTCATTCTCGTCCACGATGGGCAGGCTGTTGAGCTTGTGCTCCCAAATGATGTCGTTGGCTTCCTTCAGGGTGGTGTCCGCAGGGGCGGTGACCAGCTTCTGACGGGGGGTCATGAAATTCTTGACCTTGTCGGTGGGGGCCATACGGCTGACACGGTAGTCGCGGCTGGTGACGATGCCCAGGAGCTTGCCGTTGGCGGTGCCGTCCTCGGTGATGGCCACGGTGGAGAAGCCGTTGCGCTGCTTCAGCGCCAGCACGTCGGCGAGGGTGGCCTCCGGGGTCAGATTGGAGGCGGAGGTGACGAAACCGGCCTTATAGCCCTTCACCCGTGCCACCATGGCAGCCTGATTCTCAATGGACTGGGAGCCGTAAATGAAGCTGATGCCGCCCTCCTTTGCCAGAGCGATGGCAAGGGTGTCGTTGGAGACGGACTGCATGACGGCGGACGTCATCGGCACGTTCAGGGAAATCGCCGGTTCCTCCGCGCCCTTGCGGTACTTGACCAGGGGCGTTTTCAGGCTGACATTATTGGGAATGCAGTCTTCCGAGGTGTAGCCGGGAATCAGAAGATACTCGCTGAAGGTGTGGCTGGGTTCCGGGTAATAATACGCCATTGGGATAACCTCCTAAAGGAAATATATTTGATGAATTTATGGCTGCACCGCGCAATTTCACGAAGCAACTGCGCGGTGTTGTCTTACAATGTTTTTCTGTCGCCTGCGTCCAGAACCTCAACCACTTCCTTTCCGGAGGAGCTGAGGTTCTTGAAATTGCCCAGAATCTCGCTCACGGGATGGACGATGGCGAAGGTATGGGGATACTTGTGGACGATCTGGCTGACCAGCGCCACCTGGGTCTTGTTGACCACGCACAGAAGCACGCTGGTCTCCCGGCCGGAGTACATGCCCTTTGCGGGGAGGAAGGTCGCGGTGTGGTGGAGCTTCCTGATCAGCTCCTGAGAAACCTCCTGGGGGGAATTGGTGATGATTTCAAAGCAGATGGCCTCCCGGCCGGACTTCATCAGCCGGTCGCCCACCGTGGTGGACATGAAGGTATAGAGAATGCACAAAATCACCGGCTCCATCTGGCAGCCATAGACAAAATAGCTGACAATGGCAATGGCGGAGTTAATGGCGAAGCTCATGCCGAAAAACGTCCGGTTGGGGCTGTGCTTGTGGACAATGGCGGAAATGAAATCCGTGCCGCCGGTATAGGCGCTGGCCTTGATGAGAATGGAGTACACAAAGCCCTGAATCACGCCCGCGACCATGGGTCCGAGAATTTTGCTGGTGCCGTTCTCCGTGACGTAGGCAAAGGCGGACAGATCCACCTTGTCCAGAATCAGCAGTCCCAGAGAGAAGGTGACCACATAGACCATGCTGCGGATGGCCATGGGCTTGCTGACCTCCATATAGCACCAGATTGCCAGAGGAATATTGATCAGCAGGCTCAGATACCCCACGCTGACGCCGGTGACGTACTGGATCATGGTGCAGATGCCGTTGATACCGGAGGGGGCAAACTGGTTGGGGAAGACGAACATCTCGTAATTGACGGACGCCAGCAGCGCGATGAAGGCAATGACAAGATATGTCCAGACCTTTTTCATACAGAACTCCTATGAATCCTACGGCCATTGCCGATTTCTTAATTCTCGATTCTAACATAGATTTGTCCACGGGTCAAGGTACAATTCGACGAAATTCCCCTTCCTTTGAAAACCGGATATGGGCGGGTTTTCCGCTTTGAGCGGCGAGTCGGACATATCTTCCGAAATTTTTGATTCTTTCGGTGTCCCTTTCGGGAATTGATTGTTTTTCAACAAAAAAACCTTGTTTTTTCTGTGGAAATGTGATAAAATTTAGGTTGAGAGATTATGCGAAAAAATCGAGCGATTTCTACTGTTTTTATCTCAAAAGAGTTAGGACAACACCGCATAATTTGACAAGAAGGCTCAGCCAGGATTTTTGTTCCAATTCAAAGTTTGGAAAACGAAGGAATACTGCATGTACCCGCAAGGGGTATGCCGCATCCGTAAGCCAGCTTGCGC
>ENA-OWPN01002465-OWPN01002465.1-human-gut-metagenome-genome-assembly--contig:-NODE-2465-length-11241-cov-3.129179_pt1 | contig 11241 bp, 8 predicted proteins | sample MGYA00248266_ERZ651850 | MGnify/ENA primary metagenome ERZ651850 (study PRJEB26924, sample SAMEA4378296) | human gut metagenome | biome: human gut; feature: human-associated habitat; material: faeces... | reverse complement strand
CCCAAACCCCACTCAAACTTATCCCAAATTTTTCTCACATCAATCTCACCCACATACCTCAACACAACCCAACGCTCCCCCACCTATCCCCAATATCCAAACCTCCAATATTCCCCCCAACCCCGCCCGCCACCATTCCCATATATTCCAGAAAGTTTTAGCCAATGCCTTTTTGTTATTCAACCACCCCGCAGCCAAATATTAATTTCATCAATATTTTTATAACTTTACATTAATGAAAAGTTTTCTTTTTGCCGTTTATTCCAGGATTTTCCTCAGGCGTGAAGGGTTCCGGTAAACACTATTTTTACTAGTCGCTGTACGAGTCTTGATGGACATATTCACTCGATGAATTAACTCAGGAGAATACTTGTGACGACGTTAAAACCTTTGCTGGCCCGCAACCGCAGCTGGGCGCTGCAGAAATGTCAGCATGACCCGGACTATTTCGAAAAATGGATCGACGGGCAGCGGCCCCACTCGCTGTGGATCGGCTGCTCCGACAGCCGCGTGCCCGCCGAGGTGCTCACCGGCAGTCAGCCCGGCGAGCTCTTTGTCCACCGCAATATCGCCAACATGCTCGACCCCGCCGACGATAACGTCATGAGCGTCCTGCAGTATGCCCTCCACTACCTTGAGGTGGAGCGGGTGGTGCTCTGCGGCCACTACGGCTGCGGCGGCGTGCAGGCGGCGCTCTCCCTGCCCACCCTGCCGCTGGCGCAGGAATCCTCGGCGCTGGCTCGCCGCATCGGCCAGCTGCGCCGCACCCTGCATCACGAAATTGCGCAGATCGCCGATGGGTGTTGTGTTGCGGCCTCCCCCGGCGCCAGCGCCGACGCGGAGCGTTCTCGCCATGCGCTGGACGCCCTGGTGGAAGCCAACGTTCGCGCCCAGTTCGCCCGTCTGCTGGAGAGTGAACCGGTGCAGACGGTGCTCGCCAGCGGGCGGCCCCTCAGCCTGCACGGCTGCGTCTACGATCTGGCTTCCGGCCATTTAACCACCCTCGTCGAACACCTCTCACCGCAGGAGCACGCCCCATGAATACGTTTCGTCAGGACTCTCTCGCCGGCATCGTCGTCTTCCTTGTCGCCCTGCCGCTGTGCCTCGGCATCGCCCAGGCCAGCGGCTTACCGCCCTTCGTCGGCCTGCTGACCGGCATCATCGGCGGCCTGGTCGTCACCGCCCTCAGCCCCTCCCGTTTCGCCGTCAGCGGCCCCGCCGCCGGACTGGTTACCATCGTCGTCGCCGCCATTGAATCCCTGGGTTCCTTCTCCGTCTTCCTGATGGCGCTGGTGCTGGCCGGCGTGCTACAGCTGCTGTTCGGCATCCTGCGCGCCGGGCGCTTTATCTCGCTGGTTCCCGCCAGCGTCATCAAAGGCATGCTGGCGGCGATCGGCATCCTGCTGATTATGCAGCAGATCCCCGTCGCGCTCGGCACGGCGGAAGAGACCGGACTTGCCGAAGTGGTTCAGGGCAACGCCGCTTTCTCCGTCACTGCGTTTGCCGTCGCCGCGGGCGGCCTGCTCGTGCTCTGGCTGTGGGGCTCGCCGCTTATCCGCCGGGTGAAGAGCCTGCGCTGGATCCCCGGGCCGCTGATCGCCGTCCTGCTCGGCTGCGTGACCACCCTGCTGCTGACCCATTTTGCGCCGCAGCAGCTGGCCGCTCTGCCGCGTATTACCCTGCCGGCGTTCGGCAGCCTCGGCGACCTGCTGGGCGAGCTGGAATCTCCGGCGTGGAGCGCGTGGCGCAATCCGTCGGTGTGGGTGGTGGCGGTGACCCTGGCGCTGGTCGCCAGCCTCGAAACCCTGCTCAGCCAGGAGGCGCTGAAAAAGCTGCGCCCGCAAAATCCGCCGCCTTCGCCGAACCGTGAAATGGTCGCCCAGGGCGTGGGCAATCTGCTCTCCGGTGTGCTGGGGGCGATGCCGATCACCGCGGTGATCGTCCGCAGCTCGGTGAACGTCAGCAATGGCGCGCAGAGCAAACTGTCGATCTTTATCCACGGCGTGCTGCTGCTGATCTGCGGCCTGTGGTTTAGCGGTCTGCTAACCTTAATCCCGCTCGCCAGCCTCGCCGCCGTGCTGCTCTATACCGGCTATAAGCTGGCGACCCCGCGGCTGTTCATCGAGCAGTTCCGCCAGGGGGCGGCGCAGTACGTCCCGTTCCTCGCCACCATCGGCGGGATTATCGCCTGCGGCATGCTGGCGGGGATCGGGATTGGTCTTGCCACCCAGATGGCATTCAGTCTCTGGCGCAGCCATCGCCACTCGCTGCAGCTGACGCGCTACGATGACCACTACGTGCTGCGCATCCAGCAGAATCTGACCTTTATGCACAATCCGCATCTGCTGGCCCTGCTGGCGAAGATTCCGGAAAAGAGCGTGGTGATCGTCGAGCACGACAGCGTCGGCTATCTCGACCCGGACGTGCGGGCGGTGCTGGATGATTTTGCCGAGAACGCCCCGCAGCGCGGCATCCGCCTTAATCAGTGGCCGCTGGCCAGCCGCTGACCTTAACGGGCGGCTGGTCCGCCCGCTTCGCGACCCCTCCGATTGCCAAGCGCCTGGGAATACCATGCTCTACACTTTCTGGGTTATCACGCCAACCCCAAGGAAATGAACATGACCATCATTAAAAGCTACGCCGCCAAAGAAGCGGGCGCCGATCTGTCGCTGTGGGAATACGATGCCGGCGAGCTACAGCCGGAAGATGTCGAAGTTGAAGTGGAATACTGCGGGATCTGCCATTCAGACCTGTCGATGATCGACAACGAATGGGGGATGTCGAGCTACCCGCTGGTGGCCGGTCACGAGGTGATTGGCCGGGTGGCGGCGCTGGGCAGCGCGGCGCAGGATAAAGGGCTGAAGATTGGCCAGAAGGTCGGCATCGGCTGGACGGCGCGCAGCTGCGGCCATTGCGACGCCTGCATCAGCGGCAACCAGATCAACTGTCTGGAAGGCTCGGTGCCGACCATTCTCAACCGCGGCGGCTTCGCCAATAAGCTGCGCGCCGACTGGCAGTGGGTGATCCCCCTGCCGGAGAGCATCGATCTGGCGTCCGCCGGCCCGATGCTGTGCGGCGGCATCACCGTCTTTAAACCGCTGCTGACCCACCACGTCACCGCCACCAGCCGCGTCGGGGTGATCGGCATCGGCGGCCTCGGCCATATCGCCATTAAGCTGCTGCGGGCGATGGGCGCGGAAGTGACCGCCTTCAGCTCCAACCCGGCCAAAGAGCAGGAAGTGCTGGCGATGGGCGCCGATCGCGTGGTCAACAGCCGCGATCCGGAAGCCTTAAAAGCGCTGGCCGGTCAGTTCGACCTGATCATCAACACCGTGGCGGTGGATCTTGACTGGCAGCCGTACTTCGAAGCCCTGTCCTAGGGCGGCAACTTCCACACCGTCGACGCGGTGATGAAGCCGTTCCCGGTACCGGCCTTTACCCTTATCGGCGACGACTGCAGCATCTCCGGCTCGGCGATCGGTAACCCATCCGAACTGCGCACGCTGAGGAAGTTCGCCGGACGCAGCAAAGTGGCTCCGACCACCGAGCTGTTCCCGATGTCGCAAATTAACGAAGCGCTGAAGCACGTTCGCGAAGGCAAAGCCCGCTACCGCGCGGTGCTGAAAGCCGACTTATGATGGTTCTCCTCCACCGGGCGGCCCGCTCGCCCGGCGTTTTCCCCGTTGCTTCATCAAACCATCGTTTCCCCGTCATACCTCTGTAATCATAGCTTCCCACAATTAGGGCTTCGATAAATGGCTGAACGAGATGTGCGTAACCATGAGAAAGACCTGGCTTCCCTGGCTGATCCTGTCGCCTTCCCTGCTGTTTTTACTGCTGTTTACCTGGTTCCCGCTGGGGCGTTCGGTGTATGACAGCCTGTTTGATACCCGCATGGCCAGCGACGGCGCGCAGTACGTCGGGCTGGATAACTTCTCCCGCCTGTTTGCCGACGGCGTTTTCTGGCAGTCGCTGGTCAATAATCTGCTCTATATCCTGCTGACGGTGGTGCCCGGGGTGACCCTCGCCCTGCTGCTGGCGGTGGCGCTGAGCGAGAACCATCGCGTCAACCGTTGGCTGCGCACCGCCTTCTTCTTCCCGATGATTATCCCGATGGTCAGCGCCGCTGCACTGTGGCTGTTTATCTTTATGCCCGGCCTCGGCCTGCTCGACCACTATCTGGCAAAGCTGTTCGGGCCGATGAACAACAACTGGCTGGGGCGCAGCAACAGCGCGCTGCTGGCCCTGGCGCTGATCGGCGTGTGGAAGTTCGCCGGCTACTACATGCTGTTTTTCCTCGCCGGGTTGCAGAGCATTCCGGCCTCGACGCGGGAAGCGGCGCTGATGGAGGGGGCTACCCGCACGCAGGTCTTTTTTAAGGTCACGCTACCGCTGCTGCGCCCGACGCTGAGCTTTGTGATCACCACCGCGCTGATCTACTCCATCACCCAGATTGACCACGTGGCGGTGATGACTCGCGGCGGGCCGGATAACGCCACCACCGTGCTGCTCTATTACATCCAGAATCTCACCTGGGATACCCACGACCTTGGTAAAGCCTCCGCAGCCACCTTCCTGACCCTGGCCGGACTGTTCGCCTTCTCGCTGATTAACCTGAAACTGCTGGAGAAAGGAGCCCACTATGAGCGCTGACATCTCGCCGCTGCTGGTCCACACCCCCGCCGCTGCGCGTCCGCTGTGGCTGCGCCTGCGTCGCTCGTCGCCCTTTACGCTCACAGTATTAATGTGCTGCCTGGCGCTGCTGTGGGTCAGCCCGTTTATCTGGATGCTGGCGACCTCGTTCAGCGCCACCACCTTCGGCGACGATATGGCGTCGCTGCTGCCCCGCCTGCCGCTGACTCTCGATAACTTCCGCGACGCCTGGAACAGCGCCGACTGGCTGAGCCTGTACGCCAACACAATTATCTTCACCTTCGGCACCTTCTTCGTGCAGCTGTTGACCATCACCACCGCCGGCTACGTCTTTGCCTGTCACGAGTTTCGCGGCAAGCAGACGCTGTTTCTCCTGTTCCTGGTGCAGCTGATGATCATGCCGGTAGTGATGATGGTGCCGAACATGCTGACCCTGAAAACCTTCGGTCTGCTCAACACCCTCATCGGGGTGATGATGCCCTACTTCACCTCGGCGTTCGGCGTATTCCTAATGCGTAAGGCGTTCCTCGCCATTCCGAAAGAGCTGGAGGAGGCGGCGCTGATGGAGGGCTGCCGCTGGTGGCAGGTGCTGTTCCGCGTACTGCTGCCGATGTCCTGGCCGTCGGTGCTGGCCTTCGCCACCGTCAGCATTACCTACCACTGGAACGAGTACCTGTGGCCGCTGATGATGCTCAACGATCCCGATAAGCAGGTGCTGACCGTCGGGCTGGTCTCTTTCGCCATGGGCGCCGAATCCGGCGGCCAGTGGGGCACCATCGGCGCCGGGACGCTGATGGTCTGCCTGCCGCTGATGCTGGCGTTCATCCTTTTTCAGAAACAGTTCCTGCGGAGCTTCGGCTTCTCCGGGATCAAATAAGGAGTGATTCATGCTGTTAGCACACATTTCCGATACCCATTTTCGCAGCCGCGGCGAGAAGCTGTATGGCTTTATCGACGTCAATGCCGCCAACGCCGACGTGGTCTCCCAGCTTAACGCGCTGCGCGAGCGCCCGGACGCGGTGGTGGTGAGCGGGGATATCGTCAACTGCGGCCGCCCGGAGGAGTATCAGGTGGCCCGCCAGATCCTCGGCAGCCTGAACTATCCGCTGTATCTGATCCCCGGCAACCACGACGACAAAGCCCATTTTCTCGAACATCTTCACCCGCTGTGCCCGCAGCTGGGCAACGATCCGCAAAATATGCGCTATGCGGTGGATGACTTCGCCACCCGCCTGCTGTTTATCGACTCCAGTCATGCCGGCACGTCAAAAGGCTGGCTGACCGACGAGACCATCGGCTGGCTGGAAGCCCAGCTGTTCGAGGGCGGCGACAAACCGGCAACGATCTTTATGCACCACCCGCCGCTGCCGCTGGGCAATGCGCAGATGGATCCTATTGCCTGCGAAAATGGCCACCGTCTGCTGGAGTTGGTGGAGCGTTTTCCGTCGCTGACGCGCATCTTCTGCGGCCACAACCACAGCCTGACCATGACCCAGTATCGCCAGGCGCTGATCTCCACCATTCCCGGCACCGTCCATCAGGTGCCGTACTGCCACGAAGATACCCGGTCCTATTACGATCTCTCCCCGGCCTCGTGCCTGATGCACCGTCAGGTCGGCGAGCAGTGGGTGAGCTACCAGCACTCGCTGGCCCACTACGCCGGGCCGTGGCTGTACGACGAAAACATCAGTTGCCCAACGGAAGAGCGCTAACCGCCATGCTCAGTCTGCAAAACATCAGTAAACGTTTCGACGGCAAACCGGCGCTCAGCGCCCTGTCGCTGGATATCCACGAAGGCGAATTCGTGGTGCTGGTCGGCCCGTCGGGCTGCGGGAAAAGCACCCTGCTACGCCTGCTCGCCGGGCTGGAACCGGTCAGCGAAGGCCAAATCTGGCTGCATGATGAGAACATCACCGCCACCACGCCGCGCGATCGCAACTTCGCGATGATCTTCCAGAACTATGCCCTGTTTCCGCATCTGTCGGTGCGCGACAACATCACCTTCGGCATGAAGGTGCGCAAGGAAGAGAAAAGCAGCTGGCAGCCGCGAGTGGATAAAGTGGCGCAGATGCTGCAGCTGGAGGCGCTGCTCGACCGCAAACCGGCGAAGCTCTCCGGCGGCCAGCGCCAGCGGGTGGCGATGGCCCGGGCGATTGTGCGCAATCCGCGGCTGTTCCTGATGGACGAGCCGCTCTCCAACCTCGACGCCCGCCTGCGCAGCGAAGTGCGCGACAGCATTATGGCGCTCCACCAGCAGCTGAAAACCAGCACCATCTATGTGACCCACGATCAGACCGAGGCGATGTCGATGGCCGACCGCATCGTGGTGATGAACGGCGGCCACGTGCAGCAGGTAGGACGGCCAGAATATCTGTATGCCAACCCGGCCAATCTGTTCGTGGCCGGATTTATCGGTTCACCGGCAATGAATCTGCTATCGCTCCCCTGCGTTGACGGCAACGTTCAGCTTGGCGAACAACGCCATCCGCTGCCGCCGCGCCACCGGGATCAGACCCGCGTCTGGCTGGGCGTTCGCCCGGAACATATTACCGACCACGTGGAGGAGGACCATCTGCGCCTGCCGGCCACCGTTCTGCAACGAGAACTGATGGGAGCCGATTATCTGCTCCACGTCAGCACCCCGATCGGCACCCTGCGCTTTAGCCGCCGCCACCGCGGCACGGTGCCGGAGAAAGGCGAGTCGCTACAGATCGGCTTCTCGCCTGCCGATGTGCATCTTTTTCATGCTGAGACCCAGCATAATTTACAGATGGAGACAGATCATGTTTAAACCCCTCACCGCCCTGACGGTTGGGCTCAGCCTTGCCCTGAGCGGCGCGGCGCTGGCGAAAGAGAAAATAGACTTTATGTTCCCGGCGCCGGTGGACGGCAAGCTGACCATGGAGATGACCCGCGTCATTAAGCAATTCAACGACTCGCAGCAGGATGTCGAAGTGCGCGGGATCTTCACCGGCAACTACGACACCACCAAGATCAAAGCCGAATCGGCGCAGAAGGCCGGCCAGCCACCGGCGCTGGTGATCATGTCCGCCAACTTCACCACCGATCTGGCGCTGAAGGATGAGATCCTGCCGATGGATGAGCTGTTTAAATATGGCGATCAAAAGGCCGGCAATTTTCTGCAAACGGAATTCTGGCCCGCGATGCATAAGAACGCCCAGGTGATGGGCACCACCTATGCGATCCCGTTCCATAACTCGACGCCGATCCTCTACTACAACAAGACGATGTTCGATCAAGCCGGGATCAAACAGCCGCCCCAGACCTGGGCCGAGCTGCTGGCTGATGCCAAAAAGCTGACCGACGAGAGCAAAGGCCAGTGGGGGATCATGCTGCCGTCGACCAACGACGACTTCGGCGGCTGGATCTTCTCGGCGCTGGTGCGCGCCAACGGCGGAAAATACTTTAACGAAGACTATCCGGGCGAGGTCTATTACAACTCGCCGACCACAATCGGCGCCCTGCGCTTCTGGCAGGATCTGATCTACAAAGACAAGGTGATGCCGTCCGGGGTGCTGAACTCGAAACAGATCAGCGCCGCGTTCTTCTCCGGCAAGCTCGGGATGGCGATGCTCAGCACCGGCGCGCTGGGCTTTATGCGCGAGAACAGCAAAGACTTTGAGCTTGGGGTAGCTATGCTGCCAGCCAAAGAGCAGCGCGCAGTGCCGATCGGCGGCGCCAGCCTCGTAAGTTTTAAAGGCATCAGCGAGGCGCAGAAGAAAGCAGCGTATCGGTTCCTGACCTATCTGGTGAGCCCCGAGGTGAACGGCGCGTGGAGCCGCTTCACCGGCTACTTCTCTCCGCGCAAGGCGTCATACGATACGCCGGAGATGAAGGCCTATCTGCAGCAGGATCCGCGGGCGGCGATCGCCCTTGAGCAGCTTAAGTACGCCCATCCGTGGTACTCCACCTGGGAGACCGTGGCGGTGCGTAAGGCGATGGAGAACCAGCTGGCGGCGGTGGTCAATGATGCCAAAGTGACGCCGGAAGCGGCGGTGCAGGCGGCGCAGAAGGAAGCCGACGCGCTGATGAAACCGTATGTGGATAAGACCGCGCTGGCGGAAGTGAAGTGACGCTTTACCCGTCATCGCCATCCTCACCCCGGCCCTCTCCCTGAGGGAGAGGGAACTGTCCGGCGCTGTGGTTAAGCCCTGGGTCCGGTTGTGAAAGGAAAAAAGCAGGCCATACCCGGTATGGCCTGAAAATGTCACAACGATTAGATCCCTGCCGTTTCGCGAATATATTTGCGCGCTTTGACGGCGTATTCGAAAGGATTGGCCAGAGCAGGATCCTGCTCGGCTTCCACTACCATCCAGCCTTTATAGCCAAAGTCGTCCAGCAGCTTGAACACCGGACGGAAATCGATCACCCCGTCGCCCGGGACGGTGAAGGTGCCTTTTTTCACGCCGTCGAGGAACGACAGGCCGTCGCGGCGCACCTGGTCGATCACCGGCGGACGGACGTCTTTCAGGTGAACGTGGTTGATGCGCGGCAGATACTTTTTGAGGATCGCCAGCATCGGCGCTTCGCCGCCTTCGGAATACCAGGCGTGGCCGGTGTCGAACAGCAGGAAGACGCGCTCGTCCACCAGCGACATAAATTTGTCGATTTCCGCGGTGGTCTGAATGCCGGTGCCCATGTGGTGATGCAGACAGACCTGCATCCCCTTCTCCGCCGCCAGGCGACCGAGGGTGTTGTAGCCTTCCGCCACCCGCTGCCACTCCTCTTCGCTGAAGCACGGCTTCGCATCGCCGAGGATCGGTTTATCCAGCCCCTGGATGCTGCCGCTCTGCTCGGAGCAGCCAATCACTTTCGCCCCCATCGCATGAAGGAAGTTCATGTGATTGACGAATTCATCAATGGTTTTTTCCCGCTGGCCGTTGGCGAAAAAGGTACTGAACCAGGCGTTGCAGATCTGAATGCCGCGGATATCCAGCATCGGCTTGAGAACCGCCGGGTCGCGCGGATATTTGCTGCCGACTTCGCTGCCGGTAAAGCCGGCCAGCGCCATTTCGCTGACGATCTGCTGGAAGGTGTTTTCGCTGCCGAGCTCCGGCATATCATCGTTAGTCCAGCCGATCGGGGCGATAGCCAGTTTGACGTTATCTTTGTTCATAGTAGGGCTCCTGCCGCTGCGCCTTACCGGCGCAGCAATTCACGTTCAATAAGTTCACGGGTTTCCACTGCCTGGTATTTCATTTTTTCCGGGTAGCCAAACAGCGAGGTGGCGACAATCGGCTCCCCGCCGACCTTGAAGGTCTGCTCGGCGAATTTCATTTCGCGCAGGGTGCGGAACAGCGCGTCGAAATCCACATCCCCTTCCCCGACGCCTACGTGCTGGTGCACCACGGCATCCACGCCCGGCGGGTTAACGATATAGCGGCAATGTTTCGTATGATTGCGGGTGTCCGCAATCAGGACATGGGAGAGATCGCTCCCGGCATAGCGCAGCATGCTCGCCACGTCGCCGACGCCTTTGTCGTAGAAAAAGGTGTGCGGCACGCTGTAGACGTACTTCACGTTATCGCTGCGGAACGACTTCACGATATCGACGGTTTCATTGTTCTCTTCGCAGAAATCCCAGGGATGCGCCTGGATCTCCACGCGGATGCCTTCCCGCTCAAAAATCGGCAACAGCTCTTCCATTGAGCGATAGAACATTTCATCGCAGATCTCAGGCTGATTCGGATCGCCGGAGAACTCGGTGTTGATCACCTGAACGCCCATCTCCACCGCAATTTCCACCAGCCGTTTCCAGTTTTTCACCGCCGCCTGACGGCGCAGTTCGTCCGGGCCGGACCAGCGGTAGACGCAGATAAACGACGACAGCTCAAGGCCGGTATCGCGCAGCGCCTGCTTGTACTCCGCCATGATCTCCCGGCTGGCGCGCGGGTGCTTGTAGAACGGGTTAATCTGCGGGTGCGGCGACTGTTCAATGTACTTGTAGCCCCACTCCGCTACCTGATGGACCATGCGGGTGATCCCGAGGTCCTTAATCACATCCACATCAAAGGCAATTTTCATCGTCGTTACCTGTGCAAAGAAGTTCCGTCAGCAAAACGCGCTTAACGTTTGTAGAATGCCGGGCACTCAGGCAGCGTCACCTCAACCGGCTCGCTGGTTCCCTGCGCTTTAATGCAGGCGTCCGCCGCCACCGACGCCGCGTAGCCGTCCCAGGCCGACGGGCCGTGCAGCTGGCCGGCTTTGACGTCGTTGATAAAGGCCTGCAGCTCGACGTCGTAGGCTTTGATAAAGCGGTCTTTCCAGTCGGTCAGAATGGCGGTCGACAGGCTGGCGGATTTGCGCATCTGGACGGCAGACGGCTCCGGCAGACGGGCAATCCCGGTCTCGCCGACCACTTCGCACTGGATGTCATACCCGTACTGGCAGTTCACGAACACTTCGACGTCGATCAGGGTGCCTTTTTTGGTTTCAAAGGAGACGATCTGCGGATCTTTCAGGCGCGCATGGGTGTGCGAGGTGGAGCGCGGGAAGCGCACCTGCACGGAACGGTAGTCATCGTTCAGCAGCCAGCGCAGCACGTCCAGCTCGTGGATCAGGGTGTTG
>ENA-OWPN01002455-OWPN01002455.1-human-gut-metagenome-genome-assembly--contig:-NODE-2455-length-11271-cov-3.126427_pt1 | contig 11271 bp, 4 predicted proteins | sample MGYA00248266_ERZ651850 | MGnify/ENA primary metagenome ERZ651850 (study PRJEB26924, sample SAMEA4378296) | human gut metagenome | biome: human gut; feature: human-associated habitat; material: faeces... | reverse complement strand
GAGTTCAGACGTGTGCTCTTCCGATCTATGTCTTTTGATTTACGCTGGAAATAGTCGAATGCTACATTCAAGCGGTTGTTCAACATAGATAAGTCAAAACCTAAATCCAAAGTTTGAGTCTTTTCCCAAGTCAACAAGGAAGATACCAAAGCTGATTCTTTAGAGATATTAGGCTTCGCACCGTTCACCAACCAGCCTCCCAATGCATAGTTGCCCCATTGGTCTTTGTTTATATCAATAGTGCGGTAGAAGGGGTACCAGTTGTCTGTGTTCTGGTTACCCAGTTCGCCCCATGATCCGCGTATTTTAAGCGTACTGATTAAATCTGTCAGATCCTCAAAGAATGCTTCACGGGCAATGTTCCATCCCAGTGAGAATGAGGGGAACAAGTTCCAACGGTTGTCTCTCAGGAAACGTGAAGTTCCATCATAACGCATATTAACTTCTGCCAGATAGCGTCCCTTATAATCATAATTGATACGTCCGAAGAAACCGGCGGTTGCCCATTCAGAGTAACCACCTCTGTTCTGTGCATTGGTCTGAGTGGTATTCAAAGTAGGAACACCGGACATGATACCATCCTGACTGGCAGTAATATCACGTTGTTTGAAGAGTTCGCTCTGGAAACCCAACATCACTTTAAAGTCGTGCCCGCTTTCCAAGGACTTGGAATATTCGGTGAAAATATTCGGATTAAAGAAATTACTCTTGTATGCATATTCAGTCACACTGGAAGTCTGATTGGCAACGACATAAGGATTCTTATTCACATCATAGCCATAAACGGTCTGATAATCGGTATGGTTAAAATCATAGTTGGAACGATAGTTCAATTCTACATTGATCTTCCAATCCTTAATCGGTTCAATGATGAAAGCAAGTTGGTGAGCCATCACGTCTGCCTGTGACTTATAACGTCCACCCTCTGTCAACTGATAGATCTTAGACTCAACGGTATAGAAGCCATTAGGATCTACCACAGGAATTACCGGCCAGTAACGACATACGTCAAAATAGAACACGTTACTCTTCACATCGCCTCCGGCAAATGAAGGAGCCTCATAGTCAGTACGGTTAAAACGCATACTATAGCTTACTTTCAGCCATTTGGCCAGATCAGCATTGATCTTTGCGGTAAAAGAGTAGCGCTGCTTGTTATCATCGCCATATTTCAACAAACCGCCCTGATCCAAATAGTTGGCAGAAAGGTAATATTGTACTTTATCCGTACCCCCATTTGCACTCAAAGAGTGTTCGTGAGTAAAGCTATTGCCAAACAATGTTTTCAGCCAATCGGTATTGGCGGTAGGCATTACATCCTTACGCTGAGGATCATCAAATGAGTTCCATCTTCCGGCATCGGTTGCCCACATGTATTGTGTACTTTTCCCTGCCTGAAAGTCCAGAATCTGTTGCAGCTTTGTCTGGCTATACATCGGGGTTTGACCGCCATTAGTCAACTGGTCGTTGATAGCAAGTGCAAAGTTATAAGAATCAGCCATCTCCGGCATATTCAGAGGAGAAACAAAACGGAAGTTATTGTTATAGTTCACCACCGTCTTTCCTGCTTTACCTTTCTTGGTCGTAATCAAAATAACACCACCGGGCGCACGCGAACCATAAATAGAAGAGGCGGCGGCATCCTTCAATACAGAAATGTTCTCAATGTCCTGAGGATTGATAGCATTCATATCCCCCTCCATACCGTCAATAAGTACCAATGGTTCTACTTTTGATCCTGCACCAATGGTTCCGACACCACGAATGTTGAACTTTTTGCTTCCTCCCAAGGAGCCTCCGGCATCACCGGTAGAAATGTTCATACCCGGAACCACACCTTGCAGAGCTTCTACAGTAGAGTTAACAGGACGCGCTGAAATTTCTTTCGCACCTACCGTAGACACGGCACCCGTCACATTTACTTTCTTCTGTGTACCGAATGCTACCACAACAACCTCATCCAAGGTTTGTGTATCGTCTTTTAGGGTAATATTCAATGGTTATCCCGTGAACTTAACTTCCTGAGTTTGATAGCCTACAAAGGAGATTACAATCATATCTCCCACTTTCACGTTGCTCAAAGAGAAATCACCGTCGAGTCCGGTAATTGTTCCGTTCGTTGTACCTTTCACTACCACGGATGCACCAATAATGGTTTCACCTGTCGCATCTTTCACTACACCTGTACAAGTACTACTCTGCTGCACTGCGGAAACATTGAGTGCACTTCCACCAGTTTCTGAATAAACTGTTCCTGTTGACACCGTCAAGAGAAACAACAGCATGCTAACTGACTTTAGTTGTTTAAACATAGCTTTGAATTTAAAGTTTTTTCCTAAATCCTAAAAGGACTTCTTAATAAGTTCTTTGAGAACTAGGACATCTGTTAGAATTTAGATTAATGGTGCAAATATATAATATATTTTAATATCATCTCCCTGCTTATAGAATTATTTTCCGATTTAACTCATATTTCTTCCTTGTTGCAGCCTTTAAAAGTCTTTTCAAAGCAAATATTTGACATAAATAGATGCTTATTCTTCTTCTGCTATAGGTATATCTGATAGAAATAGGGTAGAAAATATGGCTTCATATAGAGTTTGGTTCCATCATTTAAACCTCTTAATCAAGGTATTTAAGAGTGGATAAGTTCTCCCTTATACTCCCACGGACCTGTAATGCTTTTGCTCATGGCATAACAAATCTTTTCCGGAAACTCCGAAGCATAAGAAAGGTAATACCATTCACCACGCTTATGTATCCACGGAGCTTCGGTGTAGCGGGGAAGATTGATGGGGACTATCGGACCGTCCAGCTCCGTCATATTCTCTTTCAGCTTGGCATAGTAACATTGGGTATTCCCCCAAATAAGGTATGCCTGACCGTCATCGTCAATAAATACCGTGGGATCAATATCATCCCAAGCTATCTTTGTATATTCCGTAGTCATATCATTGGTAATCAAGGCGGAACCACGGGCATCCTTAAAAGGTCCTACGGGAGAATCGGCCACAGCTACCCCGATAGACTTACCGGGAATGTCCTTATGCTCTACAGTAACATACCAATAAAACTTTCCGTTGCGTTCAATAACCTGGCTGGCCCATGCCTCGCCTTTCGCCCATTCAAAACTCTTTGCCTGCATCTTATAACTATGCTCGGTAAATGTCTTCATGTCTTTGGTAGACAGAATGCACCATTCATTCATCAGATAGTATTGCTGGGGAGGAGGGCATTCATCATGTCCGGCATAGATATAAAGAGTGCCATTGTGCACCAATGCGGCGGGATCACCCAAGTATTTATAGGAAACGACCGGATTCCCTTTTGCCACAAAAGTAGTATCGGTCTGAGCCGCTACCGGAAGGGCAACGGCTGCAAACCAACACATTATCAGAGATAGTAAGAAATGATTCATCTTTTACTTATTGCTTGTCTTGATAAACTTATAAAGAACGAAAGTCTTGGGTGCCACCTCTACATTCAGCAGATTGCCGTCCACAGTTACAGCACTTTCCTTGGGAGTGATGGCATTGGGGGTCTCCAATGTATTGTCTTTATCCAGATCGGCAGACTGGAGGGTGATGCATTTGCCTTCTACCAGTTTGTCGTTCTTCTTCAGTCCGGCAAAGGTCAGTGACACAGGTTGAGCGACGTCCGATGTATTGGCAATCTTCACAATGTATGCCTTCTCATCTTTATCCCATACGGCACTGGCAAACAGTCCGTCTTGTCCTTCCTGACCGCTTACAGGCTTTTTATCCATCGTCAAAGGCAATACATTCGTACCTTTGTTGTGGCCATACAACTGCTGCACATAGTAGCTGCAAGTACGGACTGAATTCAAGTTATCAAACCAAATCATGTCGGGACGCCATTGCCAACCTTCTACATGGGCAAAAAGCGGCGCATAAGTAGCCATGTGTACCACATCTGCATTACGCTCCATTCCGGTCATGAAAGCAGCTTCCATCAATGCGGCATTAAAATGGTTCCACTTCTTGCCTTTCCCGTGGCAGGCATATTCTCCGGCAAAGACTTTCGGGCCTTTGCGGTCGTAGTTGTCATAACGGTTGCCTTGTGCCAGGAACCAGCTTTCGGGGCGATAGAAATGTTCGTCTACCAAATCTACTTTCAAGTTCTTCATTTCCGGCCACAGGTAGTCGAAGTCTTTTCCTTCCGAGTTAGGTCCTGAGCTACCTACAATCTTGATTTCGGGATGAGCTTTGCGCAAGACCTCTACGAATTTCTTCAAGCGGTCAGGATATTCCGGTCCCCACTGTTCGTTACCGATGCCCAGGAATTTCAGGTTGAATGATTCCGGATGTCCCATATCTGCACGGACTTTACCCCATGGGGTGGTAGCATCTCCGTTGGCAAATTCTATTAGGTCGAGTGCATCCTGAATGAAGCAATCCAGTTCCGAGATGCTGATTTGATGTTCGGAATCATTCTGGAACTGGCATATTAGTCCGCAATTAAGGATAGGCAGCGGTTCCGCACCTATATCTTCTGATAACTGGAAATATTCAAAGAAGCCCAATCCATAAGTCTGGAAATAGTCGGGGAAGAAGCGATGCTTAAAGGTATAGTGCCAACGGTTCTCGTTCAAGGGACGGTTTTCTACCGCACCAACCGTATTTTTCCATTCATAGCGGGTAGCCTCATCCGTACCTTCCACGATGCAACCTCCGGGGAAACGGAATACACCGGGCTTGATGTCATACAATGCCTGTACCAAGTCTTTGCGGAGACCGTTCTTGCGTCCTTTCCAAGTATCTACGGGGAACAAGGAAACGTGTTCCAAATCTACCGTTCCTTTTCCTTCCAGGAAAATGCGGAGATGTGCTTTCGGCTCTGTGACCGGAGACTTCAGGATAAGTTCGTATTGCTTCCAGTCCTTTGAGTTAACCACAAGGTCTTTTGCCTCAAAAGCCTGATGCTCGCCCATCGTGTTATTCTTAATCAGTTCGATGCGGAGTTTCTGGTTCTCTCCACGTGCCCATACCGAGAAACGGTATTCGGCTCCTTCCTTTACACCAATGCCAAAGAAGCCTTCGTTTTCAATGCCGGTATGTTTTTCCTTGTGTCCGGAATCACCCAGACGTACATAGTGCGGATTGCGTTCAAACGGTCCATCGTCCATCAGTTTCACATTGCCGAAGGTAGACCATCCCATCAAACTTTGAGGAAACTCAAAGGAACGGTTCTTTATCAGTTCGGCATAAAGTCCGCCATCGGCTCCGTAGTTAATGTCTTCAAAAAACAAGCCATACATCGTAGGTTGGATCTCTGCCCCTACCTTGTTTGTTTGCACGACCATATTGTGTGCATTTTGTGCATGTAGCGCCACTCCGGCAGCAAATGCCAGTGCAGTAAATAGAGTTCGGTGTAGTTTCATGATAGTAAATTTATTGAGTTTTCTTATTTTATTCTCTTTCCCCATACGGAGTGTCCCTTGGCGTCCAGCCCGGTAAAGAGAACGGTTTCTGTTTCGTTTTCCCAGTCGTGTCCGGCAAAGATAATTAAATTGTTTATATCTTCTTGGGGCGTTTTGATATTAAGAAGTTGCTTTTTGATATTAAAATCCCATCCGGCATCTCCGGCTGTTCCATCTGCCTTAAATGTGATACGGGTAGATAATGCCTGTTCCCCTTTGCGCAAATCACCTTCGCCCCACAGTATCTGTCCGGCTTCCAAGCTGCGTTCCAAAGGCGGTTCCATGATGCGGATGATTTCCCACTCACCTATTAAGTCTTCCTTTGTAAAAGAGCGCGGTTCAGTACCGGCATAACGCTCGGGCGAAACAACCGGCCAGCCGTTCTCTGTAAAAAACATTTCGCGAACATGCAAGTCCATCAACTGGTTTTGGGGTGACAAACGTCCCTGGTGTGCCATAAAGTAACGTCCCCCGCCGGCATCAATAATGCCGCAATGGGCTGTCCCCGCCCAACCCGGATGGTTTTCGAAACGGTATGGGGCAGTCAAGATGGGGACATTATTGGTAGTGTCTTTTATATCTTCACCATAGAAATCAAGGAAAGCCCCTTCGGGGGTATCGGAATAAGCTACGCGTACATTATAAGTAGTCATCAACGGATCATAGGAAGTGAAAAGGTAATATTTGTCAAGTTCCGGATGATACATTATATCTGGCGCTTCCAGATTATCCCTCCGGTAATTGGCACGGCGGGCAATCAGGTGACCGTGGTCATCGGGCTGCATGGTGAGGCCTGTTTGGGGATTCAGTTCCACACAAAACAGACCGCCGAAATAAGACCCGTAATGCATCCACCATTTACCGGTCTTCGGATCTTCTATAACAGAAGGGTCTATGGCATTCATGGCATCTCCTTTGCCGGTTTTTACCACACATCCTTTCTGCGTCCAAGGGCCTTCGGGAGAATCAGATTCCGCCATTCCTATATAAGAAGTGTTTTTACCGAATGCCGATACGCAATAATACAAACGATAAATATCCTGATAGGGCATAATGAAGGGAGCCCAAATATTCGTTGCCCCTTTTCCGTCTGCCTGGCTATGAACCCACTCTACTGCCGGAGCAGGTATTTCGGGGAATGCCCATCCCGCAAAGTCCCAATGTACCAGGTCTTTTGACTTACGCACTTGGATAAAGCCCAAAGGCACGCCTTTTTCTTCCGCCTCTTTCCGGTTTTCGGCAAAGATGGCATCGGTGGAATACATATAATAGGTATCCCCTATCTTCTTGCAGGCAGGGTCGTGTACATTATACGTTCCCCATTGGGTATAATGGTCCATAGAGGAAACAGACGAGTAATCATCCGGCCAGGGATTGGGAGCGGGAACAGGCATGAAAGCCGTAGGTGCACTGCATGATGCCAGTGCGCCTACAACTAACAGGCCTAAACCAACCAACCTATTTATTATTAACCTTTTTATTCTCATGAACGGTCCTTTCGGATAGAGTTGCTGTTTCATAGTATTTCGTTCTTATTGATTTTAAGTTCATTCACCGTAGGGGCGGATTGAATCCGCCCGAATGCATCCACAGATACACCTTTCGGATGTTATCGGGCAGATTCAATCTGCCCCTACGGTGGGGCATGTTATTCATTTCTATTTCAAACATGTGCAAATATAGCCGCGAATAAAGCCTGGGCAGGTGGACAATATTCTTTAAAGGGTGGACATTTGTGCAACAGGAGGATAAAAACGAATTATTTGTTTCCAAAGAAAAATGAAAAGGTATATCTTTGCTTCAACAATAGTACACTTTTACATCATTAATGAGCTATATACCATGAAAAACCATTCTTTACTATTTGTTCTGTGCATCCTTCTGTCAACTTTGAACATACAGGCGGAAAGCATCACAGGGAAATGGTCTGAACGTTATAATTTCACAGCCATCACGATGGATGCAGGATTGCCGCATAACTTCGTGGATGACCTATTGAAAGACAGCCGCGGTTTTCTATGGATTGCTACCCGTGGCGAAGGAATAGCACGTTATGATGGTTACGAGTTCACTTCTTTCAACATGGGAACAACGCGCACCAAGTTACGAAGTAATTTCATCAGTAATATATGCGAGGATGATTTCGGACGTATCTGGGCTGTCAGTGATATGGGCATTGATATACTGGATATACAAGAAATGCAAATGGTACAGGTTGCCAGTGCGGAAGGAAAATTACTCTCATTCTCCAACCGGCCTGCCCACTTCATCTTTCACAGTAAGGCAGGTAATATCTGGGTTTGCTCGGAAAATCAATTATTTAAAATTACATTTGGCAAACAAGGAGATGTCAGGCAAATATTAAAAGTCTGCGAACTCCCGGCAGGAGAATCCGTCCGAGCCATTTGTGAAGTGGAGGATTATCTGTGGATAAACTACAAAGACGGCGTATACAGAATAAAAGAGGCGACAATGGAACCTCAGGAACCTGCATTGGTTTCATCGGCATTGCAGCTGCCCGGTATTTACATACAGGTAATCCGCCGGAAAGAAAACGAGATATGGATAGGAAGCACACAAGGATTGTTCCGCTACAACATGGATACCGAACTGATAAAACTCTATCTGCATGACCCGAATGACAATACCTCTCTCTCACAGAACTTTATCACAGACATTGCAGAAACAGGCGAACATACCATGCTGGTTGCCACCTTGAAAGGAATCAACCTGTATAATGCCCTGACCGATAATTTTGAACGGATCAACAAAGATGCAAGCGAAGGAGAGGGACAAAGCGGACGGAATAAGCTCAATTGCGATTTTGTTAACTGCCTGCTGACTGATGGCGACATCACATGGATAGGCACCGAAGTAGGAGGACTGAACAAAATGAGCCGACGCATGCTTTTCGTGCAAAACTATTATCACAACCATACACTTCCCGGCAGCCTGTCCAAAAATCCCGTCAATGCCATTTATGAAGATCCGGCAGGTAACTTATGGGTAGGAACGGTAGAAGGAGGACTGAACCGTCGCGCTCCCGGCACCCATACATTCGACCATTATACCACCGATGCCCCGGCACATTTGAGCCATAATTCCGTCAGTTGCTTTACCGCCGATGACGAAGGGAGACTCTGGATAGGAACATGGGGAGGAGGAATAGGATGGGTGGACATGAAGAATCCCCTAAACAAACAATTCCATCATATAGAACACAGCGATGTGTGGGACTTTTTATGGGGATTGGTAGGAAGCATCTGCTATGATCGCCTGAACCATGCCATCTGGGTATGTACAAGCATCAATATCTATGTATATGACTTGAAGACCCAGACCGTCACCGAACCGTTCAAAGGAATGAATATCGGCGGCATTGAAGGTTGTACGGGGTATTACATCGACCGGGATAACTATTTATGGCTGGGACTGACCGAAGGACTCTGCCGTATAGACCTGAGTAGCCTGAAAGCTCCCAAACTGGTCTACCAACTTTGGCGAAACAAGCTGGACGAACCGGAATCTAAATTAAAAGAAAGAATAACCTATATCACCCAATCCAAGGATGGAACCATCTGGGTAGGCAGTAACGGATATGGTTTCTATAAGTCTTCCCTGAACGAAAACAAGGAGTATATTTTCCAATCCTTTACCACGGAAGACGGACTGACAAACAACAGTGTGCGCTGTCTGTCCGAAGATAAAGAGGGATATATCTGGATAACAACGACCAATGGTTTGTCCCGCTTCGATCCTAAAAACAACAGTTTTTTAAATTATACCGAAAAAGATGGACTGTTATCCAACCAATTCTATTGGAATGCAATGTGCCGCGCAGCCAACGATGATTTGTATTTGGGAAGTATCGAAGGGCTTTCTGTTGTAAAACCCGTCATAGATATGAATAAGAGGGAAAAGGTATCAGTGGCATTCACCCATATCCGCGTGGCCAATGAAGAACGCCTGCTGGACGGCAATACCCTGCACCTGCATGAGCGCGACAAGTCTCTCAATCTGGAATTTGTCGCATTGGATTATGATGCACCTGCATTCGCCACCTATTACTATCGCTTGAAAGGATTTGATGACAAATGGGTAAAAGTGCCTGTCAACCGGCGTTTGGCCACATATACCAACTTGCGTCCCGGGAATTATACCTTTGAACTAAGATATGCTCCCGACGGAAAACATGGGCTGGATCAGACAACTGAACTTCACGTAGTTGTGGCTCCATACTTTTATAAAACCATCTGGTTTATCTTGTCCTTACTGGTAATCCTCTCCTTTATTATATATAAAGTCTTGGTATGGAGGTTGAATGCATTGAAAGAACAACAGAAAATCCTCCATATCAAAGTGGAAGAACGGACGCGAGAACTGGAAGAACAAAAGAAGTTACTCTCAACCCAGGCAAGCGAATTATATCGCCAGAATGAGTTATTGAAACAGCAAAATGAAAAGATAACCAAGCAAAAGGGACAATTAATCCAAATGTCCAAGAAGGTACAGGAGCTGACAGTTGACAAACTGAGTTTCTTTACCAATATCACCCATGAATTCCGTACCCCGCTAACACTAATTGTAGGGCCCATAGAGCGAGCCTTGAAGCTTAGTTATAACCCCCAGGTTATAGAACAGTTACACTTTGTAGAGCGTAACTCCAAATATCTGCTTTCACTGGTCAACCAGTTAATGGATTTCCGCAAAGTAGAATCGGGCAAGATGGAAATTGTATGTAATCCCGGCAACTTCCTGAAACTGATCAATGACCTGCTGATCCCCTTTGATGCATACGCTTCCGAAAGGGAAATAACCATAGAACGCCGGTTACGGTTGCCTTCCTGCGAAATAATGTATGATGAAGATGCCATGCATAAAGTCATTGTAAACCTGATAAGCAATGCATTGAAATTCACTCCCTCCCAAGGAACAATTACCGTTTATGCCACTACTATACGGCAAGATGAAACCGAAAAATTGTTTATCTGCATCCGTGATACCGGCGCCGGGATTCCCAAAGAGGATATAGATAAAGTATTCAACCGCTTCTATCAGTCGCAAAACAATACACGTTCCTCCGTTTATGGACAAAGCGGTACGGGTATCGGACTTTATTTATGTAAACGGATTGTCCAGTTACACGGAGGCACCATCTGCACTAAAAACAATCATGGCAAAGGGTGTTCTTTCCGTATTTTGTTGCCACTGAAATACGCAGATGCAACTGCCCTGCCTGCCCAAACGGAACAATCGGAAGAACTGATTACTCCCAAAGCGTCATTACAATCTGCGGGCAATGGAAAACTGACGATCCTGGTAGTAGAAGACAATAAGGATATGCGTGACTATATCCGGTCTATACTGGCTGAATATTATAATGTATTAGAAGCATCCCAAGGCGAAGAAGCACTGGTAGTACTTCACTCCCAAAATGTAGACTTTATCATCAGTGACCTGATGATGCCAATCATGGACGGCATGGAACTATCCCGCAGAGTAAAAGCAGATTTCTCCATTTCGCACCTTCCATTCTTAATGCTTACCGCCAAGACTTCCAATGAATCACGCATTGAAAGTTTCCGCATCGGTGTGGACGAATACTTGTTGAAGCCTTTCGATGATACTTTGCTGTTGGCACGCATTGCCAATATTCTGGAAAACAGGAAACGCTTTCAGGAGAAGTTCTCATACAGCATGGATGTGGATGCGCTGAACATCGAAACAGAGTCCAGCGACAAGAAGTTTCTGGACAAAGCGATGCGGATTGTGAAAGAGAATTATAAGAACCCTTACTACGAAATAAGCGATTTCATCGAAGCAATGGGGGT
>ENA-OWPN01002454-OWPN01002454.1-human-gut-metagenome-genome-assembly--contig:-NODE-2454-length-11276-cov-2.381962_pt1 | contig 11276 bp, 8 predicted proteins | sample MGYA00248266_ERZ651850 | MGnify/ENA primary metagenome ERZ651850 (study PRJEB26924, sample SAMEA4378296) | human gut metagenome | biome: human gut; feature: human-associated habitat; material: faeces... | reverse complement strand
AATCATTATTGGTTCGGAAGGACAGGGGCTGAGCCGCCTGACGCGGGATAAGTGCGATTATATTGTCAGCATCCCTATGTGCGGGCGTGTCAATTCGCTCAATGCATCCAATGCAGCGGCGGTATTGCTGTTTGAAGCGGTACGTCGCCGCACGCAAGCCGACTAAAGGAGGCAAATAGATAAGGATATGGACAGAAAAGACGAAACCATGAACCTGGAAGCGATCAAGGCGATGCTCAGCGACGTACCGGATGGCGATGAGTTTGATCTGGATTCCATTATCGCTGAGGTGGAGGGTGGCGCACCGGCGCAATCGCATCATGCGCCCCGCTCTGAACCAGCGCCTGCCAGAGTAGCACAGGAGCAGCGGTCACCTGCGCGTGAGACGCCTAAAGCGGCGCCGCAGGTACATGTGCAGGAGCCGAAAATGCCGGAGCCAGAGCCACCGAAAGCAGCACCGGTACAGGCGGCGGATCCAGCGCCGCAGGCCGCGCCGCGCACTGCACCGAAAAAGCGTGCGCCGCACAGGGTTGATCCAGAGGAGCAGATTCCGGATTTGACCGCTTTTGAAGAGGCGGAACAGGATGAGCGTGCCGCGCGCATTGCTGCAAGAGAGGCCAAAGCTGCCGCGCGGCAGGAAAAGGCGGCAGCAAAGGCGGCGGCCCGACAGGCAAAACGCGAAGCAAAGATGGCGGCCAAGCAGGCTGCAGATGCGGAGGATGGATTCGATGATGCTCCGGAACTGTCGGGTGCAGCGGCATCCGGGGCGGCAATGTCATCCAAGCGTGCAGCCCGCAGCGCTAAGATGACGCGCAAGGAAGCCCGTGCGGCTCGCATTGCAGCTGAGCAGGCCGAGGAGGAAGAGGAAATTCAATTGCGCGATCCGGCGCAGGCGCAGCGTGCGTTTAAGCGTCGGGCGCAGGGCCTGTCTGCGCGCTCTATTGTTGTGCTGATTCTTGCGGTGGCCGCGGCATATCTCAGTCTCGCGCCCGGTTTTGATGTTTTGCCGTTGCCGCTGGCGCTTGATGTGGTGGAAAATCCGACAATCGGCATCGGTGTGCTGCTTTTGCTGCAATTCATCGCCCTATTTGTTGGTATTGATGTGTTTGGCATGGGCTTTTATAATTTGCTGCATGGCATGCCTGACCGTGCTTCGCTGGTGTCGTTTGCAATTCTTGCGGCGCTGCTGCACGGTGCGTCCATCATTGTGTTTGATAATCAGTCCGGCGTGCAGATACCGTATCTGGCGGTCAGCATTCTGCTGTTGTATGCTGCAATGCGTGAGGAACGCGGTCGATTTGCAGCGCGCGCGCGTGCCTATCAGGCGATCTGCTCGGCAGAGCAGCCCGCAGCTATTTACAGCCATTATGACGCAGAGGATGATGCCTGCCGTGCGGTCAAAGGTCCGCTCCATGCGGAAAAGGCATTCCTGACCGAGATGGAACGTGCAGACACGGTGGATCGATTCTCCATGATTTATGTGCCGGTCGCACTGGCAGCCTCTATTATTTTTGCGCTGCTCGCTTCGGTTGGACGTGGTGAGCCGATACGCTTTTTCTGGGCGTTTTCCGCTATTTTGTCGGTTTCCGCTCCGCTCGGTCTCATTTGTGCGTTTGGCGCAAGCTATAAGAACGTGTCTCGCCGTCTGCTTGCCTCGGGTGCGGCGATTGCAGGTGCGCGGCAGGCGAATCTGCTGCGCGGTACGGAAGAGGTCGTACTGACCGAGAACGATTTATTCCCATCCGGATCGATCAGCCTGGAGTCGTTGCAGAACATGGGCCGCCTGTCGGATGACAAGGTGCTTGCCTGTGCGGCAGCGTTGGCGGATGGTGCTGGTCTGGAGCTGGGGCGTGTGCTGACCGAGGCTACACGTGAGCGCTATGGCGTAACGTTGGCCGCGCGCAATGTGCAGGAAGTGGAAGGCGGCCTGACGGGAGATATCGGCACCAGTCGTGTGGTGCTGGGTACGGCGGCACTGATGGTGAAAATGGGCATTCGAATTCCATCCGGACAGGGGGAACAGGTTTGCTCATATTTGGTAGTGGATAACGCGCTGACCGGTGTCTTGACGCTGCGTTATCAGCCAACGAAGCATACTTACCGCGCGATGCGCATGATGCGCCGCATGCATATGAATGCGGTGCTGGCGGTGCGGGATTTCAATATCTCACCTGCGATGATAGAAACAGAATTCGATTTGCGTCGCGGTTTTGCCGACCAGCCCAATCCGGCTGGTGTAATGCGGCTGCTCGATCCGAACTACTCAGACGGGGATGCGCCTGCTGCCATTTTGACGCGTGAAGGCGCGGGTGCGTTTGTGCAGGTGCTGCGTTGTGCGGACAAGCTGGCCGGTGCGGTGCGCTCCGCGCTGACATTGGGGGCGTTTGCGGGTATTTGCGGCATGCTGATTGTTGCCTATCTGGTGTCGCAGAATGCGGTGGACGCGCTGCCGGTGATGAATATACTGTTGTATTTGCTTCTCTGGTATATCCCGGTGTTCATTATCACGCAGCAAACACATTGAGAAACAAAAAAGCAGGTCTGGACCATCAAAGTCCAGACCTGCTTTTTTGCCTTGTGTGGCAACAGGGAAGAGAAGAACCGCCCGAGGCGGTAAAAAAAGAGAGAGAAAAAAGTCAAACGGGCAGGACGGAGGCTACGGAAAAAACGGCAAGCGCAACCGCCAGTACGGCTGCTGCGGTAGCAAGATAAGCACGTGTCATAGGAACCGCCTCCTTGGATGCGTTAAATACTTTATACTATATAAACGTATGTCGCGCCAATTTTGTGACAGGAAAATTTGTAAAAATTAAAAAATTTTTGTCAATCAGATTTCGGCGCTGGAAAAACGAAAAACAAGCGTCAAAAATGCACAAAAAACAGCTTGCGTACATGCACACAATAGTGTATAATTACAAATAAGGGAGTCGTTCCCGCTAACAAAGCGCCCGCATAATAAGGCTCGGGCAGGGGAGTGTTTATCAACTATGGCCAATTACCCGGTTAACAAGATTCGTAATGTATGTCTCATGGGACACGGCGGCGACGGCAAGACCTCGCTCGTCGAAAGTATGCTCTATATCGCCGGTGTAACCGATCGTGTCGGCAAGATCACGGACGGCAACACGGTTTGCGATTTCGACCCCGAGGAAATCAAGCGTCAGTTCTCGATTTCGACGGCTGTCGCGCCGATCGAGTGGAACGGCTGCAAAATCAATTTGCTGGATACCCCGGGCTTCTTTGATTTTGAAAGCGAAGTAAATTGCGCTCTGCGTGTGTCGGAGTCCGCTCTCATTATCGCCACCGGCAAGTCCGGTCCGGGCGTTGGCACGGAAAAGGCGTGGGAGCGCTGCGAGGCGCGCGCTATGCCGCGCATGTTTTACATCTCCAAGATCGACGAAGAAAATTCGGATTACTATACCTCGCTGCATAAGCTGCAAAAGCAGTTCGGCGTATCGGTTGCGCCGATTGTTGTGCCGATTTTCGAGGGCAATCGCGATACGGTCGGCGTTGTGGACTGCGTCATTCGTAAGGCATATCGCATGGAAGGCAACAAGCGTGTGGAGATTCCGATCCCGGATGACATGAAGGAGCGTATCGACCAGCATCGTGCAGCGCTGTGCGAAAACGTGGCGGAGCTGTCCGAGGAGCTGATGGAGCGGTATTTTGCAGGCGAGGAATTCTCGGATGAAGAGCTGATCGCCGGCATCCGTCAGGGTGTTAAGGATTTGGTTATCGCACCGGTATTCTGCGGTACTGCGGCAACCGGCATCGGTTCCTATGCGCTTTTGAAGGGTATTGCAGACTATATGCCGTCTCCGGACGAAAAGCCGGTGGAAATCTGCGAGGATGAAAAGGGCGAACTTATCGAAATCAACTGCACGCCCAACGGTTCGACCTGTGCGTTTGTTTTCAAGACGGTTGCCGACCAGTATGGCCGTTTCTCGTATTTCAAGGTAATGTCGGGCGAAGTCAAGCAGGATATGACTCTGGTGAACAAGCGTGCCGATGCTAATGAGAAGATGGGTCATATCTATACAGTCTGCGGCAAAAAGACCACCGAAGTTCCAGTGGTTGGCTGCGGTGATATCGGTGCGGTTTCCAAGCTGGTAACTACCAAGACAGGCGACACACTCTCGATGAGCGTGCGCAAAGTCGAACTGGAGCCGATCGAGTTTGCGCCACCGTGCTATACGCAGGGCATTGCGCCGAAGGTGAAGGGCGCAGAAGAGAAGATTTCCGCAGGTCTGGCTCGTCTGCACGATGAGGATCCGTCCTTTGAGACCGAGTTCAATCCGGAAACCAAACAGCACACCATTTCGGGTGCGGGCGACATTCATCTGGATGTGCTCTGCTCTAAGCTTAAGGATAAGTTTGGCGTAGAAGTAGCGCTCACGCCGCCGATCGTTCCGTATCGTGAGAAGATTCGCAAGACGGTGGTAGTTGAAGGCAAGCATAAGAAGCAGTCCGGTGGTCATGGCCAGTACGGTCACGTTAAGATGGAATTTGCACCGTATCCGGAAGGCGATTATCTGTTCGAGGAGAGGATTTTCGGCGGTTCGGTGCCGAAGAATTTCCACCCGGCAGTCGACAAGGGCATCCGTGAGGCGATGGAGCACGGTGTTCTGGCAGGCTATCCGCTGGTCGGTCTGCGCGCCACTTTGCTTGACGGTTCGTATCACGATGTAGACTCCAACGAATTGTCCTTTAAGATGGCGGCGCGTTTGGCGTACAAAGCGGGTATTCCGCAGGCAAGCCCGGTTCTGCTTGAGCCGGTCTGCTCGATGAAGGTTATTATTCCGGATGCATACATGGGCGATGTCATCGGCGATTTGAATAAGCGTCGCGGTCGCATTATGGGCATGAACCCAATTGAGGGCGGTAAGCAGGAGATTCTGGCTGAGTGCCCGATGGCGGAGTTGTCCGACTACGCCATCACGCTGCGTTCGATGACGCAGGGGCGCGGCTCGTTTGTTTCCAACTTTGAGCGGTATGACGAGGCGCCCGCACAGGTGCAGGAAAAGGTCATCGCGGAGAACAAGGCGAGACTGGAAGCGCTCAATAAGGAATAAAACATTGATTCTGTCAAAAACCGGCTGTTTTACAGCCGGTTTTTTGTTGTTGTGGATCTCATCGCAGGGTAGACGAAAAAAAGAATCTGTGATATAATTTTAACAAATCAAGATAATACGGAGGTTTCTTGCGATGCACACGATCAGAAAGATCCAAGATGATCTTGTTTATGTGGGCGGAAGCGATCGCCGCCTGAGTCGGTTTGAAAATCTGTTTCCAATTCCGCGTGGCGTTTCCTATAACAGCTATTTGCTGCTGGACGAAAAGACTGTTTTGTTTGACACGGTGGATGATGCGATCAGCCGTCAATTCTACGAAAATATTACCGCTGCACTGGCGGGCCGTCCGCTGGATTATCTGGTGGTTCACCATATGGAGCCGGATCATTGCAGCATGATTGTTGCGCTGCTGCACCGTTACCCCGAGGCAAAGATTGTTTGCAGCGCCAAGGCATTGGTTATGCTGACGCAGTTCTATGCAGAGGACATGACGGAGCGCGCACTGGTGGTTGCGGAAGGGGACAAGCTCTCTACCGGCCGTCATACGCTGCACTTTGTTATGGCGCCGATGGTACACTGGCCGGAGGTTATGGTTACCTATGACGAGCCGAGCAAAATCCTGTTCTCGGCGGATGCGTTCGGTACGTTCGGCGCGCTGGCAGGTAATATTTTCGACGATGAGCTGGCGTTTAACAGCGTTTGGCTGAACGATGCCCGCCGGTACTATACGAATATTGTTGGCAAATACGGTGCACAGGTACAGGCACTGCTGAAAAAAACGGCGGCCTTTGACATTGAAATGATCTGTTCGCTTCATGGCCCGATTTGGCGTGGCAACTTGGGTCTGCTGATGGATAAGTATCAGAAGTGGAGCACCTATGAGCCGGAGGATAAGGGCGTGATGATCGCCTATGCCACGATGTATGGAAACACGGAGAATGCGGCGAATGTGCTGGCCGGCATGCTGGCCGATAGAGGCGTGCACAATATCGCAATGTATGATGTATCCGGCACGGATGTTTCCGAACTGGTAGCGGAGAGTTTCCGTTGCAGTCACCTGGTGCTGGCCGCGCCGACCTATAACGGCGGTTTGCAGCCGCGCATGGAATCGTTCCTGCATGATCTCAAGGCGCTGAATCTGCAGAATCGCACGGTGGCTCTGCTGGAAAATGGTACTTGGGCGCCTGTTTCCGGTCGCCATATGAAGGCGATTCTGGAGGGCATGAAGAATATGACCTTGCTGGAAAATACGGTCGCGCTGAAGTCTGCGCTGGCGGAAAATCAGTTTGATGCACTGGAAGCGTTGGCAAATGAGATTGCAGCCCAGATTGTCGAATAATCTTTCTTTATGATATGAAACGCCGTCTGGCAGAAACGATTGTTTCTGCCGGACGGCGTTTTGTTGTTCTGCTTTTTCATTTGTCCGCATAGGATAAAGCAAAAGCAGGAGGGGCGATAGCATGATTGTTTTTGCAGCCAAGATATCGGTGAAAAAAGTGGTGGCAGGCGTACTGGCAGTGGGCGCTGTGGTTCTGGGGGTCACATTGCTTGCGCCGACAGCGGACACAATGCATGCACAGACCGCTTCGGGCGAGATAGATTTGAACAGTAAGCTGAAAAACAACGAACAGCGCGTTGCACTGCTGGAAAGCTACGGTTGGAAGGTCAATCCGGAACCGCGCAGTGAGCGCGAAGTGCAGATACCTAAAACTTTTGACGACACCTATCAAGCGTATAACGCCATTCAGTTGGGACAGGGGCTGGATCTTGCACCGTATCAAGGTAAGCGTGCGACATTGTATACCTATGAGCTGACCGAATATCCAACCGGAGAAGAGGGGGTCATTGCCAATCTGCTGATTCGCCGCAACCAGCTGATTGCGGCGGACATCAGCTCATCAGAAACCAATGGCTTTGTGCATGGTATCACGGAAATGCCGGAAACGGATTCGGCTGAATAAACCTTGGACTGTGCAAATTCACAAAAAACCGAGAATAGATTCTTGTATCTCTGGATTCAATTTAGGGAATTGCACTTTTTCTGCAATTCCCTATTGTGCAATTTGCGAAAAAGTGGTATGCTATTAGCAGGAATGAATTGTCGGGGGAGACAAAATGCCACGGATGCGATTGGACAAGTTGCTGGCGCATTTGAATTGCGGCAGCCGCAAGGAAGTACAGGCTATGATTCGTGCAGGCCGCGTGCAGGTCAATGGCGCGGTGGAGCGCGATCCCGCGACAAAGGTGGATTCGGACAGCGCACAGGTCGTGCTGGATGGACAAGCACAGAAGTATCAGGCGCAGCGGTATTATATGCTCAATAAGCCGGCAGGCGTGATTACTGCCAGCCGGGATGCGCGGCACGATACCGTGCTTGACTTGTTTCCTGAGGAAATGCGGCGTGGTCTGTTTGCGGTCGGACGATTGGATAAGGACACTGAGGGACTGCTTATTGTGACAGACGATGGTGCGCTGAGTCATGCGCTGATGAGTCCGTCGCGGCATGTGTATAAAGTTTATGAAGCTGTGGTAGAAGGCATTCTTGTGCCGGAGGCGGAGACTCGCTTCCAAACAGGGTTGACACTGAAGGATGGTACAGTTTGTCTGCCCGCCCGTCTGGAGCGGTTGGCAGGGGGCGGCGAACAGCGTGTGCGGGTCACGCTGCGGGAAGGAAAGTATCACCAGGTCAAACGCATGATAGCGGCAGTGGGCGGCGTTGTGGTGCAGCTGCGTCGCACACAATTGGGTGGCTTGCAGCTTGATCCGGCTTTGACAGAAGGCGCATTTCGTGCTTTGACCGAACAAGAGTTGGAATTGCTGCAGCAGCCGGCGCAGGAGAGTATCTAAAAATCCACAAAAAAAATAAAAATTTTTGTACAAAAATGTAGAAGACTATGATATAATGTCTTAAAATGCACAGGGAACATCAAGGGTTCTTGTGAACAATGTCAGGAATACGGCGATTTGTTGGGCCGCGGCGATTGTGACATGGCGTGAAAGCGCACGAGAATAGGGAAATACGGGAAAGGTGATGGAAATGGCTTCAAGATTGTTCCAGTCGATTGTTTTGCAGATGAAGGACACAGTAGATCGCACCATTGGTATTGTGGATGCGAGCGGTGCGGTCGTAGCGTGTACCGATCTGCCCCGTATCGGCGAAATGCGTGAGGAAGCGATCACCGAGCTTGGATTTGCAGGTGAAATTGTCCGTTTTGGAGGCTATACCTACCACACCACGGGGGACCGTTCCAGTCGGCTGGAATACGCTGTTTTCGTGCAGGGGGAGGACGAGCTGGCGCGCAGCATCTGCTCGCTGGTGGCGGTTGCAATCAACAACATCAAAACATTGTATGATGAAAAGCACGACAAGGCCACATTTGTCAAAAATATTATTTTGGATAATATCCTGCCGGGTGATATCTATATCAAGTCGCGTGAGCTGCATTTCGGCAACGATGTGCCGCGCGTGGTTTTTCTGGTTCGCCAGCAGATGCCGGCAGACGTTGCGGCCATTGATGTGGTAACGGGTATGTTCCCGGATAAGCAGAAGGACTTCGTGCTGCACATTTCTGAGACCGATATTGTGGTTGTCAAAGAAGTGAAAGCAGGCAGCGATGTTAAGGATTTGGCCAAGATTGCCGCATCCATTGAAGAGGCGCTGCTTAGCGAACTGTCGGTTAAGAGTCTGATAGGTATCGGTTCGGTATCGTCGCAGATGAAGGATATTGCAAAGTCCTTCAAGGAGGCGCAGACCGCCATTGAAGTTGGTGCGGTATTTGATACTGAAAAAAATATCATCAGTTTTGAAAACCTTGGCATTGGCCGCTTGATTTATCAGTTGCCGATCACACTGTGCGAAATGTTCCTCAGCGAGGTGTTCAAAAAGGGTTCGATTGATTCGCTTGATCAGGAGACGCTGTTTACCATTCAGAAGTTCTTTGAGAATAACCTGAACGTCTCCGAAACCTCGCGAAAGCTGTTTGTACATCGCAATACGCTGGTGTATCGGTTGGAAAAAATTAAAAAGCTGACCGGTTTGGATTTGCGTGAATTCGATCATGCGATTGTGTTCAAGGTAGCGCTCATGGTGCGGAAATATCTGGCCAGCCGCGAAGAAAATGTGCGTTGAGACACGTCTGTTCACAAAAACTTCACGTAAAAAAGCAGCAGTGTAGGAAAATGGCAGGGATTGTCGTCTTGCGTCGGCAAGGAAAATCTGTTATAATAGGCAAAGGTGTATGATCTGCATGCACCTTTGCCTTTTTGGTATTTTGTTTGGCTCCGAGGAGGAATGCCTGTGATACGGATGAACGATGTCACCATGGTGTACGATAATGGTACCCGTGCTGTGAACAAAGCGAACCTGCGCGTGGATGAAGGGGAATTTGTATTCCTCGTCGGTGCGTCCGGCTCTGGTAAAACGACGCTTATCAAGCTGTTGACCGCAGAGGTCCGTCCGACAGAAGGACGGGTGTTGGTGAACAATTACAATGTCGGTGAGATGAAAAAAAGACAGATTCCTTATCTGCGCCGTACTTTGGGCGTGGTATACCAGGATTTTCGTCTGATTAAGAATAAAACGGTTTATGAAAATGTCGCATTTGCCATGCGCACCATTGGCGCAAAGGGCAAGGCGATAAAAGAACGCGTACCGTATGTTCTGGAACTGGTTGGTTCAGCGGACAAGGCGCAAATTAAGCCGATGAATCTCTCCGGCGGTGAGCAGCAGCGTGTTGCCATTGCGCGTGCACTGGTCAATAACCCGCGCCTCATTATCGCGGACGAGCCGACCGGCAACCTCGATCCCGCGCGTTCGCTTGAACTGATGACCCTGTTTGAAAAGATCAACGAATTGGGCACCACCGTGCTGATCGTGACACACGAGAAGGGACTGGTGGACGAGTTTGAAAAGCGCGTTGTTATGATCGACAAGGGCGAGGTCGTCAGCGACCAGACAGGTGGGTACTATCAGCTATGAGAAGTTTTGGTTACTATTGGAAGGAAGGCTTCCGCAATATATTCAAGCATGGGTTTATGTCGATTGCGGCGGTGCTTATTATGATCGCCTGCCTGCTTTTGACAGGAACCGTGACGCTGATCGCGTATAATATTGATTTGAGCATTCAGGAATTGCAGCAATCCAACGAGATTGTGGTATTCATTGATGACAGCCTGACCACGCGCGAGGCAAAAGCATTGGGATCGCAATTTAACAAGATCGACAATATTGCAACGGTCGAGTTTGAGGATCGCGATGTGGCGCTGGAGAAATATCGCGAGGAGTTGGGTGAGGACGCAGTCATCCTGGATAATTATAATTCCGCAAACAATCCGCTGCGAAACAGCTTTATTTTCACTCTGAAGGATCCGACACTGGCCGAGCAGACAATTGAGCAGATCGCCGCTGTGGACGGTACCGACTATATCCGTGCGGATGAGGATGTTATTTCCAAGCTGATTCAAGTGCAGCGCGTATTCAATATTGTTGCGCTTGCCATGGTGGTTGGCCTGGCGGTCATCTCGATTTTCATCATCGCCAATACGGTAAAACTGGCCATGTTTGCACGCCGTGAGGAAATTTCCATTCAAAAAATGGTCGGTGCGACCAACTGGTTTATCCGTTGGCCATTTGTTATTGAAGGCATGGTGCTGGGTCTGCTGGCAGGCGGTTTGGCATTCCTTGCGCAGTGGGGATTGTACACCGAGCTTACCAATGTTGTAAGCGGCGTGATTCCGTATTTCCACATTGTTGCGTTTGACGGTCTGCGCTGGCTGGTGCTGGGCGTATATTTGGGTGCGGGTGTGTTGTTCGGCATTGGTGGTTCCGTGACGAGCATTCGCAAGTTTATGAATGTATGATGCATTGGCGACGGATAAAGGAGCGATTATCATTATGATGAAGAAAAGCACGACACGGCTGATATCGTGCGTGATTGCCGGCATTCTTGTGGTTGCACTGTTGGCTTCCATGTTGGTGACCAGCCTGACGTTTGCAGGGGCTGCGGAGGATGCAGATGAGCTGCAAGATAAGCTGTCCTCGCTGGAGGATGAGAAAGCGGCGGTTAAGGAAAAAATCGCGGAGCTGACCGGTGCAGACCTGTTTGAGATTGCGCAGGAGGTGCTGTATGCGGCGGATTATGATACCTGCATTGCCGAGGCAAAGCGCGATCTGAAGGCGAAGGCGAGACCGAAGGTGAAGAATCT
>ENA-OWPN01002450-OWPN01002450.1-human-gut-metagenome-genome-assembly--contig:-NODE-2450-length-11291-cov-22.054468_pt1 | contig 11291 bp, 10 predicted proteins | sample MGYA00248266_ERZ651850 | MGnify/ENA primary metagenome ERZ651850 (study PRJEB26924, sample SAMEA4378296) | human gut metagenome | biome: human gut; feature: human-associated habitat; material: faeces... | reverse complement strand
TGCTCAGGTACTTAAAAAAAATATTTTATAATAGTGTTGCGGAATTAAGGATAAAAATTTGCATAAATCACCCGATGGGATAAGACATGTTTCACTCCTTTTTGTACCAGCCGGACTAAGGGAGTCTCGCCTTCAGCCAACATTTCCCGCCACCGGGATAAAGCATAGAACTTTTCTTCGGGCACTTCATTCTCCGTTTCTATCAAAGGAAGCTCATACAGATTCTTCCAGATATCATTCCCTGTCCGTTTATTGATTAATGTATGCGCGCCCATGCGTACATAGATATAATTAAAGTAACGATTTGCCACCTTTGCCTTATGCTGTTTCACAGGCAGCGTATCCACCACCCCCTTTTGCCGGGCGACACAAGTATCAACAAAAGGGCAGAACATACAGTTGGGCGAAGCAGGAGTGCACTGCAACGCGCCAAAATCCATTATCGCCTGATTATAAATCCCCGGTTGCGCTTTATCCAACAACTCCGCCGCCACTTCCGCAAAAATCCTCTTCCCTTCTGCAGAGTCTATGGGCGTTTCAATCCCCAACCAGCGCGAAAGCACCCGATAAACATTCCCATCCACCACAGCATAAGGCATTCCATAAGCAAAAGAACAAATGGCAGCCGCAGTATACTCTCCCACTCCTTTCAAAGCCAGCACCTCTTTATATGTTTTAGGAAAACCTCCGGCACCGGCCATGCTACGCGCAGCAGCATGTAAATTACGGGCACGAGAATAATAGCCCAATCCTTGCCAATATTTCATGACCTCGTCTTCATCGGCAGCCGCTAATGAAAACACGTCAGGGAAACGTTTTACAAAACGTTGATAGTAATCATAACCTTGAGCGACGCGCGTCTGTTGCAATATAATTTCCGAAATCCATATTAAATAAGGATTCTTCGTCCTGCGCCAAGGCAAATCACGCTTGTTGTCTTGATACCATTTTATTAGTATTTCTCCAAAATTATCCATGTCTAACGTTACAAATCAGCACAAAATGTGCGTTAATTCTGCAAAAATAAGGCAAGAAAACCAAAGCTGACATTTTTTTTAGGAAATTTATTCTGAATATATTTCTTAAAGAGCTAGAAAAGCTATATATTTGCAGTCCAAAAAATTAAGATATAAGTATAACAATAATTATTAGCGAAATGACTAAAGCAGATATCGTAAACGAAATTACGAAGAAAACCGGTGCTGATAAACAAGCAGTGTTGAATACACTCGAAGCTTTCATGGATACAGTTAAGGAATCTTTGTCAAGAGAGGAAAATGTATACTTGCGTGGTTTTGGAAGTTTTATTGTGAAGAAGAGAGCTCAGAAAACAGCTCGTAATATTTCAAAGAACACTACGATTATCATTCCGGAACATAATATTCCGGCTTTTAAGCCAGCAAAGACATTTACATTATCAGTAAAAAAATAAACAACTAGAGTATTAACCCATAAAATTTGAAGCTATGCCAAGCGGAAAGAAGAAAAAAAGACATAAAATGTCAACGCACAAGCGTAAAAAAAGACTAAGAAAGAACAGACATAAAAGCAAAAAATAATTTGTAGTCTGTCTGACGACAAATAAAGAACAAACCTTGCAAAGCAACAAAATGTCTTTCAGGTTTGTTCTTTGTTTAATGAGAAAAGTGAATAATTTAAGAATACAAAAGTGACAAGCGAACTAGTAGTAGACGTACAACCCAAAGAAATTTCCATTGCGCTCCTGGAAGATAAGGCGTTGGTGGAATTCCAAAAAGAAGGAAGAAGTGCTTCTTTCAATGTGGGAAATATGTATTTGGGACGGGTAAGAAAACTAATGCCCGGACTCAATGCCTGCTTCGTGGATGTCGGTTTCGAAAAAGACGCTTTTCTTCACTATTTAGACTTAGGACCTCAATTTCATTCTTATCAGAAGTATCTGAAGCAAGTTTTAAGCGACCGCAAAAAACTTTATCCAATTTCAAAAGCTACTATGCTGCCTGACATTGATAAAGAGGGAACTGTTTCAACCACCCTCCAACAAGGTCAGGAAGTAATTGTGCAAATCGTAAAGGAACCTATTTCAACCAAGGGCCCCAGACTGACCTGCGAATTATCTTTCGCCGGGCGTTATTTGGTTCTTATCCCCTTCAATGACAAGGTTTCCGTATCTCAAAAAATTAAATCGAGCGAAGAACGTGCCCGCCTCAAGCAACTGTTGCAAAGTATCAAACCGAAAAACTTCGGGGTGATAGTTCGCACTGTGGCAGAGGGAAAAAGGGTGGCCGAACTTGATGCCGAGCTTAAAGTCTTGCTGAAACATTGGGAAGAGACCATTACAAAAGTACAAAAAGCAGCCAAACTTCCTGCACTGGTTTATGAAGAGACCAGCCGCACGGTAGCCATGTTGCGCGATTTATTTAACCCTTCATACGAGAACATTTACGTAAATGACGAAACAGTGTTCCACGAAATCAAGGATTATGTATCTCTCATTGCCCCTGAACGGGCAGAAATCGTGAAATTGTACAAAGGACAGCTTCCTATCTTCGACAATTTTGGAATAACCAAACAAATCAAGTCCTCATTCGGTAAAACGATTTCGTATAAGAGTGGAGCTTACCTGATTATTGAACACACTGAAGCGCTTCATGTGGTGGATGTCAATAGCGGTAACCGTTCCAAATCCGGTAACGGACAAGAGGCTAACGCACTGGATGTCAATCTGGGAGCTGCCGATGAATTGGCGCGCCAGTTGAGGTTGCGTGATATGGGTGGTATTATTGTCGTTGACTTTATAGACATGAACCTGGCTGAGAACAGACAAAAGCTGTATGAACGCATGTGCCAAAATATGCAGAAAGACAGAGCCAAACACAATATTCTCCCTCTCAGCAAGTTCGGACTGATGCAGATTACCCGCCAACGCGTGCGTCCGGCTATGGATGTCACTACAGATGAAACCTGTCCCACCTGCTTCGGGAAAGGTAGCATCAAACCATCCATTCTTTTTACAGATACATTGGAGAGTAAAATTGATTACCTGGTCAATAAGCTGAAGATTAAGAGATTTACACTGTACATCCACCCGTATATTGCTGCTTACGTTAATCAAGGCCTTGTGTCGCTAAAGCGTAAATGGCAAATGAAATACGGATTCGGAATAAAGATTATCCCCGATCAAAGTCTGGCATTCCTGCAATATAAGTTTACCGATATGCATGGAGAAGAAATAGACATGAAAGAGGAAATCGAAATCAAATAAAAAACGGGGAGCGAATAAATGAAGTCGCTCCCCATTTTTTTATTCCCAATATTAATTGGTATCTTTGCTTACAAATACTAAAGTCATGATTATAGAAGATTTACAGCATTTATATCAAACATACACAGGTGTAGCTGCCGAGACAATTACCGAATTGCCTTCTTCCGGTTCCAACAGACGTTATTTCAGACTCACCGGAACACAGAATTTAATCGGCGTTTATGGTACTTCCATCGAAGAGAACAACGCTTTTCTCTATATGGCCGCACATTTTCGCAAAAAAGGTCTTCCTGTTCCCGAAGTCTATTGTGTTTCCGCAGATAAGACATGCTATCTGCAAGAAGACTTAGGTGACACATTATTATTCAATGCCATCGAAAAAGGGCGCACCACCAGTGTATTCTCGGAAGAGGAGAAGGAACTTCTCCGCAAAACTATCCGCCTACTGCCGGCCATCCAATTTGCAGGGGCCGACGGATTTGATTTTTCCCATTGTTACCCGCAACCGGAATTCAACCAACGTTCTATTCTTTGGGATTTGAACTACTTTAAATACTGTTTTCTGAAAGCTACCGGACTTGAATTTCAGGAAGACAAACTGGAAGACGATTTCCAGAAGATGAGCGATGTACTGCTCCGCAGCTCTTCAGCCACTTTCATGTATCGCGATTTCCAAAGCCGGAATGTAATGATTAAAGATGACAAACCATGGTTCATCGATTTTCAGGGTGGACGCAAAGGCCCGTTCTTCTATGATGTCGCCTCTTTCTTATGGCAGGCCAAAGCCCAATATCCTGACACTTTAAAAAAAGAACTCTTGGAAGAATACATTGACGCGCTTTGCAAATACAAACCGGTAGACAGAGAATATTTTTTCAGCCAACTGCATCATTTTGTACTTTTCCGCACCTTGCAAGTATTGGGAGCCTACGGGTTTCGCGGATATTTTGAGAAAAAGCCTCATTTCATACAAAGCGTACCTTATGCCATAGAAAACCTGCGGCAGTTATTGCGCGATGAGTATCCCGAATATCCTTACTTATGCTCCGTCTTGCGCGAGCTGACTGAATTGAAACAATTCAAAGACGAGCTGAAAAAACGCCAACTGACGGTTAAAGTGATGAGTTTTGCATACAAAAAAGGCATACCCGACGACCCTACAGGTAACGGAGGCGGTTATGTATTCGATTGCCGTGCCGTAAATAATCCCGGTAAATACGAACGCTACAAACCCTTTACCGGACTGGATGAACCTGTTATCCGCTTTTTGGAAGAAGACGGAGAAATCTTTCCTTTTCTGGAACATGCATACGCACTGGTGGACGCGTCGGTCAAACGATATATGGAGCGAGGGTTCAGCAACCTGTCTGTATGCTTCGGCTGTACCGGCGGACAACACCGGTCGGTCTATTCGGCCCAACATACAGCTGAGCATTTAAACCGGAAATTCGGTGTAAAGGTTGTCTTGATTCACCGCGAACAAAACATAGAACAAATATTCGAATCGACTTTATGAAAGCTATGATTTTTGCAGCCGGCTTGGGAAGCCGGCTCAAACCCCTGACAGATACCAAACCCAAAGCGCTGATAGAAGTAGCCGAAAAGCCCATGCTGGAACATGTCATATTAAAGCTGAAAGCTTCGGGCTTTAATGAAATAGTGATTAACGTACACCATTTTGCCGATCAGATTCTAGATTTTCTGCAGGCTAATCATAATTTCGGTGTCGACATCCATATTTCTGACGAGACAGAAGAATTACTGGACACCGGAGGAGGACTGGAAAAAGCCGGCAAGTATTTCATATCCCCCTGCCATGAAGATAAAAACGGTATCCTGCTGCATAATGTAGATATTTTATCCAACTGCAATTTACAAGATTTAATCCGCTTCCACCAACAAACCCCTGATGTATACGCCACCATGCTGGTAAGCAGACGAATCACCTCCCGCTACTTGCTATTTGATGGCAACAATCTTTTGTGCGGCTGGATAAATAAAACCACAGGCGAAGTGAAACCTGCCGGATTAAAATACGAAGAAGGAAAGTATCGGGAATACGCCTATAGCGGTATACAAGCAATCAACCCGCTATTGCTGAACAAAGGCATGAAACCGGGGAAATATTCTATTATCGATTTTTACCTGCAAGTTTGCAAAAACATCAGGATTCAGGGCTATCCTGTCGACAACCTACAATTGATAGATATCGGAAAGCCGGAGACGCTCATCAAAGCAGAAGAATTTCTAAATCAACTATAAAAGGACTTTAATAAAAAGCACGTTTCACGCATAACAGGGCATTATTACACTCATGCTCAACGATTTGCGGTGAAACATCAAATAAATTAAAAGGCGGAAGTTTTTCGTGACAGCAACCCTCCCAAAAGACCTTGTTCTTTTCAAAAAACTCTTCCGTCTTTAAAAAAAACTTCAAGTTCTTCTAAAAAAAGACCTTGAAGTTTTTCAATTATTCCCTAAATACTTTGAAAGATAAATCTTCTTACCAAAGGTTTAATTTATTCTTTTGTGCCTCTTCCAAAGAAACAGTCTTTACCTGTTTTGCACTATTCTTGCTGCGAAGTTCTTCATACTCTCTGTTTATTCCCTCCACAAATTCTTGGCGAGACTCAGCATTCAGCAAACGGGCTGCCACCAATGCATTCTGTGAAGCATCTTTCATGTGAATAACCGGCCCTCCATAAACAGGAGCAATCTTCAGAGCAGTATGAAGTTTGGAAGTCGTAGCCCCACCAACCATAATCGGAATATCCAGTCCTGCACGTTGCAATTCGACAGCCACATGTGCCATCTCCTCAAGAGACGGAGTAATCAATCCACTCAAGCCGATGATATCCACTTTCTCTTCTATGGCTTTTTGCACAATCGTTTCGGCAGGAACCATCACCCCCAAGTCTATAATTTCATAATTATTACAAGCCATCACCACCGATACGATATTTTTCCCGATATCGTGCACATCACCTTTCACAGTTGCCATCAACACCTTTCCGGCACTGCGCACTCCTTCCTGCTTATCGGCTTCAATAAGCGGTTGCAAAATACTCACAGCTTTTTTCATGGTGCGGGCAGTCTTCACCACTTGAGGCAGAAACATTTTTCCGGCCCCAAAAAGCTCACCCACTTTGTTCATTCCATCCATCAACGGCCCTTCAATGATATCCACCGCTTTTCCGTATAGCGGCAACGCCTCCGCCAAATCTTCTTCCAAATAATCACCGATGCCTTTTATCAACGCATATTGCAGACGCATCTCCACCGTTTCCTCACGCCATAACTCCTGTTCCGCCGGTTTGCCGCCGGTTTCGGTATTCTTTAAAGCTTCCGCTGTTTCAATCAGCCTTTCGGCAGCATCGGGACGACGATTCAACACCACATCCTCTATCCGTTCCAGCACATCGGCAGGAATATCGGTATAGAGCACCGAAGTGGCCGGATTCACAATACCCATATCCATGCCCTGCCGAATGGCATGATAAAGAAATACGGCATGCATTGCTTCACGAATATAATTATTACCACGGAAAGAGAATGACAAGTTACTTACCCCGCCACTGACATGTGCTCCGGGAAGATTCTGCTTTATCCAACCGGTTGCTTTGATAAAATCAACAGCATAATTATTGTGTTCCTCAATTCCCGTAGCCACAGCCAGCACATTAGGGTCGAAAATAATGTCATGCGGATTAAAGCCGACCTGCTCTGTCAAGATACGATAGGCACGCGAACAAACTTCAATCTTCCGTTCGAAGGTGTCGGCCTGTCCTTTCTCGTCAAAAGCCATCACGACCGTTGCAGCTCCCAGTTTTTTAATCAGACAGGCATGCTCGATAAATTTCTCCTCTCCCTCTTTCAGCGATATGGAATTTACGATAGATTTACCTTGCAAACACTTCAGCCCGGCTTCTATCACCTCCCACTTAGAAGAATCAATCATCACAGGAACACGTGCAATATCGGGTTCGGACATCACCAGATTCAGAAAAACAGTCATTTCTTCCTTGGCATCCAGCAGCCCATCATCCATATTAACATCAATAATCAATGCACCGTCTTCTACCTGCTTACGTGCAATGCTCAATGCCTCTTCGTATTTCTTTTCGTTTATCAAACGAAGAAACTTACGCGAACCCGCCACATTGCAACGTTCGCCCACATTGATAAAATTAATTTCGGGTGTCTGTTCAAGCAGCTCCAATCCCGAAAGCCACATCCGCTCAGGCTTACCTGCCGGAATGTGAGGGCGTGCCTTCTGCACCAATGGAACATATTCGGCAATATATTCTTCAGTCGTGCCACAACATCCGCCGATAATATTCACCAAACCCTCGTCTATGTATTCCTTCACTTCCGAAGCCATATCTCCGGGAGTCTGGTCGTACTGCCCCAAGCTATTCGGGAGTCCTGCATTGGGATACGCACTGATATAATAAGGAGCACGCGCAGCCAGCCCTTCCAAAAAAGGTTTCAACTGTTTGGCTCCGAAAGAGCAATTCAAGCCGATAGAAAAAACAGGAGCATGCTGAACAGACGCAAGAAAGGCATCCAGAGTCTGACCGGAAAGCGTGCGGCCGGCAATATCCGATACCGTCACCGAGAGCATCAAAGGCACTTCTCGTCCCACCGCCTGCATTGCCGACTCAGCCGCAAAAACAGCAGCCTTGGCATTCAGTGTATCAAATATAGTCTCTATCAGGAGAGCATCCACTCCCCCTTCCAGCAATGCTTCCATTTGCTCCCTGTAGGCACCGACCAACTCATCATAAGTAAGTGCACGCATTGCAGGATTATTCACATCGGGACTCATTGAGCAAGTTTTATTGGTGGGACCGACAGACCCGGCCACAAAGCGCGGTTTATGGGGAGTCTTTCGGGAATATTCGTCCGCCATTTCACGAGCGATTCCGGCAGCCGACAAATTTATCTCACGGCACATATCCTGCATATGATAATCTGCCATCGACACCTGCTGAGCATTAAACGTGTTTGTCTCGATGATATCTGCACCTGCTTCCAGATACTTGCGATGAATATCTTTTATCACATCAGGACGGGTAAGGCACAGCAAGTCATTGTTGCCTTTCATCTGACCGGCAACTTGTGCAAACCGTTCCCCTCTAAAATCCTGTTCCGATAAGTTGTATTTTTGTATCATTGTCCCCATCGCTCCGTCGAGGATGAGAATTCGTTCGTCAATAATTTGCTTCAATGTAGCCATTCACAATATATACTATCTCTTAAACATTCTATCCATTTCACGCCTGTCATCCTTTTCTCTCAAAGATTCGCGCTTATCATATTGTTTTTTACCTTTTGCCAAAGCGATAACTAATTTTGCCAGTCCTTTTTCATTCAGGAACAAACGGACAGGAACAATGGTAAAGCCGGGATTTTTTCCTGCCTCTTCCAATTTACGCAACTCTTTCTTGCTTAACAACAGCTTACGTTCACGGCGGGCTGTATGGTTATTATACGAACCATAGAAATATTCTGCAATATGCATATTCTTTACCCACAACTCACCATGCACAAAGTAGCAATAGGTATCTACCAGGCTGGCTTTACCCATACGGATGGATTTTATCTCAGTTCCGGTAAGCACAATACCTGCTGTGTACGTATCGATAAATTCATAATCGAACGACGCACGTTTATTTTTTATATTTACAGGAGTCGGTTTCATCAATTCAAAATAACAGATAACTCATTAAATACCGCCGCAATAAGCGCCGGACAAACAATTACAATCACCGAAGCAATCAATGTGTATCGGGTCAGTTTGGCTTCTTCCACTTTCATCAGTGTGCGTGCCCCTTCATATACCACAAACACGGTATAGAACTGGAGTATCCAATGCAAAATGGAGATTGAGAACAAACCGCTGATAATATCAAGCACAAATGTCACCACCATGGCATAACCCACAAACTGTTGGTTTAGTTCATACTGTTCGCCTCGGTTCAGCAATTTCTTTCCCAATTGATTTACAGCATAAGCAGCCAAGAAATATCCTCCAAAGAGAGAAACAAAAATGGCGCAACAACGGGTCATTGCTATCTGAAAAGCAGATACACCTGCTGTATTTCCAATAAAAGTACCTATAAAAACGGACAAGCCGCACAATCCTATCATGGGATAAACAAATGTGCCAAGCACTTTCCGCCTATCCTCTTCTGTATTGATTTCTGCCCAAGCCTTAGCCGGAGAGGAAATCAGCAACACCACTCTATTAAATAAATCTTTGTAGTTCAATGCTTAATCTATTTACCTTTGTTATACTTCAATGAGTTGCAAAGGTATAAAAAATCCCCTTTTCCCAAAGGGAAAAGAGGACTTTTCTACTTGCAATATAATGATTTATCAGTATCCGTAAGGAGCTATAAAATCTTTAGTAGCCATTCTTACTTCTTTTTTTACATAATTTTCACCACCTCTATCCTGCATAGCTCTAAGAACTACATCTATAGAATCTGTTTCAGAGAAATGGCTATAAAGTTCTGACGAGAAAGGAAAACTGCATAATACATTAATAGAATTATAAGAATCGCTTTCCCCATTGTCATAATGGAATGTCAACGTCAGTTTTTCATTATCAACAATATCCTCTTCTCTATAACTCATATTAAAATAAAAAGGTGAAGATGAGTTATAATTAAATTGAGGACTAAATGTTATATATCCCTTGTAAATACCAACTCCCCCATAAAAATCGATAACAGGATCTTGATTCTTATACAAAGTATCAGCTGCTTCTACATCTCTCGTAGTATTAATCATATTGGTACCTCCAAATAACTGACCAACAGAAACGATTTCAACCTTATACTTTGTATTTTCTGACGGCTCAGGCAACACTTCATCCAAATGTTTAAATGCCACTTGAGCACGTTTCACCTTACTCCAATCACCAAACTGTTTCATATTAGCAGCTGTAGGAACCAAGATTCCACCTCCATCTGCGTATAATTTATAGCCAAGAAACTCATCACCTGTAACAGTTACAAGCACTATACCGTCATAAGCACTTTCACTGTTAGTGTCCAAGCAAGAACTAAAGGATAACACAGATACCAATGCAGCAAAGAACACTGCCAACTTCATTTTTTTCATTTTCTTCTCTTTATTATTAGGGTTTGCAAAATTAATTAAAAGATTCAAGTCGTAAAGGGAAACTTCAACTCTTTTTTGTTGTTTTAATGATTAAATGAGCTCCAAACCCAAATACTGCACAACATTCTTTCATATTAACCTTTATTAATACATAAACAAACTCACTCCACTATTTCAGCAAACTGTTCTATATTATTATCCACATACTCGGCAATCTGTGCTGTGACAAGTTCCTCCATATCCATAAACTGCTCTTCCAGTTCATCAAATACCTCGTATTGCTCATACATTGCCATAAATTCTTCATCATCGCAGTCTTTTTCCAAGTCTGCACGGTTTTCATCATAAATTTTCTTGGCAGTATAAATCAACTTTGAGAATTCCTTCGCCCCAAAAAGACGCATTGATTTAGCAAAAGGATTATCAAAAAGATACGGTCCATAGCCATTTTGAATCAACTGAATAAAGCCCCCTTCATTAATCTCTTCACGAAAAAAATGATAGCCTAGCAAAGAATGTTGGTAACCATTGAGCAAGGGCATTGTTTCAGCATTAATCACACCGCCCGTCACTTCCAAATACTTATCGGTAAAAACTTTAATAAATTCGTCCATACCTTCCTCAGCACCCTGTCGAAGCACTTCGTCCTTAATTTCTATTTTACTCGTTTCCATCTTTATATAATATATATAGGTACAAAGATAAGTGATTCGGTGGAAAGAAAAAAGATTTTGGCAACTCTAGTTTGCAAAATATTGTCTCACAATAAATTTATTTAATTTAATATCAAAAAGTGGCACGCAACAGGTTGCAGAAAAGAATAAAAGGACTAACTTTGTAGGCGAAAAAGGTAACTAACCTTTTTCACGTGGTTACGAATATTTATTTTATTACCAAAAAACGTAAAGAATATGAC
>ENA-OWPN01002444-OWPN01002444.1-human-gut-metagenome-genome-assembly--contig:-NODE-2444-length-11319-cov-2.960138_pt1 | contig 11319 bp, 15 predicted proteins | sample MGYA00248266_ERZ651850 | MGnify/ENA primary metagenome ERZ651850 (study PRJEB26924, sample SAMEA4378296) | human gut metagenome | biome: human gut; feature: human-associated habitat; material: faeces... | reverse complement strand
GCCGCTGTACTGCGGGTCGGAAAAAAGCCAGCGCGGCATCTGCATGTGGAAATGGTAAATGGCGTCGTTCAGTTTCATCAGCGTAAAAGCCGGGCGTACTTCACGGGTCTGTTTCATCAGTCGTTGTCTCCTTTCCGGTTTCGGTCAGTTTTCAGAACAATGGTTTCCGTACATCTGGAGTTTCCGGCGGCAGCGCATCTGCCTACCCATCAGATCGCGACGAGGGCGAGCGGATACCTGCTTGCTGCCTCGTTCCAGCCACAGGGCTTATGCCGGTAAAGCTGTCCCGTTCACAAATGACTGGGGCACGACTCATGACCGGGCTCATGCCGGTAAAGTTGTCCCGTTCGCAAATGACTGAGACGCAGCTCATGACCGGGCTCATGCCGGTAAAGCAGCCCCGTTCGCGAATGACTGGAGCACACTCATGATCGGGCTCATGTCGGTGGCGAACGCGATCACGGTCTCCCCTGTCTGCTGCGGTCAACAGGTGCAGCCACGCAAAACGCTTGCCTATCAACTATCAGGCTCATGCGGTCAACCATGTCCCGCCCCGTCGGCCATACTGGTAAGCAGCATTGGCCGCACGGCCTGAGCTGCCACCTTGCAGGATTACCGCCCATGCTCATAACAGGTCTCGGTAATTGGTTTTTCAATTTTTCGATTTTTCGAACATTTAAGGGCAAAAAGCTGCAATGTCGGTTTCAATCCAAGAGAAATCAACCTCGTTTCCGGGCGGTAAAATTGTACGAAGTACGGGCGGTATTACCGCCCATACCTGCGTCTTTTTTACCGCCCGACAATTGGCCCAGCCGGCGCGTTGTACATCCCCTGATCGCCCATGTTCCGCCCGCAGACATACGCCCTGCGCCCGTGATCAAGGCTGCAAAAAGGCGGCAGCAAGCCGCGCTTTGCCGGTCCAACAATCAGAAATCTGCTCACAAAAAGCCATATACTCTTGTGAGCAGCTGCTAACAAAACTGCTAACAGAAACTGCTCACAACGGCTGGCAGCGCTTGCGGGTGCTGCACAAAATAACAAGAAACCCCCAGCCTTTTCGTTCCTAACCATTGTTTTTTGGCACTTTTTACAACGAGTGCAAAAACACGCAACGGCTACGAACCAAAAGGTCGGGGGTTCGAATCCCTTCTGGCGTACCAGATTAAACCGTTATTTCAATCGAAATAACGGTTTTTTCGCACTTTATTGTACCTTTTGCAAAATAGCAAAAGTGTATTGGTGTTTATTTGGTGTTTATCTGGTTCAAAATCGGGCGTTCCCACTTACGGAAGCGCCCTTTTTCTATGCCTGCTGTTTGAGCGGGCTTAGGATGTCGTTTATCGTGTCAGCTGCGGCTGCATCTGCGCTTTGGATTGCGTGCGCATAGATGTTCGCCGTTGTGCTGGCCTGAGAATGACCAAGACGCGCCGACACAGTGCGCAGGTTTGTCCCGCTTGAAATCAATAACGTTGCGTTAGTGTGACGCAGGCTGTGTATCGTTACGGGCGGGAGGTCGTTGCGCTTGACAAAATCGCTAAACCAGTTGGTTAGGGTGTCAGGCCTGAACGGCGCACCATCCCAGCGGGTAAATACCCGGTCGCTATCCTGCCATTGATCGCCGACCATCAGCCGTTGCTTGCTCTGCCATGCACGGTACTCCTTCAACATAGGGATGCAGTTTGCTGGCAGTTTAATGGCACGTTGTGAACTTGCAGTTTTGGGCGTATCGTCAAGCAACCCCTGTCCTGCCAGATAAACCGTGTTGCGGCGAACTTGCAGCACTGCATTTGCAAAGTCTATATCCTTCCATTGCAATGCGCACAGCTCGCCACGCCGCAGGCCGGTGTTGATCAGCAGCAAGATCATGGATCTGTATTGTATCGGTTCGTTGACCAGCAAAGCAATCAGATGAGCAGCCTGTTTTTCATCCAGAAAACGGGCTTCTTTTCGTTCAGCGCGTGGCGCTTTGACCCGCTTGCATGGATTCGAGGGGATAAGCTGCCACTGTACCGCAGTTTCCAGCATAGACGAAAGCAGACGGTGATAATGCAGCAGTGTTTTCCCTGACAGTGTTTCCTTGCCTGTTGGTTCAAATACCTCCTCAAGCGGGCGATTCAAGGCGGCGCTTATCTTCTCGGCACTATGGCGGTTGATATTATGTCCGGCCGAAAGGGATTCGATTGTTCCGATGCTCACGCCCGCGGACTTGGCAAATGCAGATTGTGTTGAAGGTATCAATTCTTTGAAGCTGGTTTTACACCTGTATTTTGTATCAGCGCGCACGCCTGGTTCGCTAAGATTCGCATAAAAAGCTGTGATATGGTTCGGGCGCAGTTTGTCCAGTCGAATATGCCCGAGTGCTGCAAGGGCGCGGGGCAGCAAGGCGGTGTAGGTGGCAAGCGTGCGAGGCTTTAACTGCTTTTCGGCATAGCCTGCGAACCACCTTTCGGCAAAGTCTGCAAACCGAATGCTGCCGTCCAGCACTTGACCGGTGCGGCATTTTTCTTCGAAAAGCACGGCCTGCCGGTTAGCCTCTTTCTGGATCTGTTTTGCGGTCATGCCATCGGGCGGCATCCATGTCATAGTGCGCCGGAGCTGCTTGCCGTTCAAGTCATACCCACAGGATACCGTGATGCGGTAGCTGTTGCCGCGTTTTGTGATTGTGGCCATGTGATCACCTCACGTTATTCAGAAAAATCAACTGGATACCATGTGGTCGGTCGTTCGATTTCTTCTGCTTGAGAAAGTACTTTTTCTGTAAGGAACTCAGCATAATTGCATATTTCTTGATTTAACTGGCGAATGACGTCCCACGACACCTGATAACTTTTATTGGTTTGTCGTTTGCGAATCCATACAATATTCGGTTGTCCATCACCTTCTAATTGATATCCCGCATTGATATAGTCCGCCTGTATTTCGTCTGGTACCTCCGTTGTTTCGAGTTCATATCCCAAAAAAGAAAGAAGATCTTGAAATGCAGAGTCGCTGCTTGGTGATCCTTTTCCGTAGTCTTCCCAACCAAGCAGATCTTCGACAGAGGTATTCAATCCATTTGCCAATAATTTCAACTTGGAAATCGGAATGTTCTGTGTTGTTCCGGTTTCATAGCGTTGGAGTGTAGATTTGCTCAAACCAACCCGATCAGCTAAATTTTGATAGGTTAATCCGAGTTCTAGCCGACGTCGTTTCATATTCTTGGCAAGTCCTTGCAATTCTTTTTCGCTGGGGGAAATCACGTCTATCAAACGCATAGCAGTCACCTCGATTTGTAGTATACCCCATTTGGTCTAAATGTGCAACAATAGAAAAACAATTTTCCCATATTTGAGTTGACGAAATAAAGAATGCATGATAATATCAATTATGGGAAAAATAAAATATATTTATTTCAAATATGGGAAAGGTGTGAGGTTATGAATCCGAATTTATTGCGAGCAAAAATGGCAGAATGTGGACTCTCTCAGGGTAAGACCGCGGCATTGATCGGTATTTGTGAAAATTCGCTTACTCGCAAACTGAGTGGTGAGCGGGATTTCAAGCTTTCCGAAGTTCGCTCGCTATGCCGAGTGTTAAACATTTCTGATCCTGCTCGTGTGTTTGATCTTACGATTGATCAAGAGGAAGGTGAATAAGAATGAACACAGTCCGCATGAGATTCCCAGCACAGGCCTTGGAGCAACTGCGCAAAGATGACCCCGATACGCCAGTCACATTGAATTTGATACGCACGCTGGTGCGGCGCGGCGACATCCCCAGCGTTCAGGTAGGCCGCGGCCGCCTGATCAATTATGACGCGCTGTTGGCATATCTTGAGAACCCGGTAGACGACAAGCCAGAACAGGTGACTGGTATTCGGCGTGTCGATGAGCGAGCGGGAGCGTGAGCCTATGAAGATTACCGATTACTTACCAACCGGCAAAGAAAATGCGATTCCTAGCAAAGAACTTGCGGCGCGGCTTGGTTTCGATACTGTGCGGGAGCTGCAAAGGGCAGTCGAGCGGGAGCGGCAGTCTGGCGCCGTGATCTTGTCCACCTGCACAGACGGCGGCGGCTATTACCTGTCTGATGACCCGCTTGAAATAGCAGCATTCATTCGCACGCTAAATAACCGCGCCAACAATACACTGCGTTCGTTAGAAAGCGCTCAAACTGCACTGGACAACCTGACCAGACAAGTGCAGTTATAAAGGGGGAAAATGAATGCCAAAGGCCTATATATCCCTCTATTATAGCTATCGAGAGCAGCTTGAAATGCTGCCAGATGATGAGCGTGGGCGGTTGATTATTGCCCTTCTGGACTATGCGGAAAATGGGACAATTCCGACCTTTGACGGCGCTGCGAAGATGGCTTTTTCGTTCATTAGAGCGCAGATAGATCGTGATTCGGGGAAATATGCTGCACGCTGCCAAAAAAACCGAGAAAATGCTATAAAACGCTGGAATTCAGAAAATACGAACGCATGCAATCGCATACAACCGCATGCGAACGAATGCGAAACATGCCAAGGAAAAGGAAAAGGAGAAGAAGAAGGAAAAGGAGAAGAAGAAGGAAAAGGAGAAGAAGAAGGAAAAGGAGAATGTCTCGCGGGGGCTTCATTCGACACGCTTTGCGTGCGCTTTTCCCCTTTGGTTGCGTCTGCGGTTTTAGATTGGTTGGCTTATAAGCAAGAGCGAGATGAAGCGTATACGCCTACTGGTCTACAATCATTGCTGGAACAGATTGAAAAGCAGGAAGCAGACCACAGCGAGCAGGCTGTCGCAGATGCAATCCGGCTTTCTATGTCCAATGGCTGGCGCGGAATTGTGTGGGACAAGATCAGGAAGGAGGAAGCCCGTGGACAGAATACCACTGCAGGAACTGAAGATGCGCATAAACTCAGCGGAATTATCAGGCTCTGAAACATATTCGGATGAGGAACTGGATCGTATTTATAACAGGCGTGACCGGGTTGAGCCTCGTGAGGGTTACGAGTGCGCAATATGCGGCAATCACGAGATTGTATTTGTTCATCACAACGGTGAACGATACTCGAAATATTGCACCTGCCGCGCCAAGCGCAATAGCCTTAAGCACCTACGCGAAGCCGGATTGTTAGAACTTTATGAGCGGTACACATTCGATGCATTTCAGACACCGCAGGTATGGCAGCAAACGGCAAAACAGGTTGTACAGCGGTTTGTTAATGATGAAAAGCGCGGCTGGCTGCTGCTCTCTGGGCAGTCTGGCTGCGGTAAAACACATTTATGCACTGCGGCGGTTGGCGCACTCATCGAACGGGGATTTGGTGCGCGCGTGATGCGCTGGGTTGAGGAAAGCGCCCGATTGAAAGCTTTTGCAAATGATGCGATCGAATACGAAAAACGCCTTGAAGCGTTCAAATGTGCGCCGGTGTTGTTTATTGACGATTTGTTTAAGCTACAGCAGGGCAAAGATCCTTCAGCAGCTGATGTGCGTCTTGCCTTTGACCTGATCGACTACCGATATTGCAACCGCAAATTGATAACAATCATCTCTACCGAGCGCACGGTTGATGAAATGAAGAGTATTGATGAGGCGATTGGCGGGCGAATTTACGAAATGTCAAAGGGGTATTGTGTGGAGTTCGGATCCGGGGACAAGAACCAGAGATTTGCAGAGCACCAGTGATGCAAACAGTATGCGTTTCCTCAAAAATGCTATAAGTACAGAACGAGAACATAGCGTTGATCTGGTGGCCATTCTGGTAGCGGAGGGGCAGACATGTACGGAACGGCTGTCCATTGCGAAAACTGTGTTTGCTAGCTGGATGGTTACCGAAAGCAACGCAGACGCGAACAGCCCCCTATCCTTCAAAAAATAAAAAAGTTTTGCAGGGTACACCAACCGTGGACATCAGAAAAAGAACAATTCCCAAAACAAAAACGGCAAGCCCTGCACGGCCTGCCGCTCTCCTGCTCGATTTTCTCTTGTGAGCTTATTCTACCACGAGCGGGAGGTTATGCGCAATGACAAATGAAGATCTGGTCACGAAGGCTAAGGCGGGCGATCGTGATGCACTGGCGCAGCTCTGGGAGCAAAACCGCGGCTTGCTGGCAACCTTGTTCGGAGAGCTTGCACGCAAGGCGGGCGCGAGAATGGCCGCTATGGGCGTGACATGGGAGGACGTGGAACAATCCTTCTTCCTTGCGGTCGCACTCGCTGTGCGGCTGTACGAGCCGGAACGGGGTGTGCTGTTCACATCGTTTCTGCGCTATCCTGTGAAAGCGGTCTTTTTCGACTTGGTCGGCTGGCGCACTGAGCATCAAAAGCGCGACCCGCTCGGGCAGTGTGCCAGTCTTGACGAACCGGTCAGCGGCGAGGACGGGAGCCAGACACCACGCGGTGAGCTCGTTCCTGATCCAGCGGCCGGCCGGCAGTTCGAGGATGCAGAGGAGCGACTTTACACGGAGCAGCTGCACGCCGATCTGGAGGACTGTATCAGCACGCTTGACGAGCACCGAGCGGCTGTGATCCGCGCCCGGTACTTTGAGAATAAGACATTATCCGAGATTGGGGAGCGGCTCGGTGTAAATACCAGCCGTGCAGGACAGCTGGAGCGCGATGCAATGCGGAAGATGCGCAGCGGTCGAAATATACAGCGGCTGCGGCAGTACCGCGAAATGATCATAAGCAAACACGCATACCGCGGAACAGGACTTAGCGCATGGAAGTATGGAGGCGGCAGCGTCGAGGAGCGGACGCTGGTTTATCTGGAGGGAAAGGGGCTGTTGTAACATTTGTGAGACCCTAAAAAGAATGGATCGACCAATGCGAGCGGGTGCAAGGGTGTATCACAAACTGTACACCCTGAAAACAAACTTGCTGTAATTTGCTGTTTGGCAATCCTGCTATTTCGGCAGTTTAACAAAAACATGCAAAACATTCTGTTTGGCTATCCTGAGATTTCGGAGACCCTAAAAAGACTTGGGGAAACTTGGGCAAGGCTGGGGCAAGGTTGTCGAAAATGCATCAAAAACCGCAAGTTTACCACAAGGCAATAAATCCAGATATGAAAAGCCACACCCGCTTGTTATGGTGTGGCTTTGGTGGTAGGACAGCAGTCGACCGGGAGTGAAACCCGCTCGAGGCGGGGTCAGTGTGGTTCTGCTTGCTGTTGGTTTTTCCCAATCAGCTCATGAAGGAAACGCCACGCGGCGCGGATACTGTCTTCCGGGAGTTTTGCCGTATATAGGGCGATTCCGTGTAAGTAATCCTGCTCTGCAATGCCAAGAGAAGACAGAAGCTGTGCATATTCAAGCACCATGCGGACAACGGTCATGTTTTGCTTGTCTAAAATGCCCTTTATGGCTTGCACATCCTGCTTTTTGCGCTGCTTGCCCATGGCGGCATACAAACGTTTTTCACTTTGCGCCTGTACAGTTTTGGAAGCCTGCTTTTCGCTGCGCTGCGTTGGGTTAGAAGACATTCGTACAACCGTATCACTCATTGATCAGAATCCTCCTAGATGTTGGTCATCGCTGCATATTCTTGTAGAATATCATGCGTGATAATCGAGATTGCAAAAAAAATTCGCTTCCAATTCTGCATAATTGGGATATGAATCTTTTTCTTTTGAACGATAATCCAAGTGCCCAAGCAAAATATGACCGAGTTCATGGGCGGCCGTGAAACGAATTTCCAAATCTGAGCGATCGCTATCGAACAAAATAACAGGGGTGCCGTCTGATGCCCTGAAAGAAATCCCCGGATTCTTAGTTTCATAGGGGTCGTAGTCAATCTCTTTAAGAAGTTTTTTAGCGGATTTATATGAACACACACGCACGCCATAATCCATACAGATTTTATTTAGGTCGATTTTTCTCCTGATAGCATTACCCTTATTTTTCTGTGGATAGGCATCCGTCTGTATAATGGGCTTTCCCATGTAGTTTTTTCTCCTTGCAATCGGCGGGCGGCTGCGGTATAATACAGGCAACCGCCCATGGTGGTTGTTTACAGGCTCCTTACCTTGCTTTGACCGGCTGGGGTAAGGGGCTTTTCTCATGCCAAGACAAAACGCTTTGTCTCGGTCGAGCGGGTGAAGCGGCCGTACAGATCAGGCATAGCGACCTTGAAAGCCTTGCTGTCAAAGCGGGCAGACTGCACAGGCTTCCATGTGGCCTTCCAGTCGTCACCGGCCAGCGTGTCCACGCCCTGGGCGGTCATTTCCTGCTTGATCTCATCGGTGATGGTCTCAATGTCGGCGGCGATCTCCTCGGCCATGCGGCGCAGCTCGCGCAGTTCCTTGACCTTGCTGTTTAACTCGGTTCTGTCCATCGTGAATCCTCCTTCGGCTTTCGCCCCAGAATTGGCGCTGTGCGCGTTTTGAGGGCTTCGGCATGTTTCTTTACGTCTGCGCCTTGAAAGTGGCATACAGCGCATTCTCGCGCCCGCTCGCGTCATCTTCGTGCCTATTGCCATCCTCGGCTCACAGGTATATGGTCGCGGGCTTCAAGGGTTTTCGTTCCCTTTGGGCGGTAGTCCGTTTCGGTGGACTGTTCCGGCGGTCATTATCGAAGCAAACCGCGTGCGGCAAGTAGTAGGCTGCTTGCAACCAGTCAGCGGGATTTGCGCCAGCCGCCCGCTTGCGTGTCTATTGCTCTCGCTCACAGGTACGCGGTACGGCTCTTGGTCGGGTGGTCTTGCCCTCGGCGCTTGACTTTACGGCAGTGTGTGCTATAATGAAACCAACAAGGTGGCTGCCCCGCTGCAACGGGTCGGCTTCCTCATAATCTCGAGAACTTGTAAGGAAAGCCGCTCTTTTGCTAAGGGCGGTTATTTCTTTTTAAGGACGAGAACCGTTAAAAAGATGATGTACAATGCAAGTACGATCTCCACGGTATCACCTCCCACGGAGGAACAACCGTGCCGCCTGTTGGCTCCCAGCTCGGGGGCTTTTGTTTTGCCTTTTCCCTTGCTGTGATTATATTATACGCCAATATTGCCGGATTGTCAATACAAAATGCTAAAATTATCTGATATTTTTTAGGGAGGGATAACGGTTGAATGAGTTCCCGGAGCGGTTGAGGAAACTGCGTAATATGGACAATTGGTCTATAATTATGTCATGATGGAGGAGGTGTATTTTATATGCCGGCTAGTAAGGCGCAACAGACAGCACAAAACAAATGGATTTCCAAAAACTATGATCGAGTGAACCTTACGCTACCCAAAGGCCGCAAGGCTGATCTTCAGCTCCACGCTGAACAGCGCGGGGAAAGCCTAAATGGCTTCATAGGCCGCGCCATTGAGGAACAGGTCAAGCGTGATACAGGGATACCCTCGGCGGGTTCGGATTCCCCAATGATTACCCTTTTGCCTGAAACACTGGAAACAGCCACACAAGCTGCGAATGCCACCGGGGAGAATATTCCCGCCTTTATTGCGCGTGCAGTTCAAACGCAAGCCAAGCGGGATCAGACTTCGATTGATTTCGGTATCAATCCATCAACAGGCGAAACAATAAACAGACGGGAGGGAAAATAAATGCCGTTGCCGCAGGAAAAGCATTACACTTATGCGGACTATCTGACGTGGGATGAACGAGAACGAGTTGAGCTGATTGAGGGTGCGCCGGTCATGATGTCGCCGCCGTCCCGCGTTCATCAGGAGATCAGCGGGGAATTATTCCGGCAGATTGCAAATTACCTTGAGGGCAAGAAATGCCGCGTATACGCCGCCCCGTTTGCTGTCCGGTTATTTGAGAAGCCGGGCGATGCTGCATCAAGTGTGGATACGGTTGTCGAGCCTGATATATCCGTGGTGTGTGACCGGGATAAACTCGATGATAGGGGCTGCAAGGGTGCGCCTGATTTGGTCATAGAGATCCTTTCGCCCTCCAGCATCCGAAATGACCGGCTGACAAAGTTCAATCTTTACCAGCGTGCAGGCGTGCGGGAATACTGGATCGTCAACCCTGCCGAGAAGAGCATACAGGTCTTTGTACTGGAGGGTGGCCATTATGCAGCTGCCGCGCTGGGCAGCGGGACGGACGTGCTCAAGGTAAACGTGCTGGACGGCTGTTATATTGACCTTGGGCGTGTGTTTGAGGAATAGGCCTGATAGGGTGCTGCCGGGCTCGGCGCTATCTGGATAGCGGTTTGCTATTGAGTGTTTCATGGAGTTGTGGGGTGGTGAAATGCCACCCCTTTGCCAGCTGCTTGCCGATCCATGGCGGTGATTGAAAGAAGAACCATGAGAGTATCCGCGGTATAATAAGCCATGGTTTTATCTGGCCGGTGCCAACGTGGGCGATTGTGCAAGGTACTGTGAGCGAGCTGGCCGCGAGTGGATGCTACGACCCGCAAAATCCCTCAGATTTTGGGCTTGAAAAAGCATGGTTTCTGCTTCGTCGGCTTGGTGTTTATTTGGTGTTTATGAGCACCAAAACAGCCTTGCGTGAATGTTTGTAGATTACGCAGTTTATGGCCATATATCAGCATAAAATTGTGCTGTTTGTTCTGGATTTTCGACGATTTTTGCGAGTGGTACTAACTACGAACCAAAAGGTCGGGGGTTCGAATCCCTTCTGGCGTACCACTTTTACTTGTGGGAAACAAGCGATTTCTTCGGAAATCGCTTGTTTTTTTAATTTTTTGATAGTTTACAATTTTTGCTGCCAACAGAAAACAGGCGATTTTCTGTTAGCAGCCTGTTAGCAAACACGATTTTTACCCGTTTTTGCTGATAAATCCTATCATCCAATTTGACATCGTTTTTCCCGGCCTGCTAACAGATCTGCTAACATCCTGATTTTTGTGCAGCCTCTGCAAGCAGCGCCTGCAGCAGTTTTTTCTTCATTTCCGGATCTTCGTCCAGAAGCTGCATCAGCTGATCCTGCCGGTCATCCGTAGAAGCGCCGCCATAAAATTCTTTCGAGATCTTCTCCGTCAGCGCCCGCCGCCGGCTGTCCTGCGTATGCGCATAGGTGTCCAGCGACACCACAGCCGAAGCATGTCCCATGTCGCCCTGCACCAACTTGACATCACCGCCGCTTTCCAGCAGCTTGTAGGTCGCACTGGAATGCCGAAGCTCGTGGAAGATCAGCGGCGGCAGATGCAGCTCCGTCTTTTTCTGCCATTGCTTGAACCATTTTTCGCACAGCTTGGGCTCCACCGGGTATCCGTCCTCCAGCGCGAACACCAGATTGAAGTCGGTATACGCTTCCCCGGCATACGCTTTCTGCTTTGCCACCGTTGCCTTGCGCAGCATCAGCTCGCGGCGCAGCGCCGGGGTCAAGTACACGAACCGGTTGCTGTTTGCCGTTTTGGGCGTTTTGAGCACCAGCACCGTGCTGC
>ENA-OWPN01002438-OWPN01002438.1-human-gut-metagenome-genome-assembly--contig:-NODE-2438-length-11351-cov-63.547716_pt1 | contig 11351 bp, 9 predicted proteins | sample MGYA00248266_ERZ651850 | MGnify/ENA primary metagenome ERZ651850 (study PRJEB26924, sample SAMEA4378296) | human gut metagenome | biome: human gut; feature: human-associated habitat; material: faeces... | reverse complement strand
TTGATGGTGAAGGTTCAAAGGTTATTTGCAAAGACTAATTTGAAAATTCCAGTTTTTGAAACTGAGAAATCGCAATTTAAGGAGGCGAAGTACAATGAAAAAAGCTATTATTATGATGATTGTGGTATTTGCTTTAGTTGTTTGGCCGTTCAGCGGTGTGTGGCAGCTCTTGTCTGGCATCATTGGCGGTGGAGTCCGAGAATCCTTTATTTATCCGATTTATGGTGGAATTATTCTTCTTTCAGGTATTATAGTCGTTTGTACTGAACTCATTCTGGAAGAAATCAAATCGTTAAAAGACGATATAAAAGATAAAAAAGAAGGATGCTGACAAGTTCCAGTTTATCAAAAACAGCGCCTGCCCTGCCGTAAGTTTTACGGCAGGGCAGGCGCTTTCTTCTTATACTGTGTGCTTTCCGGGGGCAAGGGTAAACTTACGCCCATCGGGCAGGGTGACATCGGCGGTCAAATTGGCGGGGATCTCAAACTCATACGCTACCGCATCGCCGTTATATCGCCAGCCGCTTACAATGCGCCCGACCGGGGAATCGTAGGCAGCTTTCGCCCAGCCCAGCGCTTTGTCGGGCGTCGGGGCAATCGTCAGTGTGCCGTCCGCGTAATGAATGCCACACACGCCGCCGAACAGCCAGCCGCAGATGGCACCGTAGCTGTAATGGTTCAGGGATTCGTGCGGCTTGCCGTTTTCGTCAATGCCCGTCCAGGTTTCCCAAACGGTCGTGGCGCCCTTGCCGACCTCATACAGCCAGCCGGGGGCGTCGGGCTGCAAAAGCAGCTTGTAGGCAGTGTCCGCATAGCCGTATTTTGCCAGCACATCGCACAAAAATGGCGTGGACAAAAAGCCTGTGTTCAGGTGGTAGTCGTTCTCGGCAACCATCCGGTTCAGCGTTTCGGCGGCGGCTTTGCTTTCTTCCTCACCCAGCAGGGCAAAGGCAATGGCGCGGACATACTCACACTGGCGGTCAGAGTGGATCACGCCGTTCTCGGTAAACGCTGCACGGTAGGCTTTCACTGCGTTGGCGGCAGTATCGCGGTAGTTGGCAGCATCGTCCGCCTTGCCCAGTTCATCAGCTACTTCTGCCAGCAAGCGCCCAGAGTAGGCCAGATATGCCGTTCCCACGCTCTTGCGCGGGTTCATCATTGCCTGCATGGGGGTGATGCCCGGCTCGCACCATTCGCCGTAGTCCATACCGTTCAGCACGGTGTACTTGGCGTAATCGCCGCTCTGCTGCTCATCGGTCGTCTGCTGCGCACGTCCCAGCAAAAAGCCGTACCAACGCTGCATCATCGCGTAGTTGTCCGCCAGAATTTTGCGGTCACCCGTGCGTTTGTACATCGCATACGGCACCAGAATCGCCGCATCGCCCCACCCTGCCGACATGCAGAGCATCGGGGTCATATAGCCGGGACGGGCGTTCGGCGGGGCAATGTTTGCCATGCGACCGTCCGGGTACTGGTTCAGGCGGCACTCCGCCAGCCATTTTTCCGCCACGGGGTAGCAGTCCATCAGGGTCATACCGGTTTCAATAAACACGCCCATATCCCCTGTCCAGCCGGCGCGTTCGCGGGTCGGGCAGTCGGTGGGGACATCGCAGAAGTTGCCCTTCTGGCTCCAGATGCTGTTCTTGACAAGCTGATTCACCGCGTCATTTCCGCAGGTAAACGCGCCCGTCACCGCCATATCGGAGTAGACGGCGTGGGCGGTGAACACAGCATCGGTCAGGTCGGCGTCGGTTTCGACCTTGGCATAGCGAAAGCCCATAATTGTAAAGTGGGGCTTGAAGTGGTTTTTTCCCTCTTTGCAGATAAGCTCCAGCATCTGGGCGGTGCCACCCTCCTTGTGGCGGGCGCGGTCCTGGAAGTTTTCTTGGGTAAAGTTGCCGTTTTCGTCCAGCGCTTCGCCGCAGGTCAGCTTAACCTTTTGCCCGGCGCGGGCGGTCAGCGTAATCTCCACATACCCGGCAAGGTTCTGCCCAAAGTCCAGCACGGCTTCGCCGTTGGGCGTTTGCAGCAGCTTGCCGGGGAAGGCTTCGTGTTCCAGAATCGGCACGGTATTCATACCGGTAATGGGCAGATCATCACGGTAGGTGCGCACACCGTGCCAGCCGGTCAGCTCGCCCTCAAGTCGTGCATTGTAGACCTCGCCCTGCTGCATATCGTTCTGACGAATAGGCCCGCATTGCGTTGCCTGCATCGTGTCATCGGAAACGCAGACCGGTTTGCCGTCCACCTCCAGCTGAAACAGCACGCCCAGGGTATCACCGAACAAATCACGGTCGCCGTCCACACCACCCGTGCTGCGGTGCCAGCCATCACCGAGAGCAATTAAAAGCTCATTCTCGCCCTCGTGCAGCAGCGCGGTCACATCGTAGGTCTGCGCACCAAGATGCTTGTTCCCGGTAAAGCTGCCGGGGGCCAAAACCATATCACCAATGCGCTTTCCGTCCAGCCATGCCGCGTACAATCCCTTGGCCGTGATATACAGCCGTGCCTCGCCCTTGGACGCCGTGAAGCTTTTGCGCAGGTACGATGCCGGACGATGGGGCTTGTACGACTCGGCTGCACCCTTGCCCGCGGCTTCTTTTTCTGCCTGCTTGCGCTCCCAATTGGGGCGGGCAAAGGCGTTGATGGCATCGTCACCGGGGATGTCGATTGGCTCGGTCTCGGGGTCCACCCACTCCCCTACCCAGTCGCACTGTGCAAGGCCGGTCTCAAAGCGTGCCTCACTCCACGCGCCGGGGACATCGTTTTCATCCCACAGGCGGATCTTCCATGCACCGCGCACGCGGGAATCGGCCACGGCGGGGGTATCGGCGTGCATGGCGCTGCTTTGTACTTTGCCGCTCTGCCATACGGTTTTGTTGTTGGCGGTTACTTCAATTTCATATGCGGTCTGGCGCACGCCGTCAGCGCACTGCCAAGACAAAAACAGCGGCCCGGCGTCAATACCGACAGGCGCTGTCAGATGGTTGGTTTTAAGGTTTATTGCTCGCATCGTCAAGGGACTCCTTTATATTGTATTACCTATATTATAAAGGAACCGTGCGAAGATGCGAACACAAAAATTGCAGAACAAGGATAATTATTCACAAATTAGCACCTTAATATGCGATGTATATCTTTTGTAACGCAGACAGGACAAAACCCGGAGCCATTTCTTTGCTTACATCAGCTTGGAAACGGCTCCTGATCATTTTATCATGCTCAAGCTGAACAAGCTGGAAAAACAAACCATCCGCCCAGCAGCAGAAGTCTATGACGTCTGCGCCCAACTGTGCAGCGTGGCTGTGCAGTTTGAGGATGCGTGGGAGCGCAAGGACATTGAATTTGACGCTGACCTAGAGGATGCCGCCTACACACAGGCCGACCCCAGCTTGCTGGAACTGGTGTGGACGAACTTGCTTTCCAACGCGGTGAAGTTCACACCGCAGGGCGGCAGCATTACCCTGCGCCAAACGCGGGCGAACGGCAAAATTTATGTTTCCGTGACCGATACCGGCTGCGGCATGGATGAAAAGACGATAAAACACATCTACGATAAATTCTACTAAGGCGACACGAGCCACTCCACCGAGGGCAATGGCCTTGGCATGGCGCTGGTCAAGCGGATTCTGGAATTGACCGGCGCAGAGATGCAGATAGAAAGCACCCCCGGCAAAGGCTCGACCTTTACGGTCGTGCTGGCCGAGAGAAAATAAGCAAAACCAACATTGTGCAGGCAGATACACCGCGCAATGTCGGTCTTTTTTTAATTTTTTTCAGAATTAAGGCAACATCGCACAATTCCCGCCTTACGGCTTAAACACCGCTCCGGCGGCTGCGGCACGGCATCTGCGTTGCCAAAATGCTCGATAATGTCGGGTTGCGGTACCCGCATCGTGCTTCGGGGGCAAAAGCCCCTCGCACTCTGCGACCGCTGCCCCTGCTTCGGTTCGCTGTTTCCGCCACTGGCGGCGCTCACCTTTGCAGCATCCAGTATTATCTGCGCTTTGGCTTAGCATCTACCGTACCTCGCTCGCCGTATCGGCACTTAGAATTATGCGATATTGCCCTACCTCTTAATGTATAACCGGAGGTTTTCTATCCAGCGCTTCATTGTTCAGCAGCAGCCCCAACACGGCAAAGCGATAGGTTACAATTTGCCCATGGTCCATTGATTTGCGAATATCCTGAATCCGGACAATTTTTTTCAACGTTTCAAGCTGATCTTCCATCAGATAAAATGTAACCTGCTTATTGATCGGCTTTGCGCCCCGCTTTCCGGTTTGCTCCGGCAGATATTCTATAATATCTTTGCTTTCTGGCAACACATAATAGCTGCTTCGCTTGCCCTCCGGAATCGCAGCGTAGTCTTCCGATCCAAATACAACGCAGTGTTCTGGTTTCACGCTTGCTGCTTTGTTGAGCTCACTGATCAATAATTGATTGGCAATCGTTCCCACGCGAAGCCCCTGATAAGCGGCTTCCAATTCAAAGCATTCATATATTTCCGGCCGGAAACGAATCAGAACTCTTTCTTTTTTCATTGTGTCCACCGGCATCAATCGATCGATTCTATGATGTTTTTAAGCTTCATCGAAATCTCGATGATTTCATTCAGCGCCGCAACATCTGCATCACGGGATTCTTTGGATACACCTTTCAGCGCTTTTGCAAATGCCTTACTGCTGTATGCCTTATTCAATTTTTTGACCATTTGGGGAACACTTTTCTGGATCATGCTGCTCTTGGTTTCTGTAACCTCGTGTTCCTTTCGCGCACGGTCCCTGGCGGCTTCTTTTTTGCCCTCGTAATCGATGGCGGAAATTTCTTTCGGTTGGCTGCTTACCTTAGCTTTGCCGTATTCATCCGCTTTCCCTTTCAGTTCAGCGAGACCATCATCAAAATAAAGAATCGCCTTTTTATAAGCAGCTTCGTATTCTTTGGTCGTTCCCTGCCGCTGTGCATCGTATAGCAGCTCTCTGAATGCGTCATGCAGATTGTCCCGAAGAACCTCTATATAGTTCTTTCCCGCATCTTCTGTATCGCTGCTATGGCAATCTACTTCCTGCAATTTGGCAAACCGCTCCGCAATTTCATCCTGTATGTCCTCTTCAAACCGCAGATAAGTCTCACATTCGCTTCTCGTTAAAAATTTATCATTTAGAAGTTCTTTTAGTTTGCCCTCCAGCTTCTCTTCGATCCGCGCATCCCGCTCAATCGTGCGTGGATTTACGGTACTGACGCTTTTTGTCGCTCCAAGGGCTTCTTCTCTGCTCATATTATAAGGTGCTTTTTGCAGGCAGGTGATAAATTCCGCAATCGCCTTGCGGCGAATTGCTTCATCACTGAATCCGCCGCGGACCTGCAGGTTTGCGCTGTACAGTAGCACTTTTCTTTCATTTTTAGACAAAGGTGTTATCACAACATTGCAATTCACAATATTCCATGTTGCATCGCCTTTTTCTTGCAGGTAATTCAATGCACGAAACCGCCGTTCGCCGGAAAGCAAAACATATACCATTCCTTCTTCGCGCTGTTCAGGGAATACAACAAGGTTATGCATCAACCCATTGCGCTTAATATCTTCCGCCAAAATGCGGATGTCTTCATCGTCATCCATTACACGGAAAATCTGGTTATCCGGGTTGGTTCGGATATTAACCAACGCAATATATTTATTATCGTATTCAACTTTTCTGTTTTTAGCGAACAAACTATTATAGATGTTGCCCGCCTCGTTATTGTTTACCTCTGCAAGAATACTTTTGCCGGGGAGAGCAGGGGACGTTATGTTCCCCTTCATCTTCTTTTTCATTGCCATTTCAGTTCACCCCCATCTTTGCAAGCTGAGCCTTTAGTTCTTCGTAAGCCTTGCCATAGGCCACCGCAACCGGCTGTGTTTTTGCCATATAGCATACGGGAAGATGCTTCGTAACCGACATATTCACACTAAGGCCGCTGGGAATCTCCGTTTTATAAAGAGAAGCCCCTAAAACCTGTTTGCACTGGTCGCGGATAATTTTTGTAGTAGCTGCCTTTTTCACTACCATCGTAAGAATTACGCCAACGCCTTTCAGATGGCTGCCGGGGGTATTCCGCAGCTCATTGCAGAGCGCATAAGTACGGAACGCCGATTCCTGCGAATTTGCCTCACAAAGAGAGGGAATCAGCACATAATCCGCCGCATTGATTGCATTCGTCAGCAAGAGTGAATCACGGGTCGGCTGGGTATCAATAATGATGTAATCATAGTCCTCCCGGACCTGATTTAAAAAGTAATAGAGGAATTCTCCCATATTCTTCAGGCACTTCGGGTCGCCCGGCTTGAAGTAGGTTTGTGCATCCTCAAAAATTCCCGGAATACGCTGGTTGATCCGCGGCGTCTGCGCGCTGCAGGGGATCATATCTACATTTTCGTATTCCGTTTCGGTGATATAGTCCTTCGTTTTGGTATAACGGAAGCCATCAAACATATCAAAAAGAGCTCTTCCATTATAAACGCCGCTGGTAATTCCATTGCCGCCGCTCAAAGCGCTCGTCAGGTTTCCCTGCGGGTCTGTATCGATGCAAAGAACTTTTTTACCCTCATCGCCCATCAGATAGGCGAGGTTAGAAGCAGTGACCGTTTTTCCTGCTCCGCCTTTCTCGATGGCGATCGTAATGATCTGTGCTGCCATTGGCGTTTCCTCATTTCGTTGGTTGATTATAAAGTGGAAAGACTTAGGTACATGTTGTCATAAAGTAAAGTTTTCTCTTTTGTTGTAACTATTATGCGGTGACTTGCGTACCTGTTGCTATTTGATATCGCTGGCAATCTTTTTTTCTTTTACTTCTGTTCTTTCCTGTAAAGTGTTCATCTTAATAAGCTAATTATAGCATACCCGCTCGTCATGTCAACACGAATCCTGGGGATAATGCCTTCTTTTCCTCTTGATTTACCTGTCACGACTCAAGTACCTGTTGTCAATTTTTCAATTCGTTTGTTTTCGCGCTCTTTCTGAAACAAAAAAGAGGTCTGCTTTTTGCAAACCTCTTTTTCATTCTTATACTTCCTTACGTTCTATTACTCATCAAACTGCGACCAATCGAACTTGAAAAGATCCGTTCTGTCGTCATCCAGTAATGCTGCGCGTTTTGTGCCGTCAGCGATGATCGCGGCAGAATTTTCTATAATGTCATTATAAACCACCGTGCGGTAATACTGCGCAGATTTTCTTTCCTTTGCGCGTTCAAGCATCGCTTTATATTTAACGCTCATTCCCAATGCCCAAGTTTTTAGCCCGTTATTATCTTTGATAATCCGGTTCAACGCTTCCAGCGTTTCCTCTGCCTGGTCCCGCTTTTTTGTGTTGGTCAATATTTTTGACGTATATGTGAAAATATCGATGAAGATGTTTCGCTCTTCCGGTGTCAGCTTTTTTTCATAGGTCTGATATTGCGCCTTTACCGCCAGTTCATTGCGTGCCAGGCGATAGGTTGTCGTCAAAATGGCTTCCTTCAGCGGCTGATTGTACTGTTCCAGTGCTTCTTTGCTGACCGAGCTGCGGCGCTTTCTTGGTTTTCTGCTTACTTCTGTATCAGCGCCTTTATGCTCCTGATGGAACGCTCTGACGCTCTTCATTTCTTCCCGGTTTTTGTACTTGATGAAGATATAAAGGAACTCGTATTTCCGAACCCCGCGGCGGCGCACCGGCTCATAGTCAAACCACAGGTCTGTCATCTCATTGATCTCGCTTTTGACCATTGCTAGAACGTTCTTTTCAAAGTCGGAAAATACTTTGTATTTTTCCGTCAGCGGTTTATCGCGGCTGAACTTTTGCGCGGAACTGTCTCTGCTTTTGCCCTTGCTTCTATTGATTTCATCACGGGTAGGCATGGAAAGCATACCCTTGAATTCTTCCATATCAAACCGCTTATATTTGAACCCTTTCAGTTCTTCCCGCTTATTGGGGAACTTTTGCAGAACTTCTTCTGTTACAGGTTCAAAAATCAACCCATTGTTATAGGAATAATCTCTGTTTCCGTTGTCATATGACAAAATGATCTCATACACACGCATAGAATAGGTGCTCTGCATCATCAGCAGGTATTCAATGCTATAGGATGTATAATTGCTTGTCAGCTGTGCAATGTCTTTCCAGATATCTGGGTTAAAGCGCATGCTGATCGTCTTTTTCTTCATATCGACGATAGAACCACGGTTCACCCACGACATCGTTTTGTACTGATCATTCCCAAGGGGAACCCAGAACATCCGGTTTTCCAGGTTTTCAATGGTTTTGCGCAGATAATTTGCATAACCGCTGTCCAACGCATTGACCCCGGTAAGCTTTGCAAAATCGTCAAACGAAATGGTATAGTACTTCGATGCATCCATATCATGGCGCTGATCGATCTTGGACAGCATCATAAAAAGGATTTTCTGTTCGTTGCGGGGCAGGGAATACTTTGTCCTTTGAATTAAATCGTTGCTTTTCGTGATGAAAGAGCCAAACGCCACATTGTCACTTTTCCTGGGCACAAGCTGCTTTTTCTTGCCGTCCGCCTTTTCATCCGGCAGAACTTCACCAATGATAACATCCGGTGATTCTGTCATTGTATTCTTCTCATCTTTATTTTTCATACGCTATGATTGGACATTGGATGCCGTGCTCCGTTTTGTCCACGCCTTTCTTTAGGAACTAATAGCCCGCCTGTAATAAAACCATACATCACAGAACTGCTAGAATATTTAGGGCAATACCGCATAATTCTAAGTACCGATACGGCGAGCGAGGTGCGGCAGATGCTAAGCCAAAAGCGCAGATAATACTAGATGTCTTATCGAGCATTTTGGCAACGCAGATGCCGTGCCGCAGCCGCCGGAGCGGTACTTAAGCCGTCAGGCGGGAATTGTGCGGTGTTGCCTTAGAAGAAGGTACACTTACTCATGATAGTATCATACTACAGTATCTTCCTGCAAAAGTCAATCCTATGGCTGCGCTGCATGTATTACAGTGATGAATCCTCGCGCGTAAAGCAGGGGAGGGGAGAGGGCTGGCTGCACAAAATATGCCTTGAAGCAAACCTGCGTTAAAGCACTTTCAAACAGTCTAAAACAAAAAACAGCACGCACCACATTTCCATTCGCCACCGCAAGAAATAGCATCACCAGGAAATCTGTTTCACAATTCACTTTTACAAGATATTGCACGAATTTTTTGCCCTTGATTCTTGTTTTTTGCATCTCGCTTTTGTGTCCTTTCCGATATAATAATAAACAAGATACTATCGGAAAATGAGCACCACTGCAATGCAAGCAACCAAACTTCAAACCAATCATCTTACGGCCCCATCGGCATGGGTACCGGGCCGCTGTTTTTATCCTGGCAGTGCACCGATGGCATGCGCCAGACGGCATATGAAATTGAAGTAACCGCCAACAACAAAACCGTATGGCAGAGCGGCAAAGTACAAAGCAGTGCCATCCTTTTAATGATCGGCGGGCTGTTGCGCTGTTTTGAGGAAAAGCTGTCCAACGTGCTGTTTTATTTCAGCTCCGGGTTTGCAACATGGTACACTTCCGACCGGCTGTTCCTCGTTATTGCCTCCATTTACCGGTTGAACAGCAGCCTTGTTCCTTATTTTACTGAGCGCACACCCTCCCATATCCTTTTATATATCACCTGCTTTTTGGCGGTATATGCACAGACAGAACGGCGCATTTTTCGTATGGCTTTTCTTCTTATGGCGCGCATTAGTGTTCGCTCCGCTATGCGGGCATCAATTCCGTTGTTTTATGAGCAATCACCCTTTTGTTCTTCTTTAGAATTATATATTTATAAATTTATATCTTATATTTTATTATATATAGAAGAAACAGAGGTTCTTTCCCTCCACAACAGAGGTTTCTTCTGGTGATAACGGAGGTTCTTTCATAGAATGGCGGAGATTTTTTCTTTTGGCGGCAGAGGTTGTTTCCTCTATTTTGCATGGAAAGAATCTCTGTTATAAAATGAAAAAATCTCTGTTACCGTGTTGCGTGAACGGGCATAAGGAACAGGCTGGCAACCTGTAAGAAGCAATCGAAACGACAAGATCATCCCGATGGCACCTGAAAACGGCGGGAAAATGGCTGTGGGCGAAACATGAAGAGGCAGACAGAAGGACTTTTTTGCGGTAAAAACCTCTGGTTTGCTTTTATAGCAGGTAATTCCTTTAACTTAAGCAGCAGGGGAGAGGCACAAAGGCCGTTTTTTGCGGTAAGAATCTCCGTTTGCAAAAGAATTTGACTGGAAATTGGTACGGTAGAAATCTCTGGATGGAAGGAAATGCCCTCTGCAAGCAGAAAAACAGAAAAAATAGATAAAATTTTCTCGGTAAGAACCTCTGCTTGGCGAAGCGTGAGAAAGCAGAAAAGAAAAAGAGCAGAGGTTACCGTTTTGTATGGGATCGTAGAAAAGTACGTTAAAAACCTCTGTATTAGGAGGAGGTGGGTGACGAGGGAGTACGAGAGAAGAAAGATGAGGGCACTATTTTTTACGGCGTAAGAACCTCAGGATAAAAGAAGTCTTGAATAAGAACATTTGGTAATGCACAAAGCAGCACGGTACTTCCTTTGGAGGCTGCAAAAAAATCGCCGTAAAAACCTCGGCTTTGGGGGCAACAATCAGGCTTTATAAAATAGGGGCGGGGAAAAATCACTTTTTATGTTCAGAAAAGTCAAAAAGCACAGTTTTTGACCTTGATAGGGAGACAAAGAAGAGAAAATACGCGAAAGAAACATGCCGAATATATATTGAGAAAGACCAAAATATGCAAGAGGTGAAAAAAGAAAAATATATAAACGGAGAAATTTACGGAGAAAAAAATCAGATAATAGTTGCAAATAAATCGGCGATGATATGAGATAAAATGTGGAGCAAATAGTGAGATCAACGATACTTAAAAGAGATTATTAACGCGAAAAAAATTAAAAATCACGGAAGAAATGGCCGAAAAAGTGTTGGGCAGAACGGGATGATGGAGGGAAAGGAAGCGGCAAAGAAAAGGTGGCTAAAAACCAACCTATTATAAAGCAGAATGTGAAGAAAAAGGATGATAGGGTGGAGTAGATGGACTTTACGACACCAAAATTTTCTCGGTAAAAATCTCTGCTTAATTCCAGAGAAGCGGGCAGACAGGCAGCGCGAGAAAGCGATTCCTGAAAAAATGTGCGGTAAAAATCTCCGGTATGGGATGCTGCTTTATGAGAAAGCAAGAAAAAAGGACAAATGAAACGTTTTGAAATAGGCGAAAACAGAACAGCTGCAATAGAACTTTTAGGGCAATACCGCATAATTCTAAGTGCCGATACGGCGAGCGAGGTGCGG
>ENA-OWPN01002436-OWPN01002436.1-human-gut-metagenome-genome-assembly--contig:-NODE-2436-length-11357-cov-3.501858_pt1 | contig 11357 bp, 9 predicted proteins | sample MGYA00248266_ERZ651850 | MGnify/ENA primary metagenome ERZ651850 (study PRJEB26924, sample SAMEA4378296) | human gut metagenome | biome: human gut; feature: human-associated habitat; material: faeces... | reverse complement strand
GAGCGCCACCTTGCCAAGGTGGAGGTAGCGAGTTCGAGCCTCGTAACCCGCTCCATTTTTTTCGGCACCATAGCCAAGCGGTAAGGCAGAGGTCTGCAAAACCTTTATTCCCCGGTTCGATTCCGGGTGGTGCCTCCAAAACCGGCAGCACTTTTAGAAGTGTTGCCGGTTTTACCTTTTTCCATAGAAAACAGCTGCCGGGTGGCAGCTTTTCATTGACACATTAGTTAGCATAAACTAACCACATGGATAAAATACCGCTGCAATAAAGAGGGAACGGATGATGTATTTTGAGTATGGGGCAGAGCGCCCAGAGGGACTTTCAGAAAGAAGTTCAGGCGGCATACCGGCAGGATGCCCAGCAGTAAAAAAGCGGAGGTGTGACGAGGTTTTGGGATAATGTGGCGTTGGTATACGATATTTTTGCGAATGTCTTTAACCGGAAGGCGAATAAAAAGCTGTGCGATACAGTGACGGCGCTGATCCGGCCTACCGATGAGGTGCTGGAATGTGCCTGCGGCACCGGGCTACTGACCGGGGTGATCGCCCACAAGCGCAGAAGCCGGCTATCCCCTGTGTGAGGGGAAGATCCCGTGCGCAGTGGCCGCGCCGAAAAAGCGGAATGGGGAAGTACGGTGGCATGAAGGCGGAAACGCTGGAGGAAAACAACTCATTTACTGAGATTGCCCATAGGAAAAAGACAAGCTATGTGGTATAATGACCCCATATATAACCACAGTAGGAGGAAAAAAGCATGAGATATGGGATCATCGGTGCGCTGGATGAAGAAATAGCACTGGTAAAGGAACAGATGACCGAGGTGAAGGAGCATAAGCTGTATGGGCGCAGCTTTTACACCGGGCGCATCGGAAAAAAGGAGATCGTGCTGGTGTGCTGCGGCGTGGGCAAGGTAAACGCAGCGCTCTTTGCCAATGCGGCCATACGGGAATTCCACGCCGAGGCGGTCATCAATATCGGTATTGCCGGGGCTATTGGCGCGGGCATTGGAGTGATGGATGTGGTGCTGAGCACGGAGGCGGCGTTCCATGATCAGGATGAGGTCATGGTAAAGTATTACCCGTTCCGCAGGTCCTTTCAGGCAGATCCTGCTCTGCTGGCATTGGCGCAAATGGCTTGTGAAGGCGTGACAATACACGGGAAGGTCGTTTCCGGATTGATTGTAAGCGGCGACCGATATGTAACGGATAACGCTATAAAGCAAAGCCTGCGGGAACGCTTTGACCCCTGCTGCACCGAAATGGAGGGTGCTGGCATTGCCCATGCAAGCTTTGTAAACGATACTCCGTTTCTCATCATCCGGACGATGTCTGACAGTGCAGATGAAGGGGCAGATGACAGCTACGATAATTTCATCGATGTGGCGGCGCACCAGTCAGCGGCTATTGTGCTGAAGATGCTGGAGCTGGCCGAATAAGCCCAACAAAACAGAAAAACCAACCCCCGATGCCTTCCGTAGAAAAGCACCGGGGGAACTTTTATATTTTCTCCAGCAGCCGGGCAATGGGGGAACGCTGGACCTTCATGGCGCCGACCGGACAGAATTCCTGACAGCAGAAGCACTTGATGCACTTTTTGCGGTCAATGCGTGGTTTGCCGTTTACCATGATGATGACCTTGGCCGGACAGATGCGCTGACACTCGGCACAGCCGATGCATTCCTTCTTTTGAACACCGGGCCGAGAGCTCATCGCGGCGCGGAGCAGGCGGTTGAGCGCCTTGCCCCAAATGGCCGCGTTGCCATCCTGATGGAGAAGGTTTTCGGCATTGCGGATATTTTTGAAATCTGGAACAATATAGGGCTGCCAGGGCTCGCTGACAGTGATTTCTCCGAGTTCCTTGGGGGAGAGGGCGCGCTCCTGCGCGGCGGCAATGGTGGGGATACAGGCCGGCGGCAGGCCGATGATACCGGCACAGATCATATCCAGGCGGTAGGGGTTACCGCTGGCCAGCAGACAACCGATGGGCCGGGGCGTACCGGCGGTGGGACCATTGCCCTCCATTCCCACTACGGCATCCACTATGTGCAGCTGGGCAGGACGGGCAAGGCTCAGGTCCACGATCATGCGGGCGAAATCCATGGGGTTGGAGTAGCGGTAGTGGTATTCCGATTTGACACTGCCGGGTACTATGCCGTACATATTCTTGACGGCGCAGGTCATGCCCATCATGCCGTGGGTTTTCAGCTTGCAGCAGTTGATGACAGCGTCGGCGTCATCCAAGTAGGCGGTGTATTTGAAGTCGTGAGCAACAGCTGCTTCCGGAAAATGGGACTCCCGCACCTCAAAATTCTGATTGAGGTGTGCGCCGTATCGCTCCGCTTCCGCCGCGCCGCACCGCTGGTAGATGCGGCCAAGATAGGTGGCATTGTACACTCCGCCAGGACTATCGCCAATGACGACCGAAGCGCCGCGAGCGATCAGCATTTCACTAAGGGCACATAGCAGCGCCGGGTGGGTGGTCACGGCATCCTCCGGCGGGCGGCCGGCAACAAGATTGGCCTTGATGACGATCTTCATACCGGGGGTGACCCAGTCCAGACCGCCCAGCGGTGCCAGCAGACGGTCAAGGGCCGCGCGGATATGATCTATTTCATAATCGGTGCAGCGCACCAGCGATACATCACAGCTCATGGTATTTCTCCCAGTGGGTGGTTTATGATGTTTATTATAGCAGGAAATTGCCATCGGGAAAAGAAAAATCTCCCCCGGTAGGCGGGGGAGTGAAAAGGGACTTAATTTGCTTTCTTCTTTTCCGGGATAAGGAAGATGAACACCAGTGTACTGATGAGCAGCAGGAATGGGTAGAACAGATAGGGGATGATCTGGAAGGCGGTAACGCTGTGCCCCAGCTCTGTTACAGCGGTGATGGCAACCAGCATCTGTGCGCCGTAGGGGATGATGCCCTGGAAGACACAGGAGAAGGTATCCAGGATGGAAGCAGTTTTGCGGTTGCTGATGCCGTACTCCGTGGCCATTTCGGCAGCGATGGGATTGGCCATAACGATGGCGACGGTATTATTGGCAGTAGCGATATCCATGGCACCAACCAAAAGCCCCATACCAAGCTGGCCGCCCTTTTTGCCGCGGAATACCTTCTTGATGCCGCGAAGCAACGCCTCAAAGCCGCCGTATTCCCGGATGAGAGCGCAGATGGCGGAAACCAGGATGGCGACCATGGTGGTCTCGAACATGTTCTCGGCGCCGGTGCCCATGTTTTTCAGCAGGCTTGTTGCGGCGATTTCTCCGGTAGCCAGCATGATGATGGATCCGGAAAGGATGCCAACGAGCAGTACCACAAAGACATTGATGCCGATAATACCGCCGACAAGCACCAGAACATAGGGAATGATCTGAACAAGATTGTATTCCTTGATGATGGGAAACTGCTCGATGGTGGTATTGAGGGAAATGATGAGAATGATAACGAGGGAGGCCAGTGCGGCCGGGAGCGCTATCTTGAAGTTTTCGCGGAATTTATCTTTCATCTGGCAGCCCTGGCCATTGCAGGCGGCAATGGTGGTATCGCTGATGAAGGAGAGGTTGTCCCCGAACATAGCACCGCCGATGACCGATGCCACGCAGAAGGGCAGGGAAAAGCCGGTGGCGACTGCCAATGGCGCAGCGATAGGAGTGATAAGGGTAATGGTACCCACCGAGGTGCCCATGGCCAGCGAGACAAAGCAGCTGACGACAAAGAGAATGACAACAGAATACTGCGAGGGAACATGAGAAAGCAGCAGGTAGGCAACGCTTTCGGCACTGCTGCGGCCAACTACGCCCACAAAGATGCCCGCCGCCATGAAAATGAGGATCATGGTAACAATGTTTTTATCCCCGATGCCGTGGCCCATCAGCTCCAGCTTGGCGTCAAAGGAGAGCTCGCGGTTCTGCAGGCAGGCCACCAGCAGGGCGATGAGAAACGCCACGACGATGGGAATATTGTAAAAGCCCATGTTGATCTTAAGGCCGTACTTAAATAACAGGCCTAGACCTAAATAAATGATCAGAAACACCCCAATGGGCAGCAGGGCAATGGGATTGCTTTTTTTCATGTGGGTTCCTCCTCCAAAGCACAGTGAATGGAAAAACACTCTCGCCCCTTATGCATAAGGACGAGAGTGTGGGTTTCCTTGTCACATTTTCGTATTTACGCTTTAATCCAATAAAGAATAACCGAAAAATACACTTTTGTCAAGAAAATGAGGGAATCAGCGGCGCTTGGCCCATGCGGTGGGAGTAATGGCGACCAGCAGGGGATAGATCTCCAGACGGCCCAGCAGCATGGCACCGGAAAGAACCAGCTTGGAGAAAGGGGAGAAGGCGGAATAATTGCCGCTGGGGGAGATGATGCCAAAGCCAGGGCCGACATTATTAAAGCAGGTGATGGCAGCCGAGAGATTGGTGGTCAGGCCGAAGGGTTCCCAGCAGATGAGCAGGAAAATGACCGCAATACAGACAATATATAGGGTAAAGTAGGTATTGCAGCTGTTGATAACCGCTTCATCCACCTTTTTATTCTCAAAGCGGACGACCCGGGTGGAACGGGGGTGCAGCACATGCTGCATCTCCCGGCGGATGGACTGTGCCAACAGCATGACGCGGCTGATTTTCAAACCGCCGGCCGTGGAACCGGAGCAGCCGCCAAGGAACAGGAGCACAAAGATGATTCCCTGACTGAGACCTGGCCATGTGGTGTAATCCGCGGTAGCGAAACCGGTAGTGGAAATGATGGCGGCTACCTGAAAAAAGGAGTGACGGACAGCATCACCCGCGCCGTACATAGGGGCGATATTGAAGGCGATGATACCGGAAGCCACCACAATGATGGAAAGGAAGCAAATAAGCTCATGGCTGCGCAGCGCGGTGCGCCACTGTCCCATGATAATAAGGAAAAACAGATTGAAATTGATGGCAAAGAGCACCATGAAGAAGGCGACAATCCACTGACAGACAGGGGCGTAGCCAGCCATGCTGCTGTTTAGCATGCCAAAGCCGCCGGTGCCGGCGGTGCTCATGGCGTGGATGATAGCATCATAGATAGGCATGCCCGCCAGCAGGAACGCCGCAAATTCCAACAGGGTAAGTACGATATAGATGAGATACAGGATCTTGACACCGTCCCGGGCCTTGGGGACGATCTTATCCATGGTGGGGCCGGGCATTTCCGCCCGCAGGATGTGCATGGTGCGGTCGGGGGCCTTGGCCGAGATGATGGTGACGAACACCAGGATACCCATACCGCCGATCCAGTGGGTGAAGCAGCGCCAGAACTGCATGGAGTAGCTAAGAGCCTCGACATCCTGCAGCAGGGTGGCACCGGTGGTGGTAAAGCCACTCACCGTTTCGAACAGTGCATCGATATAATGGGGAATGGCGCCGCTGATGGTAAAAGGCAGCGCCCCCACCAGGGAAAGCGCCAGCCAGGCCATGGCCACTATAACAAAGCCTTCCTTGGAGAAGATATCCTGGCGCTGAGGGGGTGCGACCCGCCGCAGCAGGAAGCCCACGCCCGTGGCAATGAGTATGGCCGCCAAAAAGGCCAGCGCCTGCTTGTGCTCTTTGAAGCCCATGGCAATGAGCAGGGGAATAAGCATCATGGCGGCTTCGATATACAGCACCGTTCCGGTGGTGGAAAGTACGATTCTGTGATTCATTTTCCGCTTCCTTTTTAAGATGGTTTTGGAAATCGCAATTTATTATAGCACAGTAGCGCCAAACAATCAATGCAAAGGCAAAGAAGCCACAAAGGATTTGTCGCTGGGGACGGAATGTGGTATGATAACAAGGAAGGAGAGTGGATCTCATGATACAGAAGGCGGAACGGATCATAGAAGCCTATCAAAAAGTAAAACCGGCTGGCTGTGGTGTCATTGCCATGGATGGCCGAGCGGCGGCAGGAAAAACTACCTTGGCAGAGGAACTGGCTGTGACTCTGGGCGGCGCCGTGGTACACATGGATGATTTCTTCCTGCCAGGAGAGCTGAGAACGCCGGAACGGCTGGCAGCTCCGGGCGGAAATGTCCATGCCGAGCGCTTTGCGGAGGAAGTGCTGCCCTTTCTTCGGCGGGGAGCGGCTTTCCGCTACCGGCGGTTTGACTGCCACAGAATGGACTATAACGGCTGGACGGAAATTCCGCCGGTTCCGGTCATCATTGTGGAGGGGGCATACAGCCAACACCCGCGGTTTGGAGGTTATGCCGATCTGACGGTGTTCTGTGATATCGCTCCGGAAGAACAAAAGCGGCGCATTACAGCCCGCAATGGGGAAGAGCACTGGATGGTATTTCGGGAGCAGTGGATTCCGCTGGAGGAAAAGTACCTGGCAGAGTACCATATCAAAGAAAATGCCATGCTGACCGTATGAACATTGTGTGAATACCGGGCAATATCCGGAAGAACTGGTTGCAATTCCCGGGGGCTTTGTATATAATTTAATCACATTTGCGGGCAATGCCCGAAAATAAAGGAGGTAAACTGATGTCCGAATACATTCTGAGCTGCTGCTCCACCGCGGATCTTTCCAAGGAGTACTTTGAAAGCCGTAATATTCACTATATCTGTTTCCACTATACGCTAGGGGATAAGAGCTACCCTGATGACCTGGGCCAGAGCGTGCCGTTCGATGAGTTTTACGCCCGCATGGCGGCCGGTGAAATGACCAAGACTTCTCAGGTGAATGTGGATGAATTCGTGGCCTACTTCGAGGGCTTCCTCAAGGAGGGCAAGGATATCCTGCATGTCAGCCTGTCTTCCGGCCTTTCCGGCTCGGTCAATTCCGCTCGCATCGCGGCGGAGGAGCTGGCGGAGAAATATCCAGACCGCAAGATCTATGTGGTGGATTCCCTGGGGGCCTCCTCCGGTTACGGTCTCTTTATGGATAAGCTGGCGGACCTGCGTGATGAGGGTAAAACTATCGAGGAAGTCCGTGACTTCGCCGAGGAAAACCGCTTGAAGCTGCACCACTGGTTCTTCTCCACCGATCTGACCTTCTATGTCCGCGGCGGCCGTGTTTCCAAGGCTGCCGGTTGGTTTGGCACCGCGTTGAAGATCTGCCCGCTGCTGAATATGGACGATGAGGGCCACCTCATTCCTCGTCAGAAGATCCGCGGCAAAAAGGCTGTCATCCAGCAGATCGTAAAGGAGATGGAGAACCACGCCCAGGGCGGCCATGATTACAATGGCAAGTGCTTTATCTCCATGTCCGCCTGCTATGATGATGCCCGTGCAGTTGCTGATCTGGTTGAGGAGAAGTTCCCACACCTCAATGGTAAGGTTATGATCAATAATATCGGTACCACCATTGGCAGCCATACCGGCCCCGGTACCGTGGCACTGTTCTTCTGGGGCGATGAGCGTACCCACTGATCTTATTATTAATGTAATGTCCGAAAGGAGCGCCTTTTATGGCTAAATCCGGCTTTTCCGGCAAAAACATTCTCATCAATCTGATCGTCACCATTGTGGCGGGTTTCATTTACTTTTATGTGGAGCTGCCGCCCATCAATCTGCACTCTGCAGCATTTTATAGCTTTTTCCTGTTCCTCTCGGTAGTATACTGCATCACTGCAGTTATCACTTCCGGCATCTACCGCCAGGCGGAAAACGGCAAGACCTTTTGGAAACTGCTGAAGGGCAGCTGCATCGTGCCGCTTATTGTTATCGGCGCGGTATTTGTCATCTATGTGGTTGGCGGGCTGCTTTCCAGCGTTGTCATCCGCAGCGGCGCCTATGCCAAGCTGATAACTGTGGAGACCGGTGACTTTACCCAGGATATCGAGGAGATCTCCTTTGATCAGATCCCCATGCTGGACCGGGATTCGGCCGAAAAGCTGGGTGACCGCAAACTGGGCGAGCTGGCCGATATGGTAAGCCAGTTTGAGGTAGCGGATAACTATACCCAGATCAATTACAAGGGTCGTCCCGTTCGGGTCACCCCGCTGCGCTACGGCGATATCTTCAAGTGGCTCAATAACCGCAGCGCCGGCCTGCCTGCCTATCTCATCATTGATATGGTGACGCAGGAGGTAGATGTGGTTCGTCTGCCGGAAGGGATGCACTATACTACGGCTGAGCACTTCAGCCGCAATCTGTACCGCCATCTGCGGTTCCAGTATCCCACCTATATCTTCAATGAACCGACCTTTGAGATCGACGAAGAAGGCACGCCTTACTGGGTTTGCCCCCGCATTGTCAAGCGCATTGGCCTCTTTGGCGGTACCGATATCCAGGGCGCGGTGCTGGTGAATGCCATCACCGGTGAAAGCCAGTACTATACCGATATCCCCACCTGGGTGGACGGCGTCTACTCGGCGGAGATCATTATGGATCAGTACGATTACTATGGCACCTACCAGGGCGGTTTCATCAATTCGCTGTTTGGCCAGAAGAATGTGACCGTGACCACCGAGGGTTATAACTATATTGCCGCCAATGACGATGTATATGTCTACACCGGCGTGACTTCGGCCGGCAGCGATGAATCCAATATCGGCTTTATTCTAACTAACCAGCGTACCAAGCAAACAACCTTCTATTCCATTGCGGGCGCCGAAGAATTCAGTGCCATGAACAGCGCCGAGGGCGTGGTGCAGCACCTCAATTACAGCGCTACCTTCCCGCTGCTGCTTAATATCAGCAATCAGCCCACCTACTTTATGGCGCTGAAGGACTATGCCGGCCTGGTGAAGATGTACGCCATGGTTAATGTTCAGCAGTACCAGATCGTTGCCACCGGAGCCTCGGTGGAGGAATGCCAGAGCAACTATTATAAGCTGCTGCGGCAGAACAAGCTGGATACCGGGGAAGCCCCCATTCTGCCGGCGGATGAGGATACCGTGACCGGCATCGTAACGGCGCTGCGCTCCGCGGTCATTGATGGTACCACCATGTACTATGTGACACTGGACGCGGACAATACCGTCTACTGCATTTCCGCCGGTGAAGTGGAAAAGGTCATCCTGCTGAATGTGGGTGATCGGATCACCATCACCTATGAGCCGGATTCCATGCGGGATGATCTTATCTGCACGGCCAATGCTTTTGAATGGACGGTTGCTGAGGAGCCGACCGAGCCAGCGGAGGAGTCCGAGCTGCCCGAGGGCCCCGCTGAAGCGGCGTAACTGCCAAATTCACTGCAAAGTCCCTGCCCATAGCGGCAGGGACTTTTAGCGGTTCGCGGTTTTTATTAAGATTGTTTGAATAATGCGGCGGAGGCATTGACAATGCGATAACGATGTTGTAAAATATATTTGACATTAAACATTCGATCGGAGGGAGCAAAATGCTCAGAATCGAACACCTGACCAAAACCTACGGCGGCAAAAAGGCCGTGGATGATCTTTCGTTACATATCCGTGCGGGAGAGATCTATGGCTTTATCGGCCACAATGGCGCCGGTAAAACCACGACCATCAAATCCTGCTGTGGTATCCTGCAGTTTGAAGAAGGGGAGATCTATGTGGATGGCGTGTCCATCCGGGAAGATCCCATCGGCTGTAAGCGCAAGATCGCCTATCTGCCGGATAATCCCGACCTGTACGAATTTCTCAGCGGGGTGCAGTATCTCAATTTTATTGCCGATGTATATGGCGTTTCCAAGGAGGAACGGGAACAGCGCATCAAGGAATATGCCGATCTCTTTGGCCTTACCGAAGACCTGGCCCAGCCCATCAGTGCCTATTCCCATGGTATGAAGCAGAAGCTGGCCATCATTTCCGCTCTCATCCACAGCCCCAAGCTGCTCATCATGGATGAACCGTTTGTTGGCTTGGACCCGAAGGCAGCCCACGAGCTCAAGCAGATCATGCGACGGCTGTGTGATAACGGCTCGGCTATTTTCTTCTCCACCCATGTGCTGGAGGTAGCAGAAAAGCTTTGCGATAAGGTCGCTATCATCAAGGGCGGCCGGCTGGTCGTTTCCGGCACCATGGAAGAGGTCAAGGGACAGGATTCCCTGGAGGATGTGTTCCTGGAACTGGAGGATGACAATGCTTAAAACGCTGCTTAAAATCCAGTTTGCCTCCTTCAAGGCGTCCCTCATGCGCAGCCGCCGCAGGCAGGCAAAGGGCGGCACGGGCCGTACCATCGGGTTTGCGGTGCTGTTCCTTTATGTCATCATCTGCTTCTTTATCATGTTCGGCAGCATGTTTTCTTCTATCTGCATGCCGCTGCATGAGCTTGGTTTGGGTTGGCTGTATTTTGCCATCGCCGGTTTGATGGCCTTTATGCTCACCTTTATCGGCAATGTATTTGCCACCCAGACGCAGCTTTTCGATGCCAAGGATAACGAGCTGCTGCTTTCCATGCCCATTGCGCCCAAGTTCATCCTGGGCAGCCGTATGCTGCTGTTGCTGGCGCTGGATCTGGGCTATGTGCTGCTGGTAATGGGACCGGCCGGTGTGGTATATTGCATGAATTATCCCGTTACCGTGCTAAGTGTGGCGTATTTTATCATCAGTACGCTGCTGCTGCCGCTGATGGTACAGGCGTTCTCCTGCCTTGTCGCATGGGTCATCTCTCTTATCAGCAGCAAAATGCGCAATAAGAATATCATCACCATGGTGGTGTCACTGCTCTTTTTGGCAGCGTATTTCTATCTTTATAGCAAGATGGGCGATATTATCTCCGGCCTCATCGCCAATGGCACTGCCATCGCGGTGGCGTTCAAAAAGTACGCTTTCCCCGCGTATTACTTCGGCGTTGGCATCGCGGAGCATAACCTGACCTATTTGCTGCTGTATACCGTTTGCACCCTGGCAGTGTTCGAACTGGTATACGCCATCCTTTCCCGCAGCTTCCGGCAGATCACCACAGCAAAGAAAGGCACCGCACGCATTAAATACAAGGAAAGGTCGATGCATGTCAGCAGCCCGGCCGCCGCGCTGCTGCGCAAGGACTTCCAGCACTTCATTGGCAATCCTATGTATGTGCTCAATGCATGGATGGGGGAGATCCTGCTTGTTGTTGCCTGTGTCGCCATGCTCATAAAAAAGGATATTCTTACCGAGTTTCTGCCGATCCTGAATGGGGAAGGGGAAATCATGGGGCTGATTCTCTGTGTGATCCTTTGCGGCCTCAGCTGCACCAATCTTATCACGGCTCCATCCATCTCACTGGAGGGAAAGAACCTTTGGATCGCGCAGTCCATCCCGGTACCTGCCGGTGTGGTCCTTCGCGCCAAGGTCAAGCTGCAAATGCTGCTCTGTATTCCTATTACGGCGCTTAGTGCCCTGCTGATGGGAATTGTGCTAAAGCTGGAGCTGCTCACATTGGTGCTGGCTGTGCTGGTGCCTGCGGCCTTCAATCTGTTCACGGCCCTGCTGGGCGTGGTGGTCAACC
>ENA-OWPN01002428-OWPN01002428.1-human-gut-metagenome-genome-assembly--contig:-NODE-2428-length-11441-cov-3.473125_pt1 | contig 11441 bp, 11 predicted proteins | sample MGYA00248266_ERZ651850 | MGnify/ENA primary metagenome ERZ651850 (study PRJEB26924, sample SAMEA4378296) | human gut metagenome | biome: human gut; feature: human-associated habitat; material: faeces... | reverse complement strand
CAGAGTTGGCCGGTGAGTTTCTTACCGCCATCTTCGCCATGATGGACCAGAAGGAGAGCGAAAACATCTCAGACAACCTCCGGTGGAGCATCGACATGAGGATGAGGGCGGGAAAGTACAACACCTGCACCGCACCCTTCGGATACCGCCTGGTCAAAGGGAAGCTGGAACTGATCCCCGAGCAGGTGCCAATCATCCGGTATATCTACGAAGCGTACCTGTCCGGTAAGACGGCGGGGGATATCGCAGCGGCGCTGAACCTGTTCTCTGAAGGAAAACCCTGGAAGCCACAGCGGATTGACTACATCCTCACCAATGAGCGGTACAGCGGCAACGCCTTTCTGCGGAAACGGTATACGACGGATACCCTGCCACGCAAAATTAAGTATAATCATGGCCAAAAGCCCATGTACTTTGTGGAAGGGATCAACGAGGCAGCGATTTCCCAAGAGGTGTTTAATAAAGCACAGGAATTGCGTCGGAGGCGCGGGGACAGCCAGGTGCCCGGAATCGCAGGCCAACGTCCCCTTGCCAATGGCTGGCTATATTGTGGCTGCTGTGGGAAGGCGCTTCGCCCTAAATGTATAAACAGGAAATGGTACATGGCATGTCGTGGACATGAAGAATCCACGGAGTTGTGCGACCTCCCGCCCATTGCTGAGGAAGCGGCAGTATCAGCAGTGCTCCACCTGTACTATAAGCTCCGTCACCAGGGAGTGCCTATCCTCACCCAACTGCTCGCAGATCTCCAGAACGCCCGGAAGGGTAAGCTGCTCTGGAGCCTGGACATCGTGGCACTCAACCAGAAAATTGCAGACATCACCCGTCAGGATCGACTGTTGGCCCAGCTCAAGCAGCAGGGCCTGGTTGATCCTGATATTTTTATCTCCCGCCGGAACGAGCTGGCGGAACAACTCCGCGCCGCAAAGCTGGAGAAGGAACGCTTCCTGGAGTCCGAGGAGGATCAGACGATCCAGCGGACCCAGGAGCTGCTCGAAGCCCTGGAGGCTGGGCCGGACTTCCTGGACGCCTTCGATGGGGAGCTGTTCCGCGAGCTCGTGGACAAGATTATCGTGGAGAGCAATGACCGTCTGCGGTTCCGGCTGGTCAATGGCCTGGAGCTGACAGAGCCCATAGAACGGACGGTGCGGTGATGGGGAGCAACCGGAAACGGCCCTTCGGCTACAAAATGGAGCTGGGCGAAATCGTGCTCCACCCGGCAGAGGCGGAGACGGTGCGCTGGATCTACGACAGCTACCTGGCCGGGGCCAGCTACAACGCTCTGGTGGACAAGCTCCGGGAGCGGGGTATCCCCTATGATGGGGACAAGCCCTGGAACAAGAACATGGCGGCCCGTATCCTGGCGGATTGCCGCTACACCGGCGAGGGTGGATTCCCGTCCATCATCCCAGAGGGGCAGTTCCACATGGTGCAGGCACAACGGCAGGAGCGGACAACGCCCTGCCAAAAGAGCCCAGCCCAGAAGGAACTGCGGAAGCTGTGCGGCGGCAGCCCGCCGGCCTGGGTGGAACGGCAGGTGCTGGGCCTCCTGAACCGCCTGATCCAGCGCCCAGAGCTCATTACCTGCCCAGTCCCAGAGGCCAAGCCGCCGTCAGAAGTAGATAAGATGCGCCGAGAACTGGACGAGCTCCTGCACCGCCCGCCGGTAGACGAGACTAGGGCCAGAAGGCTGGCCTTCCGGCTGGCCGCCCTCCAGTTGGACGCCATCGGGCCGGAGGAGTATGAAACCCTCCGCCTTCGGAGGCTGTTCCAGGGACGGACACCCATGGCAGAACTGGAGCAGGAACTGCTCCATGAGAGCGTCCGAGGCATCACCGTCAGCAACGGGACGGTCACCGTCCTGCTGAAAAATAACCAGACCTTGGAAGGAGGCAAATGTACATGAACGATACCGCGCCCAATGTCATCGTCATCCCAGCCAAAGTGGAGACTCCCCAGGAACAGGAGAAGAAGCGCCACCTGCGGGTGGCGGCCTACTGCCGGGTGTCCACGGACAGCGAGGAGCAGCTCTCCAGCTATAAAAATCAGCTCTCCTACTACACCGAGAAGATCATGAAGGAACCGGGCTGGACCATGGCCGGGGTGTTCGCGGACGAGGGCATCACCGGCACCTCCACCTGTAAGCGGAAGGAGTTCCTGCGGATGATCCGCCAGTGCAGGCAGGGGAAGATCGACATGATTCTGGCTAAATCCGTCTCCCGCTTCGCCCGCAATACCGTGGATACCCTCAACTTCACCCGGGAGCTGCGGAGCCTGGGTATACCAGTCATCTTCGAGGAACAGAACATCAACTCCATCTACCCGGAGAGCGAGTTCCTGATCACCCTGCACGGGGCCTTCGCCCAGGCCGAGAGCGAGAGCACCAGCAGCCGGGTGCGCTGGGGCAAGCGTCAGGCCATGAAATCCGGCCATGTCGCCATGCAGTACAAGCAGCTGCTGGGCTATGAGAAGGGCCCCGACGGCAAGCCAAGGATCGTGCCGGAGCAGGCGGAGACCGTCCGCTTCATCTATGACCGCTATCTGGCCGGGGACAGCATCCGGGAGATCAAGGCGGCCCTGGAGGGCCAGGGAATTCCCACGGTCTCCGGAAAAGCAGAGTGGATGGCATCCCATATCAGGAGCATCCTGACCAACGAGAAATACTGCGGGGACGTCCTGCTCCAGAAGACCTTCATCCAGGACTGCATCAGCAAGAAGGTGATCCCCAATACCGGCCAGCTCCCCAAATACCTGATTCAAAACCACCATGAGGGCATCGTCAGCCGGGAGATCTTCGACGCCGTCCAGCTGGAGATGGCCCGGCGAAACGCCAAGGCGGGCGCCACGCGAAAGAGCACCCCCACCGGCCGGGGCAAGTACAGCGGCAAGCATGTTCTCAGCAACCTGCTGTTCTGCGGGGAGTGCGGGACGGCCTACCGGCGGTGCGTGTGGACCCAGCGCGGAATCAAGCGCCCCGTGTGGCGGTGTGTCAGCCGCCTGGACTATGGGAAGAAGTTCTGCACCCAGTCTCCCACCCTGGACGAGGAACCGCTCCAGCAGGCCATCCTGGCCGCCGTCAACGCCGTCATGCTGGATCGCGACACCCTGGCCCGGCAGCTCACCGCCGTCATGGAGTGGGAGCTTGCTCCGATGTTGGGTGAGAGTATGAGCCTGGCGGACATTGACAGGGCCCTGGAGGAACTGAGCAGCCAGTTCAACAGCCTGCTGGCTGAGGCGTCAGCCAACCCGGCAGAGGACTATACGGGGCGGTTCCGGGAGCTGTCCGAGTCCACCGCCCGTCTCAAAGAACGGAAGGCACAGCTGGAGGGGGCCTGCCAGGAACAGGGTCGGCTCCAGAACCGCCTGCGGGCGGTCTCGGCCGCCATGGAGCATATGACGGCGGCGATGACAGAGTGGGACGAGGAGGTCATCCACCAGCTGCTGGAGAAGGTGACGGTGCTCTCCCGGGAGAAGATCCGGGTGACCTTCCGGGATGGCCGGGAGATCGAGCAGTATGTGGCACAGCCAAAAAGGAGGAAGCTTGCATGAAGATCTTCGCTATAGGTGATACCCTCTGGAATTTTGAGCGGTTTCGCCCGGAATACTTCCCGGAGGGCCAAGAGCTCACCAAGGAGGATGTGGTGCTCCAGCTGGGAGACTTCGGCGGCGTGTGGTTCGGAGATGAACGGGATGACGAGGCGCTGGACTGGCTGAAAGGGCTGCCCTTCACGGTGGCCTTCGTCTCGGGAAACCATGAAAACTACGATGCCCTTGTGAAATACCCGATAGAGAACTGGCACGGCGGCAGGGTGCAGCCCATCCGGCCCCACGTGCTCCACCTGATGCGGGGGCAGGTATTTGAGCTGGCCGGGCGTACCTTCTTCACTATGGGCGGGGCGGCCTCCCACGACATTGAGGACGGCATCCTGAGCCTGGACGATCCCAACTTTGAGCGGAAATACCTGACATTGAAGCAGAAAGAGCACACCCGATTCCGCATTGACCACCTGTCCTGGTGGAGGGAGGAACTGCCCTCGGATGAGGAGTATGCGGAGGCGCGTAAAAACCTGGACGCCCACGGTTGGGCGGTGGACTACATCCTCACCCACTGCGCCCCCACCAGCATCGCCCTCCAGTTCTCTCGGCACAATGTGGCGGATCACCTGACGGACTTCCTCCAGGAGGTCAAAGAGCGGGCACAATACCACTACTGGCTGTTCGGGCACTACCACGGAAACAAAGCCATTGATACCAAGCACATCCTCTTGTGGGAGCAAATCGTGCAGATTTTATAGAGAAGGCCGTAAGGGAAAGGGCGGCGTTTTGATCCGCCGCCTTTTCCTTTGCGGCCTTCTGTCCAAGAAAATATCTCACCACTATGGAGTAGATAGAACGAATGTGCTATAATTGGCTTGAAAAACTCCGGGGAGGCGGTACGATGGCGATCGAGGACGGCGAGTGGATCATGCGGGGGCTGGACTGGGATGACCCCAGCCGCACCCAGAGCTGGGAGGAGCTCATCGGCTTGATTGACGAGGTGGGCTTCCTGCCCCTGTTCAAAAACGAGGTAGACAGCTTCTCCGCGGAGGAGAACACCTCCGACCTCTATTGGTGGACGGGGGACGAGGAACAGGATCCCTGGGAGTGGCGGCGGCTGATCGCCCGCAGCGGCAGGGCGGCCTACGGCAAGTTCTTCGGCGGCAAGGCGGGCTTCATCTCCAGAGCGTGGTTTCCCCACTTCGCCAACTGGCGGAGGGACGGCTACGACTTCGACAGCCGCTGGGACGAGGAGCTGGCCACCATGCGGCAGAAGCGGATCATGGACCAGTTCCTGACCAAAGACGAGTGGTTCTCCTTTGAGCTCAAGCGGCAGGCCGGATTCGGCAAAGGCGGGGAGAAGAACTTCGAGGGCACGGTGACTGACCTGCAGATGGGCGGCTACTTGCTCATCCGGGACTTCCGACGGAGGCGGAACAAGCGGGGGCAGGAGTACGGCTGGCACATCTCCGTCTATTCCACCCCGGAGACCCTGTGGGGCTATGACCACGGCTCATCCGCCTACTCTGTGGCTCCGGCGGAGTCCAAAGCCCTGACCGATGAACAGATCTGGAGGAATTTCCCGGAGGCCACACAGGAAGAATTGGACGCCGTGCTGGGCTGAACCCGATAATTGGACAGCGCCCGTGATATACTTAAGATGAAAAGGGGTGACCGGGGCGTGAAGGAGAAGTGCTACATCTGCTGCGATCTGAAGAGCTTTTACGCCTCGGTGGAGTGCGTGGAGCGGGGGCTGGATCCCATGACCACCAACCTGGTAGTGGCGGACAAGCGGCGGACGGACAAGACCATCTGTCTGGCCGTAACCCCTTCCCTGAAGGCCTACAGCATTTCAGGCCGGGCCAGGCTCTTCGAGGTGGTGCAGAAGGTCAAAGAGGTCAACCTCCGGCGGCAGCGGCAGGCCCCCGGCCGGCAGCTTGCCGGCGCCTCCTGGAACGATCCGGAGGTGAGGGGAAACCCCGCCCTGGCGCTGGACTACCTGGTCGCCCCGCCCCGGATGGCCCACTATATCGACTGGAGCACGAAGATTTACAGCGTCTACCTGAAATACGTCGCGCCGGAGGATATCTTCCCCTACAGCATCGACGAGGTGTTCATGGACGTGACCAACTACCTGGACACCTACAGAATGACGGCCCGGGAGCTGACCCAGACCATCCTGCTGGATATTCTGAACACCACCGGCATTACCGCCGCGGCGGGGATGGGGAGCAACCTGTATCTGGCCAAGGTGGCCATGGATATCATGTCCAAGCACATCCGGGCCGACCGGCACGGCGTCCGCATCGCCAAACTCACGGAGGAGAGCTACCGCCGGCTGCTCTGGACACACCGTCCCCTGACGGACTTCTGGCGGGTGGGCAAGGGCTACGCGGGCAAGCTGGAGGCCAACGGCCTGTACACCATGGGGGACATCGCTCGGTGCTCCATTGGCAAGCCCACAGATTACCACAATGAGGAACTGCTCTACAAGCTGTTCGGGGTCAACGCGGAGATTTTGATCGACCACGCCTGGGGCTGGGAGCCCTGCACCATCGCGGACGTGAAGGCGTACAAGCCGGAGAACAAGAGCATCGTCTCCGGCCAGGTGCTTCAGTGCCCCTATGACTTTGACAAGGCCCGTCTGGTGGTACGGGAGATGGCGGATGCCCTGGCGCTGGATCTGGTAGACAAGCGGCTGGTGACCAACCAACTGGTGCTCACCGTGGGCTACGACCGGGAGAATCTGGACGACCCGGGCCGCCGTCAGAACTACCACGGCCCGGTGACCACTGACCGCTACGGACGGAGCATCCCCAAGCACGCAGTGGGCACGGAGAACTTCACCTACACCTCGTCAGCCAATGATCTGCAAAAGGCAGCAGCCACCCTCTATGACAGGATTGTGGATAAGAACCTGCTCATCCGCCGTCTGAGCATCAGCGCCAATAAGCTGCTGGATGAGGCGGAGGCCCCCAATGGGCACGAGGCGGAGCAGATGGATCTGTTCACCGACTACTCCGTCAGGGAACAACAGGAACAGGCGGGCGAGGCTGCCCATGCCCGGGAGCGGAAGCTCCAGGAGGCCATGCTGGGCATCAAGAAGCGGTACGGCAAGAACGCCATCCTCAAGGGGATGAACCTGGAGGATGGCGCCACGGCCAAAGAGCGCAACCAAACGATCGGAGGGCATCAGGCATGAGTGGGCCATACGACGACATCATAAACCTCCCGCATCCCACCTCCAAGCGGCACCCCCGGATGCCCATCCGCGACCGGGCCGCGATTTTCAGCCCCTTTGCCGCCCTGAGCGGCCACGGGGCTGCCATCGCGGAGACCGCCCGGCTGACGGAGCAGAAGATAGAGTTGGATGAGGACACCAAGGCAGAGCTGGACCGGAGGCAGGCCGTGCTGCTGGAGTACATGGACGAACGGCCGGAGCTCACCGTCACTTGGTTCCAGCGGGACGAAAAGAAGGACGGCGGGGCTTACCTGACCACCACCGGCCGACTGAAAAAGCTCAGAGAACTGGAGCGGAGCCTGGTTTTGACAGACGGGACAGAGATTCCACTGGAAGATGTGGTGACTCTGGAGAGCGACATCTTCCAAACACTTATGTAGTTGACCACAAAAGGGAGCACGGCGCATCAGACGCCCTGCTCCCTTTTGCGATCAAAGCAGGCGCGGGGCGCCAGAAAGGAGAAGCGCATGAATACCCGGAAACCCGCAGATTACAGCGCTATGTATGGGACACTGGATCAGCTCATGGCCGCTGGACTGCCCCAGATGGAGCTGTACTTCGAGATTGGCAGGGCCGTCTGTGCCCGCCCGGAGAAGGGCGCGGCGGTCATGGCCGCCGAGTATCTCCAGGCAAACTACCCTGGGGATAGAGGATTCTCCCCGCGAAACCTGCGGCGGATGCGGGAATTTTACCGCGCCTATGCCGACAATTCAGAGCTGAGGGCGCTGGCCCTGAAGCTGGGCTGGACACAAAATATGGCCATCCTAGAAGGCTGTGAGAGCTTTGACGAGCGCATCTGGTATCTCCGGGCCGCTCTGGGGCACCACTGGACAAAGGTGGAGCTGCTGGAACAGATCCAAGCCGGAGCATGGCTGCGGGAAGGACTCGACGAACCGGACAATACCTGTTATACTGAGAGCAACACAGTATCAGTGGGGTGTCTGGAGCATGAAGAAGATCCTTTTTGTGTGTCATGGCAATATTTGTCGGAGCCCGATGGCCGAGTATGTGATGAAGGACTTGGTGAAAAAGGCGGGACTGGAGGACCGGTTCCAGATCGCCTCGGCGGCCACCAGCCGGGAGGAGATCGGCAACCCGGTCTATCCCCCGGCCCGGCGGAAGCTGGCGGAACACGGCATCCCCTGCGACGGACACGCCGCCCGTCAGCTCCGCAACCGCGACTACGAGGAGTACGACCTGCTTATTGGGATGGACAAAGCCAACCTCCGAAACATGTACCGCATCTGCGGCGGCGACTTCAGCGACAAGATGTACCTCCTGATGGAATATGCTGGCCACCCGGAACAGGAGGTGGCCGATCCGTGGTACACCGGCGACTTCGACACCACCTGGCGGGATGTGCTGGTGGGGTGCCAGGGGCTGCTGGATGACTTGCTGAAGAAGGGGGGAAAGACCTCGTGCTGATGAACTCAAGCGAGTATCTCGCTACCGTTGATCTTGTAAGGCAGGAAATTAAATCAGCCCAATATCATGCGGCCGTCCATGTTAACACGACCCTGATTCTTCTCTATCACCGTATTGGCCATATAATCAATGAGCACAAAATCTGGGGTAATAAATTCATTGAAAACCTGGCTGCAGATATCCGGATGGAATTCCCAGGCAGCAAGGGGTATTCCGTGCGAAATCTGAAGTATATGGCAAAATTCGCCCAGACCTATCCGGATCAGGAATTTGTGCAACAAGCTGTTGCACAAATTCCTTGGGGACACAATATCATATTGCTGGACAGGATTTCCCGAAGAACGTCTCTGGTATATAGATGCGTGCCAAAGGAACGGATGGTCCAGAGCAGTTTTAATTCATCAGATCGAGAACAGGTTGTATCAACGGCAAGTGCTGGCAAACAAGGTGTCCAACTTTGAAAACCGGCTTCCTTCTCCTCAAAGTGAGTTGGCTGTACAGACGATGAAGGATCCGTATATTTTTGACTTTATCCCGTTCAAGGAAGATATGGTAGAACGGGATATTGAGCATGCCTTGGTCAGAGACGTGACCAAGCTCCTGCTGGAGCTTGGGACAGGCTTCGCTTTCCTGGGCAATCAGTATCACCTGAATGTGGGCGGTGACGATTTTTATATTGATCTTCTGTTCTACAATCTGAATCTGCGCTGCTATGTGGTAATTGAATTAAAGACCGGCGAATTCAAACCCGAATATGCCGGCCAACTCAATTTTTACCTCTCTGCAGTAGATGCCATCCTGAAAAAAGAACAGGATGCTCCTTCTGTTGGCTTACTTCTCTGCAAAAGCAAAAACGACCTGGTAGCAGAATATTCGCTCAAGGATATGAGCAAGCCGATTGGGGTAAGTGCGTACCAGATAACCAACAACCTGCCGAAGGAACTAGAAAAGCAACTGCCATCTGTGGAAGATATCCAGAAACGGATCAAATGAGAGGGCATGTCAGGAAAAGAGTGCGGCGACCACCGCAAAAATTGAATACTCCTGCCTGCTCTGAACAAAGAGATGAGCATTCGCAGAATAACATTTGCTTTTCCAGCAGTGATCAGCTACAATAAAGCGACATGTGGTGCCTTTGAGAAATTGCGAAGTGATCTCGGATATATCAAAAATATCCAGATTGAAGTCCGGTTTCAAAAAAGAAGCACCTGCTTTGCAGGTGCTTCTTTTTTGCAGTCTGTGGAAAAAAGTCTTAACCATAGCCTGCCGGCCTTTTTAATGGCGTCCGGCGGGAAACGCGGGAGAAAGGAAGGCGCCGCAATGATCTATCTCGAACCGCCCGGTACGGACCCCTATTTTAATCTGGCGCTGGAGGAATATGTCTTTGAGCAGATGGACCGGAGCAGGGCCTATTTTATGCTCTGGCAGAACAGCAACACCATTGTGGTGGGCAAATATCAGAACACCGCCGAGGAGATTAATCAGGCTTTTGTGGATGCCCACGGGATTCGGGTTGTGCGGCGCCTGTCCGGCGGCGGGGCGGTGTACCACGATACAGGCAACCTGAATTTTACCTTTATCGTGGACCAGGACACCGCCCCTGGCCTCAACTTCAAGATTTTTGTCCGCCCTGTGGTGGAGGCCCTGGCCCGCTTCGGCGTCCACGCCGAATTCACCGGCCGCAACGACCTGACCATCGGTGGCATGAAATTCTCCGGAAATTCCCAGTACGCCAAACACGGGCGCCTGCTCCACCACGGATGCATCATGCTGGACTCCAACCTGACCGACGTGGCCGACGCTCTGCGGGTGAAGCAGGCCAAGTTCGACTCGAAGGCCGTGAAGTCGGTGCGCAGCCGGGTGACCACCATCAACACCCACGCCCCCACCCCCATCGCTATGGAGGACTTCAAATCGGCGCTGCGGGCGTGCGCCATGGCCGGTGGAGCACTGGAGCCCTATACTCTGACCGCAGAGGATATGCTGGCCGTACAGAAGCTGCGGGACGGGAAGTATGTCACATGGGCGTGGAACTACGGCTTCTCACCCCCTTATGACATGCGGCGGGAGGCCAGGTTTCCCGCCGGGCTGGTCACCGCCCACCTGCGTGTGAAGCAGGGATGCATTCAGGCCGTCCGGTTCTACGGCGACTTTTTCGGCAGCGGGCCTCTGGAGGAGCTGGAGGCGGCCATGGCCGGTCTGCCCCTGGACGCACAACTGGCGGAGGCCCTGGCCCCGCTCCATGTGGAGCACTATATGAGCGGCATTACTGCGGAGGAGCTCGCCCGTCTTCTGCGGGGGTGAGGCGCGGGGAGCTGCCGGCGGTGGTCAGCCCTCCGCCCAGAGGGACAGCAGCTCCTCCGGGTCGGCGTACAGGGCCTGATACAGCGCATGGTACTGCTCCTGTACCCCCTCCCCCGCCTCCCGCAGGCTGGGCAGCGGGGCCTGGAGGCCATAGAGATAGAGCCAGCAACCCTCCCGGCCGCCCAGCAGGGTATCCCGGCCTGTGAGCACCTCCAGGGGTTCCGTCTCAATGTGCAGCTGCGCGATGCCGCCGCACTCCGGCCCCAAGGCCCGGCAATAGAGCAGCAGACCGCCGCCGTCCAGCGCCTGCACCGCCCCGAGGTCCGGCCAGGGCTCCGGCAGGGCCAGGGAAAAGCCCCTGGCGTCCACATAGAAGTGCTCCCGGAGCAGGGCCCGCAGGTCGATGCTCCTGCCGTGCAGGGCGGCGTCATAGGTTCCTGTCCGGCCGCCGTGGGGCGGCCACACCTCCATGGTCAGCTCGGTGAGATCCGCCGCCTGTCCCGGCGACAGATAGATGCCATAGGTCTTTTCCGCCGTCCAGTCCTCCCCGTCAAAGTAGTGGAGGCTGATTCCCCCCAGCGCCTCTGTCTCCGCCCGGCCGGCGATGTGAAGGTTCCACTCCTCCTCCGGGCCGCTGTGCTCCGGCAGGCGAAAGGAAATGCAGTATTCCAACTCGCCGGGACCTATGTCATACTCCCGCACCTCGATGCTCTCCTCCAGCGCGTCCATGGCCTCCTCCGCCGTGAGGAGCCGCTGTTCACAGGCCGCCAGTGAGGTGACGGCCAGGGCGGCAGCCAGCACGAGGCCGGCCGCCGCCGCCCCCCTTCGCCTGTGCTGGAACAGATTCGCCAGCCGCGCCCGCAGCAACCGTCCTCCCCCGCCGAAGCGGGTGGACAGGACCGGCCCCCGCCCTCCTGCGGCCAGATGCAGGAGG
>ENA-OWPN01002420-OWPN01002420.1-human-gut-metagenome-genome-assembly--contig:-NODE-2420-length-11476-cov-3.687593_pt1 | contig 11476 bp, 9 predicted proteins | sample MGYA00248266_ERZ651850 | MGnify/ENA primary metagenome ERZ651850 (study PRJEB26924, sample SAMEA4378296) | human gut metagenome | biome: human gut; feature: human-associated habitat; material: faeces... | reverse complement strand
TGTGGGCCTTTTCTTCAAAGACTATGTAGAGGATATCTTCGGAGCCGGATTGCTTATTGTGGGGTGCATGCTTTTGGTAACAGCTGCTTTGCTGGCATTTTCTTATTATGCCAAACCCCGCCAGAAAGAAAGTATCTCGATGAAAGATGCCTTTATCATCGGTTTGGCTCAGGCGTGTGCCGTGATGCCGGGGCTTTCCCGTTCAGGAACAACGATTGCGACTGGTTTGTTATTGGGAAACAATAAGGCAAAACTGGCCCAGTTCTCATTCTTGATGGTTATTCCTCCGATTTTGGGTGAAGCGTTGTTGGATGTCATGAAAGCGGTAAAAGGCGAAGCGGTAGCAGGTGATATTCCGGCATTGTCATTGGTGGTCGGTTTTATTGCTGCATTCGTATCGGGATGTATCGCCTGTAAATGGATGATTAATATCGTAAAGAAGGGAAAACTGATTTATTTCGCCATCTATTGTGCAATTGCAGGTTTGGTTACGATTGCCTGTACGTTACTTAAATAAGAATGGATTTTATAGCAGGAGAAGTATTATATTTCAATAAGCCCTTAAAGTGGACTTCCTTTGATCTGGTGAACAAGTTCCGGTATAAATTATCGCGGAAGCTGAAGGTGAAAAAGATAAAAGTGGGACACGCCGGAACTTTGGATCCGCTGGCGACAGGGGTAATGATTGTCTGTACGGGCAAGGCCACTAAGAGGATCGATGAATTTCAGTATCAGACAAAGGAGTATGTCGCTACCTTGAAGTTGGGGGAAACGACGCCTTCTTTTGATTTGGAAAAAGAGATAGACGGAGTATATCCGACAGAACATATTACCCGTGAGGAAGTAGAGAAGGTACTACAGTCGTTCGTGGGAACGATTCAGCAGATTCCACCTGTGTTTTCGGCTTGCAAGGTGGATGGTAAGCGGGCGTATGAGTTGGCTCGCAAGGGTGAAGAAGTGGAATTGAAGTCCAAGACGCTTGTGATCGATGAAATGGAACTGTTGGAGTGTGATCTGCCGGTAATAAAGATACGGGTGGTTTGCAGCAAGGGCACTTATATTCGCGCTTTGGCACGTGATATCGGTGTTGCCCTTCAGTCGGGTGCTCATCTGATAGCTCTCGAACGGACTCGTATCGGAGACATCACACTGGCCAAATGTATGTCTCCCGATGATATCGATACCTTTTTAGATGAAAATATCATAATCAGAAAGGATTGTGAGGATTGATAATGATAAGAATAAAATAAAAATAGAAATTATATTATGAAGCTGTCGAAATTCAAATTTAACTTACCGCAGGAGCTGATCGCTCTCCATCCGGCAAAGAACAGGGACGAGTCCAGATTGATGGTTGTCAATCGCAAGACCGGAGAGATCGAGCATAAAGTGTTTAAAGACTTGCTTGGCTATTTTGGAGAAAAAGATGTATTCATCTTCAATAACACGAAGGTTTTTCCTGCCCGTTTATACGGAAATAAGGAAAAGACCGGGGCTCGTATCGAAGTTTTTCTGTTGCGTGAACTGAACGAAGAACTTCGTTTGTGGGACGTGCTGGTTGACCCGGCTCGTAAGATCCGTATTGGCAACAAGCTCTATTTCGGTGATGATGATTCAATGGTTGCCGAAGTAATTGATAATACTACTTCTCGCGGGCGTACCTTGCGTTTCCTGTATGACGGTCCGCATGATGAGTTCAAGAAATCACTGTATGCGCTGGGAGAGGCTCCGTTGCCTGGTTTCATCAATCGTCCGGTAGAAGAGGAGGATGCGGAACGTTTCCAGACTATCTTTGCCAAGAATGAAGGTGCTGTGACTGCTCCTACTGCCGGTCTTCATTTCAGCCGTGAACTGATGAAGCGTTTGGAAATTAAGGGTATAGACTTTGCTTATATAACCATGCATGCCGGATTGGGTAACTTCCGTGAAATTGATGTGGAAGACTTGACCAAACATAAGATGGATTCTGAACAGATGTTTGTCAACTCCGAGGCTTGTCGCATTGTGAATAATGCCAAGGATGAAGGAAAGAACGTTTGTGCTGTAGGAACCACGGTTATGCGTACTATAGAGACTGCCGTAGGTACAGACGGTCATTTGAAAGAGTTTGAAGGTTGGACTAATAAGTTTATCTTCCCTCCTTATGATTTCTCTGTAGCCAATAGCATGGTTACCAATTTCCATATGCCTCTTTCCACATTGCTGATGCTGGTATGTGCTTATGGTGGTTATGATTTGATTATGGATGCTTATCGCACTGCATTGAAGGAAGGTTACCGTTTCGGTACTTATGGAGATGCCATGTTGATTCTGGATAAATAAGGACGTGAATTCGATAGAAAGAAACGATAGTCCAATGTAACTTCATCCCCTCTTGAGAGGGGGTAGGGGGTGTGTTAGACTACATAAGCGGATCTATTTTATCGTTCATTTCATGTCATTCTGAAAATCTATAAACGCAAAGAAAAAGAAACAGTATATGAAGGTATATTTAGGACTAGGAACCAACCTGGGCGATAAAGAAGCGAACCTGCATGCTGCTGTTCAAAAAATAAATGAGCGGGTAGGGAAGGTCATTTCCCTCTCCGCTTTTTATGTTACCGCCCCTTGGGGCTTTTCTTCCGAAAATTCATTCCTCAACGCTGCCTGCTGTGTAGAAAGTGAACTCCCTCCACTTGAAATCCTAAAAGAGACGCAAGCGATAGAACGCGAATTAGGCCGTATGAAGAAGTCTGTGGGTGGCAACTATAGTGACCGCCTGATTGATATAGATATTTTGTTGTACGGCGATTTAATACTGCATACGCCGGAATTAGAGTTACCCCATCCCTTAATGACCGAACGGCGGTTTGTGATGGAACCGTTGATAGAAATTGCACCGGATGTGGTGCATCCGGTGCTGGGTAGGAAGCTGAAAGAAATATAAACTTCATTTTCCTTTAAAAGTCAATAACGCATAACTTTATATCGCTTTTTAGTTATGAAAATAAAAGGCTGGGAAGTAGTATTATAATTGATTGTATATCTAGTTTGATTTTATTTCTTCTTATTGTAAATCGTATTTATTAACAAACACCGAATGATCTTTTATGTGTGAAGCAGAGAATGATATAGGAGTTCCAAAATCATCAGGTGTCACTTCTTTAGAAAAATAATTGAGTACATAGGCAAAAGGGTTGTCCGGATTCATTTCTTCCATATTATTTCCTCCTACTGTCATTATTCTGATGGTAGAATTGGCTAGCATTGACTGGACTTTACTATCTATTGGTTTGTGATCCAGTAAATTACTGATGCTTTCCTTTAATTCATAGTAATCGGAATAACTTTCAATAGCTACTGTAATCTTTCTTCCGAACTGTATTGAATTTATATAAATAAGTTCGTCTAACTGTTGTAGAACTTTAGGATCAGTGCTCAGTGATTCCGGTAAATCCATTCCAATACTGAAAAAGCTTTGAGTGATATCAACCATCAAAATCCTTTTATTGGTTTGGTACTTGGGCGATACTCCCAACAATATTTCGGGATTAATCTGTTGTCCCCAGTTTACTGCTAGCTCGTTATACGACTTTATTTCTTTTATGGCGAATGAAAAAGAATAATTACTCTTCAGCACATCATCTGTTTTTAATGCTTCGTGTAATGCATTCATCATATTGCTATAACCAGGGGTTATTGTTTGTGACTTAATGGGAAGAGTATAGCTCACGGTTATTGGATTGATTGGTACATCCCAAATTTTGTAAGTATCTTGGTTTATGCTATTGGCTTCCAGTATAGCTCCTATGAATATTTCATTGGGGCATTTTGCCACAAATTTATCTGCGCTGCGTTGCTCTTCCTGGCTATAAGCAAATTGTGCTGTGGCAAGAAGTAGAATGATATATACTATTGATGTTTTCATTTTGTGCAAATATAAGGTTTATACTAGTTCTTATTCAAAGACATAATTCATTTTCAGCCATATAATGGAGAGTGACTTATCATTATTATTGATTAGTTCAGAGTAGGAGGTTAAGCCATACTCCTGTCCCATAGCAACGAATGTATGATTTCTCTTTATATAAAATCCGGTATTAAGCAGAAACTGTCCGTTTGTATCCTTTTTCCCACAGGGTTCCCATGTATCTGCTATGGCATTATGGAGGAATAATTCATCATCCTGCCATTTTATTTTATACTTTTCTATGATGTTATTTGGCTTAACAATGAATAAAGAATCATTGTTGAACTGTAATTCATTGGGGCAAGCCAGTTTTATTCTTTGCCCGAAATATCGTTCTTCATTATCCCCTAGGGAGATAGTTTCTTTCCCGGCTGGAATTTCTTTAAACTCTACTTTCTCGGATGATTTTAATTTTAGTGTATAAATTGTATCCGGTTTGTCAGACCCGGTAGGCTTATCGACATCGTCATTGCAGGAGATAAATATATTCATAAAAAAAAGAAGAAATAATATCTTATCTCTTGTAAATAGTATGGACATAGTTCTTTTTTTCATTATATTTTGAATTAGTTTTCACAAATAAATCTCCCTACCAATTCTGTCTTTTCATCGGAGATTGTCAATTCATATACTCCTACCGGAATATTATCTAAAGAAATAGATAAAGTTGAATGGGAGTAGGGCATATAGAAATTTCTATATACTACACATCCTTCTTTCGATCTTATCTCAATAGTGACTGGTTCCCAATCTTGGGAGAATTCGATACTCAACTCTTTATTGCTATCATCAATAAAGGCTTCTACAGGGATGAATGACTCTATTAGACTTCTGTGGTTACAATGTTCTAAGTTAAGACGTCGTCCTTTTGCACATACTAGTAAGGGGAACATTAAGGCTATCAAAGCCAAACTCATTTTTAATTTGTTCATAATCATATTAGGTTTTGTTTTATGCAAACTTAGGTACAATCGCGTTATGAACAATAGAAAAAGGAGATTATGCTATATACAGCCTCTATTGATTTTCAGTGAGTTACGAAAATGTTCATATACAGAGGTATATACAGAAAATATCGTAACTAGTTGAAATTCAGAACTGTATAAGCTAATCCTATTTTAGGAGGTATTTGATGAGATAATCCCGTAAAGATAACTCTTCATCAACTTGTTTTTGTTGTTTTTGATTGATCCTTGTGCGTTTCATTCGGACGGAATCTGTGTTAATGCCAAGTAACTTTGCTTCATCGTTTGTGTCAAATCCAAAGATATGGAGATAACAATATTGCCATTCTGCTTCGGTCAGGCTGGGGAATGTTTCTTTTATCAGGGAGTAGAACCTAGGATATATCTTGTCCACTTCCGTCATGATAGATCGCCATGCTTTATCAGTAGAAATGAGCTGAGACTTTTCAATCTTGTTCTTTTTAGTTAAAGAGATAAGTTTTTTTCCAACAGTAGATGTTTCCAAGCGTTGCTTTTGTAGCTGACCATATTTCTGGGATATTGATTCTATTTCTTGTTGCAGCTTTTGGGTACATTTCTCTTTATCAGTCAAAGCACTTTGCAGGGCCTGTTTTTTTCCTTCTAATTCTACTGATAAATGAAGGGATTCTATCTTCATGTTGTCTACTATTGTCTGTTGGCGGTAAATTTTAGTTTTGCTTCTTTGCCAGTAAATGATATATCCTGCCACAGATAGTAGGAGTAGAGAGATAGTTATAATTATTATAATAATATCCCTTTGTTGTGTAATCTTTAGTAGCTCATTTTCTTCCCGTATTTTGGCGTTGTTATACTTCTTTTCTATTTCCAATACTTTTGTTTCGTTTTGGGCTACTGTTAGTGAGTCGAGTATGTCAGAGCAAATTTCTTTATAATGTAATGCTTCCTTATATTTTCCCTCTGTTTTATAAAGCAGATAGTAAGCTTCGTTAATATTGTAGCTGAGTTGTTCGTTTTTTGTTACTGCTTCTATTATCTTATATGCTTTTGCTAATTGGTTGTCTTTTATATATATGTATAATAAAGCAACAGAATCTTTATAACTTTCTTTACTACCCGTTGCAATAGCTTTTAAATGGTATTTTTCAGCATCCATATATTTTCCTTGTGCTTCATAAACAAGACCGAAAGCATTAGCTATGGCGGCAGCCAAATCCTTATTTGGTATCAGTTGGGAAATAGAGTCTGCTCTTTGTAGTAATGGCATGGCACAAAAGAAAGAGTCAATATCTGCCCAATGACACGCTAGACTTTTTAATGCGTAGGCATAGCTTTTATAGTTTCTAGCTTCTCTGAAAAATTCACTAGCTTCTTTTCTTTTCTTTAAGCATTCGCTGGTTATGTTTCTGAAGCTATATAAATCAGCTATATATGTACAAATATATCCTGCTATATTATACTCCTTATTTTCTTTGGTGAATAGCAGGGCATCAGTATATACTTTCATAGCCTTGTCATATTCCCCATCTTCTACATAAGCACGCCCCAAGTATAGCGCAATCCGTGCCTGTTCCTTTGCCGTGCCGTGTTTCGTAAACCATTCTTGTGCCCGTTGCCACTGGTAGATGGGCAATAACCCTTCTATTGTTTCATCCGTAATTCTGCCTGATAGCATACACCATCGTGCAAAACTCTCATCATCCAGTTTATCCGGGGCAGAGATACTATCGAGAAGGATAGAAGCGCTATCTGCATTTTCAGGAAGTAGTTGCTCGGCTGCTTGTAGCAGGGAGGATATGCTATCCTGCTTTTGGCATCCAAAGGCAAGGAGGAAAGGGAATAGAAAGATATAAATTAGTTTTCTCATGTAAATCAATCTTTTGCTTGTGCTCCGTACAAAAGTAGTAAAACATTTTTGGTTTACCAAGAAAGAGGTAAAATAATAAGAGCATGGTGAAATTAATGGATATTCATTCCTTTAATTTAAATATTGCAGCCATCAAAACTTTGAAAACTTGTCCCAACAGAGTTTTTATTTTCTACTGCTACTACTACCACGATCAATCATAAAATGCCTATGGATAAAGGGATTGATCATGTGGTGGTAGTAGAATTTTGAAGACCTAAAAGCGGCTACTACCACCACTATTTTACAGAAAATAATTATGTTGTTTTGCAAGGATATTCCAATAAAAAGCGTATCTTTGTCTGTAGCTTATTTATTACTCACCAGAGTTCATTCATGGTGAAGTCTACGCTTGATTATATACAGTTTCAATCAGTTCCAAAAGGCTGGAACTTTAGTTCCAACAGGTTGAAACTAAAGTTGCGACAGGATGAAACTCTAGTTCCAATAGGGTGAAACTGTAGTTCCGACTACTTGAAACTGCTTGAAACTCCTAATCTTGTGCCTTGCCTGACTTGATGTGTATGATGAAAGTAACCAATGATATTTTAATATCTACATTAAAAAGTGGAATAAAGTGGTGGCAGTAGCCATTAATTACTCTATTAAAAAACTACTACCACCACATGATCAATCCCTTTATTCATCGACATTTTATGATTGATCGTGGTAGCAGTGGCAGTAGAAATGGAAAACTCTGTTGAGGAAAATTTTCGCCCGAACTTCGTATTGCCATATTTTCCTCCGTCATAGTTGATGGCAGGGGCAAAATAAGCATGCATCTAAGTAAGAGGAATGTTTTTTTTCATATACTCATTAGGTTTTGACTATTCAAATATCTTCCAAAGATAGATAAATTTTTATTATCATTGTCATGTGGATAACTGAAAACATATGTTGAAAAAGATTTTTGAAGTAATATCTTTATAAGATTGTTTTTCCATTTCGTTCCTTTATAATTGACTCAAAAGTATCGTCTGTCAGTTTGCTTTTTATCCATGCGCAAAAATCAAAGACTTTCAGCAATGGTCTTTCGTATTTGTCTTCTTCTATTTTTTGTATATTTTGCTGATAATAACTCCACAGCTTATTCCTTTGTTGCTTACTTTTGGGTAAAGGATATGATTGAATGAATTTGAAAAGAAGTTTCTCGGTGATATATTGTTTCGTTTCAAAAGAGGAACTTCTCTTGATTGACTTTATTTCATTCTCAAAATAATCATAATTTCCTAATTCGGCTTGTAAAATCAGATTAGCTAGCCTTGCTATCCTATAGGCAGGAAATATATAGAGGGATTTGCCGGAGCTTAATATTTTTTTCATGCTTTTACGCGCTTCTTGCAGGTTTTTCAGACCTATATCTAGAATAACCAGACTTAAATATAATTGTAGTTGCAAGTTCAATTCTAATAATGAAATCTTCTTGAAGATGGATTCTTCATTTTGTTGTTGCAGTTCTTGGGCAGACTTGAAATCGCCCGTATTGAATAAGCTATAAAATTCATACAGGTAAATGTAGACCTGTACTGTTAGTTTGAATTCTGCTGAATAGTCTCCTCGTTCCATTTCTTTCAGTCTGGAAATAAAGAATGGCATCTCCTGGTATAATCCAACAGACTGCAAACTATCCAGAATACCTAGAATAGCATTCAGATAGTACAAAGGTGGATTTAGAATCATGTGTTTGTTCTCGTCAAAGAGTAAGATGAGATCTTGGTATAAACGTATGGCTGCTTTATAATTGCCGGAGTTGAGGAAGTAAGTAGATTGGAACAGTAAATGTAGTTTTTCTGTTTCAAATCCTTTATATGAGGAGTTGGCAATCAGGTTCAATTCGCTTAATACCAGATCGTTCAAGTTCTCTTTTTGCTTGTCGGACCGGATGCAACCTTTATAGGTGAACCGATATTTAAGTATGTCATATAGTTGGGTATGGAGATTGGCGCTACGTGTATATCTCATTATTTCATTTATTTTCATTTGTTTATCCACCACTTGTTTTTCGCTCATACCGGTGAAGTCGTACATACTCAGATATTTCAGTTCCGTGCGGCGTATCAATAATATCAATGAGTCATTTTCATAATGGATAGCTAATTTTTCTGCTTTTTCTAATTCTGATAAGGCTTCATTCAGAAGTTCTCTTTCGAATAAGATACTGGCCTTGGAAATATAGTCAAAGATTTGAGTTTGGATATCCTGTTGCTTATTCAGGTGTACTAAACAGTTAAGCACAACTTTATATAAATGCTTGACTGCCATATCGAAACTTTTTCCTTTTTGTTTTATACTGAATTGCTTGTAGATTTCATCTATACAGGTGTTATTTTCCAATAATTCGAAAAGAATAAGATACCCTTTTTCCCCATTTTGCAGATTGCTGTATAACTTTAAATATCGTTTTTCTGCTTTTGACAGAGATTTGATTAGGGCAAGTAGTGAGATGGCTTTATTCATAAAGTATGTAATATATGTCTTTTCAAATATAGGTATTATCTATGGATATACAAGCGTGGGAAGTATTAAATAAGCGCATATTTTTATGTTATAATAATAATCCTAAAAGGTTATATTTTCTTTTATTTGTGGATGTAATTAATTGACAATTAATGAATTATGTGTTGTTAAAAATAGAAGAATTCTATATACATAGTGATGAATAGCGGTGCTTTATGCCTAAAGAAGATTTATGTATTCAGAAATATGGAGAAATTATGGTTGCTTTGAATAATATATTCTATTGATTATCAGTCGTATATAAGGAGATATGACATTGCTAAACTTGATAAATAGTCTATTTGGGATTATCAGAACAGGTAAATAATGGATGTTGTTTTATGATTCTATCCGTCTATATTTGCAATGCATCCAAGGAACAATAATCTATATCCGGAAATAGATATTTACACCTTGATGCATAAACCTTTATTAATAATATCTATTATGAAACACAGACTTTCTAACTTGTCAAAAATCTATCGAAACGGTATTGGTCGTAAGATGAATATTCTTCAGATAGCTTTATGCATGCTTTGTATGGGTAATGCATATTCGTTGATGGCGACAATTCCATCAGTTAGTGAAATCCTTCAGCAAAACAGGAAGATCAAGGGTAAGGTGGTGGATGTAAACAATGAACCCATGATTGGTGTAAGTGTGTTGGAAAAAGGAACAACAAATGGTGTTATCACTGATTTTGATGGAAACTTTACTTTGGATGTCCGGGGGAATTCGACTGTTCTTGTATGTTCCTATATAGGGTATACTACCGTTGAAATACCTGTTGGAAACAAAGCGGCTCTTCATGTACAAATGTTTGAAGATGTGAAAGCAATAGACGAAGTTGTTGTCATTGGGTATGGTACGACCACGAAAAAGGAGCTAACCGGATCTGTTACTTCTATAAACAAAGATGACTTTAAAGCCGGTAATATCAGTAATCCTATCCAATTGTTACAAGGACAAATTGCAGGGTTGAATATTGCTCGTCCTGACGGGGCTGACCCTACCGGAGGATTTGAAATTCAGTTACGTGGCTTGACAACAATGAAAGGTGGCTCGGGTCCATTAATTGTTATTGATGGAGTAGAAGGTGGAAATCTTGCCAACTTGAACGCAAATGATATTGAATCTATTGATGTCTTGAAAGATGGCTCTGCTGCTGCCATTTATGGTACTCGTGGTACCAATGGCGTTATTCTTGTTACTACCCGTAAAGGAAAGCCGGGACACTCTTTAATAGAATTCTCCAGTTATTGGACTACCCAGAGCATAGCGAGAAAACCGGAATTTCTTTCTGCTGATGAGTTTCGTTCTACCTTGAAGGAGTATCTTCCCAATCAGGCTGCCACCTTGGATTATGGAGCTTCAACAGATTGGTTTGACGAGGTTACTCGTGATACCCCTCTGAGCCAATATTACAGCCTTGCAGCATCAGGTGGCTCCGAGAAATTGACTTATCGCGGAAATATTTCCTGGCATGATGACAAAGGTATTGTGCGTACTTCGGGGAATCAACAATTGAGAATGCGTTTCAATGTATCACAAACAGCTTTGAATGACCGCTTAAAACTGGATTATAATATATCTTATTCCACAGCTAAAAAAAATTATTCGGGGTATGAAGTAATGAAACAGGCTGTAACGCGCAATCCTACCGAACCGGTATATGATTCAGAGGGGAAGACTCCTATTTCGGGCGGTTATTATTATAATGACGGTCCATTTAAGTACTATAATCCGGTTGCTATGCAAAATGAATCAACCAATGAAACCTTGGACCGTGAGTTTTCGGGAAGTGTGCATGCGTCATTAAAGATTATTGATCCGTTGAAGATAAATGCTTTGGCTTCATTAGTGGAAACAAATACGCGAAATGGATATTACCAGACTCAATATTACCCTATTGATTTTGGTACGAATGGGCGTGCTACCAGCACAAACTCGCTCTCGAGCAGCAAACAGTTTGAGGTGAATGCAGATTTCAATCATTCTTTTGGTAACCATAAAATTCAAGCTATTGGCGGTTATTCTTACTATGATTATTGGAATGAGCGTTATTACGGCATGAATTATGGATTTGACACTGATATCTTCTCGTTCTATAATATGGGGGCAGGTTCTGCATTATCCGCAGGTAAAGCTTCGCTTACCAGTAATAAACAGTCTAATAAACTG
>ENA-OWPN01002418-OWPN01002418.1-human-gut-metagenome-genome-assembly--contig:-NODE-2418-length-11486-cov-2.888199_pt1 | contig 11486 bp, 10 predicted proteins | sample MGYA00248266_ERZ651850 | MGnify/ENA primary metagenome ERZ651850 (study PRJEB26924, sample SAMEA4378296) | human gut metagenome | biome: human gut; feature: human-associated habitat; material: faeces... | reverse complement strand
CACGAAGGCCTCGATGTACTTGGTCAGGTGCTGCTCGTACAGGTACTGCGTCATGTCCTCGATGAGGTCGAAGCGGTTGCACAGATGGATCAGCGCCAGCGGGTCGGGCAGGTGGATCTGGTCGAGGTCGTAGGACGGCACACGCTGGCCGTCGATCTTGACCACGCGCGCTTTGACGCCGACGACGGTCGAATTGGGCGGCACTTCCTGCAAAACGACCGCGTTTGCGCCGATGCGGCTGTTGTCGCCCACGGTGAACGGGCCGAGCACCTTTGCGCCTGTCGAAATCAGCACATTGTTGCCAATGGTCGGGTGGCGTTTGCCCGTGTCATGGCCGGTGCCGCCGAGGGTTACGCCATGGTAAATCGTGCAGTCATCCCCAATCTCGGCAGTTTCACCGATGACAATGCCCATGCCGTGGTCGATAAACAAGCGGTGCCCGATGGTCGCGCCCGGATGAATTTCGATGCCGGTCATATGACGGGCAAACTGGGAAAGCGCACGCGCGAGAAAGAAATGCTTATGTTTGTACAGCCAATGCGCCTGACGGTGGTAAATGAGTGCGTGAAAGCCCTGATAGAGCAGAAAAACTTCAAGCGTGGTGCGCGCAGCCGGATCGCGGTCGCGAATCGAGCGCGCGTCATCAAGCAGCCCCTTGAAAATCATAAAGCAATCATCCTATCAAAACAGTGTGAATTCGTGATACCATCCATTATAGCGGCTTTGGTGTGAAAATTCAAACCTTTGATTGAAATTAAGAAAAAAAGTGGTATAATGTAAGAAGATTTTGCTGAATGAAGGAAGATTATTATGAAAATTACTGTCATGGGTCTGGGCTATATCGGCTTGCCGACCGCGATCACCCTCGCGGAAGCCGGCTTTGAAGTCTGCGGCTTTGATGTGAACGAAAAAACAATCGAAACCCTCAAGGGTGGTCATATCCATATCGTTGAGCCGGGCCTGCAGGAGGCGTTTGAAACCGCCGTTGCACACGGGCATCTGCATTTCTCCAGCGAGCTGGGCAAGTCCGATGTGTTCTATATCGCTGTACCCACGCCGTTTTATCAGGATGAAACCGGCAGCCACAAGGCTGACCTCAAGTATGTCGAATCCGCAGGCCGCATGGCGGGCAAGGTGCTCGAAGCGCCCAATCTGGTGATTCTGGAATCCACGGTGCCGCCGCACACCACCGAAATGCTCGCGCGTGTGCTCTCCGAGGAGTCCGGCATCGATATGGACAAGATTCATGTTGCGCATTGCCCGGAGCGCGTCATCCCGGGCAACATGATGTATGAACTGAAGAACAACGACCGCATTGTCGGCGCACGCACCCCGGAAGCCGCTGAAATGGCTGCGTCCATCTACGAAAAGGTGCTGGAAAAGGGCGTCGTGCACAAGACCGACGACCTGACCGCCGAGATGTGCAAGCTGACCGAGAACACCTTCCGCGATGTCAACATTGCATACGCGAACGAGCTGTCGGTCATCTGCGACAAGATGGGCATTGACGTATTCGAGTTGATTAAGCTCGCTAACTGCCACCCGCGCGTCAATATCCTGACGCCGGGCGTGGGCGTGGGCGGTCACTGCATCGCGGTTGACCCGTGGTTCATCTACGAGCAGTTCCCGGCGGAGGCCAAGGTTATCCTCGCCGCGCGTGAACGCAACGAGAACAAGCCGCGCTTTGTAGCCGAAAAGGTCGTCTCCAAGATGGGCAAGGTCACTGATACGGTCGGCGTGCTCGGCCTGAGCTATAAGCCGGATGTGGACGACTTGCGCGAGTCCCCCTCGATTGAGCTGTGCCATATTTTGCAGGAGAAGGGCGTCAAGGTCATCGCCTGTGAGCCGTTTGCAAAGGACAGCGAAGTAAAGGGCATTCCCAACGTCTCCTTTGAGGAGATTCTCGCCAAGGCGGATTATCTGGTGATTACGCTTGGTCATACTCTGTTTAAAGATAACAAAAAGTTGATTGCCGAGAAGCCGTATTACGACTGCGTCGGCCTGATGGAGTAAAGAACGCACAATCCAAAACGGCACAGCATTTGCTGTGCCGTTTTTTTATGGAAAGTTGCGTGGGTTTTGCGAGGAATTTGCGTAGATATAGGTAGACAGGATAGAGAAAGGGGGCGGCAGCATGGACGACAAAATCCTCGCGCTGCTTTCTGCGGGCGATGCGGAGGGCGTAACGCTTTTGCAAAAGCAGTACGGTCCGATGGTGCAGTACATTGTGCGCGGCATCCTGCGCGACGCGCAGGACACGGAAGAATGCGTCAGCGATGTTTTCCTGCACGTGTGGGAGCGGTTTGCGTCGTTTGACCGCGCAAAGGGCACGCTGGCCGCGTGGATGACGGCTGTGGCACGCAACGCAGCGGTCGACCGGCTGCGCCGTCGGCGCGCGCCGGACGAGACGTGGGATGAGCAGACAGGGGCTTCTCCCTCGCCGGAGGAGGTGGTGTTGCGGCGTGAGCGCACGCAGCTTTTGCAAAAGGCGGTTGACGCGCTCGGAACGTCCGAGCAGATGCTGTTTTACCGCAAGTATTATTATTTGCAGTCCACCGCGCAGATCGCAGCGGAAATGGGACTAACCGAGCGAGCGGTCGAGGGGCGGTTGTACCGTCTGCGCCGCCATCTGCAAAAGGCGTTGGGAGGTGACGCGCTATGACCGGACCGGAACGGGACGAATTTGACCGGATGATCGAGCAGGAGATTGCCGATACCATACCCACGCAGGGCGTGGTCGATGAGGTCAATCCGTGGCATGAGCCGATTGACCGCATTGCAGGAGGGCTGGCGCTGACCGGCATCACGCTTAATTTTCTGTATCTGCAATACCTGCTGCCTGCGGTGGGTGTGGTGCTGCAATATTTGGGTTTCCGCGCGCTGCGCCGCAACGGAGCGGCCTTTCGACTGGCGTGGGCGCTTTCTGTTGTGCGGCTGGTTTGGGTGGGCGCGTTTCTGGTGTTGTCGGTCACGCCTTGGCTGCCAACGGGTAATTTGGATATCGGTCTCGGACTGGCGGGCATGGGCATTCAGATTGTGCAGATGCTTGCGCTGCGTGCCGGACTGCGGCAGGTGTGCCGCACGGCGGACATCGAGCCGAAGAGCGACCCGCTCAAAGCGGCGGTGTGCTGGGAAGGGTTCATCCTTGTGCTGGCGTTTTCACCGCTGGCGCACAGCTGGCTGGCCGCGATTCCGATGTTGATTGCCTTTGTGTGCATCGTGCGCGCACTGTTCCGACTGGGCGAGGCGATGGGCGAAGCCGGGTACTGCTTTACTGCCGCTCCCGTGCGTCTGAACACGAGCGCGGTGAGATGGGGCTTTCTCGGTGGCTGCCTGCTGCTCATGCTGGCCTTGAGCGTGTGCGTCAACCATCCGCGGCTGGATGCCGCGCCGATGGAGGAGCACGGGGAGGCTGAAATCCGGCAGCAGCTCGCTGACCTCGGCCTGCCGGAAGAGGTGCTGGCCGATCTCACGGATGAGGACGTGCGCACGCTGGACGGCGCATTTCATGTCGCCTGCTGCGCGGAGATGCTGGCGTTTGGCCCGGATGCGCAGAGTATGACGCTGTGCGACCAGACCAACGCGCCCGAACGTGCGCCGATTGAGCCGGAGATCCCACCCGGTAAGGATACGATGATCGCGTCCACCTATTATATCGAGCTGCCGGAGTACCGCATGGCGGTGCTGCACCGCCTTGCGTGGGTGCAGGGCAGCGCGTACTGGGGCGATGCATTTTCCGCCTTTGAGGACAGCGATTACGGATATGACCTGATTGGCGGGCGGCTGGTGTACGAGAAACGGGGGCAAACCTATGCCGCGCCCATTCCCGACCTTGCCGATAATACAGTGACGACGACCAACATGTTCGGCACATACACCAGCAACCAGATTAGCGGCGTCATCAGCTATCCGCTGGGTGCGGATAACCCGCGAGGCTATATGCTCTATGTCATGCAGCTGGACGAAAATCGCGTGTTTGGCGCTACGGGAATCAATTATTATCACGCTTCGCAGCCGTTTTGCCTCCCGTATCGCACGCCGCGGGATCGCACGCTGGGCTGGAACGACCATGCGCGGCTGCAGCATTACACCAATTTCAATACGCAGCTGGAGCGCTCGGCAGCGATAGCCTGACGGATTGTGACGATTTTGTGTTTTTGCTTGTATCGTTCTCCGAAAGGTGCTATACTGATTAAAGTCTGTTTCGATTACGCGATAAGGAGAGTTAGAATATGAGCAAAATGGTGCAGCGCGCCGTCGCGCTGGTTGTGATGCTGGTTGTCGTTATGGGCGGTACCATCTGGGGAACGGCAAGCATGACCATCCAGTATCAGCCGCTGAACAGCGGCGCACCGGTCGTGATGACGGTCAACGGCGACGAGGTGTGCGCGGATGAATATGCGGGCTATATGCTGTACAACATGGCGTATTACGCCAATATGTATGCGCAGTTCGGCATGAGCGACGTATGGAACGACGAATATGCCGCTGCAACGCTGGGTGCTTCCATGCCGCAGGCTGCCAAGGATCAGTCGGTATATGCGCGTGTGGTATTGCAGAAGTTTAACGAGCTGGGCCTCAAGCTGACCTACAATCAGGAAAAGCAGATGAGCCAGCTGCGTCAGGATACCATTGATTCGATGGGCTATGACGCTTTCATCAAGCAAATCGCGAACTTCGGCTTCTCGGATCAGAGCTACAGCAACTTTATGTATATCAGCCAGTGCTATAATGCGCTCAACGAATACTATTACGGCGAAAACGGCGCCAATGTACCGAGCGATGAGGAGCTGCGGCAGTATTTTGCTGATAACTACATTGCCGCCAAGCACATCCTGATTTCGACCGTCGATTCCACCACGGGCGAGACCATCCGCACGGATGCAGAGGCCAAAGCCGAGGCGCAGAAGATTCTGGACCGCATCAACGCGGGCGAGGATTATGACGCGCTGATGAACGAGTATAGCGAGGACCCGGGTCTGTCCGGCAATCCGGATGGCTACATCTTCACCGACGGAGATATGGTTACCGAGTTTTACGACGGCGCCAAAGCGCTGGCCGAGGACGAGGTATCCGGTCTGGTCAAGTCGTCCTACGGCTATCATATCATCAAGCGTGTGCCGCTGGATGTGGACGGTCAGCTCGAAAATTACAAGAGCTTGCTGACAACGGCAGTGGCCGGTACGATGGATGACCTGCTGACCCAGTGGATGCAGGAAGCGGATGTACAGACGACCGAAACCTTTGACGAGATCACCTATCAGAACGTGCGCGATTATGTGCCGGCCGAAGTGAAGGAAATTCTCAATGCACAGGACGCGGCATCGGACGCATCTGCCACGGATGACGCATCTGCCACGGATGACGCATCTGCCACAGATGACGCTGCTGCTACAGATGACACGGCGGCAACGGATGATGCCGCTGCAGAGACTGCAGACGCGGCAGAATAACGGTATCACACAAAAAAAGGACGCCTTCGGGCGTCCTTTTTGTTGTTATTCCAGCGTCCACGCCAGCGGGGTGCGGCCGAAAAAGCTGTTGTGGAACAGCGTGAGCGCCGCCCAGGTGGCCCGGTCGGTTTCTCCGGTCTGCGGGAGGAGAAATACCCCCTGCGCTTGGCGCACACCGGCCTCGGTATCTGCGTCGTATTCGCCGGTGAGCGGGACGGGAAGCGTGCCTCCGAAGTGCGGCGTAGCCGTACCCAGCATGAGCTGGAGCACAAAGACCGAGGGGCCTTTGTCGCCGCGCTTGAGTTTGGCGTCCGCGCCCGCGGGGAAAAAGTCGACCGCGGCGGGCAGCGCGTCAAGGTCGGTCAGGGCGAGATAGGCGGCGTAGATGGCCGTCCATGTGTCGAAATTTGCCGTACCCGTCACGGGCAGGCGGCCCCGCCGCTGGAATTCCCGCACGGCGGCGGCGGTTTCCGGACCGAAAATCCCGTCCGGTGCGAGCGGCTGCACTGCGCCCTGCTCCTGCTGGATGCGGCGCAGAAAGCGCTGTAAATCATAAATATGCGTTCTGCGTTGGCTGTCGGTATACATCAGGCGGTCGCCTCCTCTCCCACCGGATAACCCGGATATTGTCCTTCGCTGGTTTGCGAGGAAACCAGCACATCGCGCGCAAGCAAGGCCATTTCCTCCCACGTCAGCGGGCCGATTGCACCGGTGGCGGGCAGGCCGGATATCGACTGAATGACCGAAATCGAGTTTCGTGTCGCAGGCCCGAAAATGCCGTCGACCGAAACGGACGGCACCTCGGGATAACCGCGCGCGATGATGTTGATGAGTTCCTGCGCCTCACGCACCGACTCGCCGCGCATGCCCTCGACCAGGAAGATGTCCGGCAGACCGGCGACCTCGCCCAGAAAGCCCTGATCAGGCTGTACGGCCAGCACGGACTGATAGGTGGATACGAGTGCATTCCACGTGTTGCGGCCGACAATGCCGTCCACGGTCAGCCCCATCATGCGCTGATAGGCTTCGACGGCCTCACGCGTGCGCGGGCCGAAGATACCGTCAATCTGGCTGGGCTGCCAGCGCGGCAGCTGGTCGTAATATTCGCCCACAATGGCGAGAAAATACTGAAGCAGCTGCACGCCCGGGCCGGTCGCGCCCTCGCGCAGGGTTTCGGGGAATTGGCGCGAGACTTCGTCGAGCAGCAGTCCTTCGCTGTCCAGTTCGCTCAGGCGTTTGACGTTGTTGTAAATGAACGCGATGCGGTACCATGTCGCACGGCCGACGATGCCGTCCACGCCAAGGTTAAACTGCTTCTGGAAAGCGCGCACCGCGCGTTCGGTATCCGCGTCGTAGATGCCGTCGACCGGATAGATTTTCGGGATGTTGGGATAGTTGGTCGAAATGCGGTTGAGGCGGTTCTGGATGGTGCGCACCTCCTCGGACACATCGCCCAGCCGGAAGGTCACGCCCGGCCACGACCCGCCAAGGTTGGGTGCGATGGGTGCATTTCGCACAATGTTGATGTCGTCTCCATAGTAATATCGCACAATCTCCTCCGCAGTCATACCCTGCTCAGCCAGCGGCACCGTTCCCCATTGGCTCAGGCCACCGGGACAGGTTACCGTCGTGCCGTTGCAGTATTGGGCGAACAGCGGCTCGATGGCGTTGCCGCGGGTCAGGTAGCTGTTGAACATATCGTCAACGATGGTGGAAATATTCTCGAAAATGTCGCGCCCGGGGACAAAGGACTGGTCGTAGCGCGTGGAATTGGTGATGTCAAAGTCGTATCCCTGCGCGCGGTACCATTCGGTGAACACGCGGTTGAGCGCATAGGAGATTTGCGCGTAAATGTTGGCGCGGATGGCCTCTTCCGGCCACGTCGGATAGATTTCCGAGGAGGCGACGTTTTTGATGTAGTCGGCAAAGGGCACGGTGACGTTCTGTGCTGCGGATGAGGGCGTGCCCAGATGCACTGTGATGGTTTCCGGGATGGTCACCGGGGACTGGGGCAAAGCGAATCACTCCTCTGCATTGGGATTGGATTGGTCGTGGTACAGCACTTGCGGCTCGCCCGTGGCAGTCAGGTCGGTCTGGGCGGAGGACCGGTTTTCCGGCAGCGGCGTGAGCGCCACAGGCAGCACAGCAGGCACGCCGGAAAACATGGTCACGTGCAGCGCGGTGACCGGCGTGTAGCCCGGACGCGCCACTTCAACCGTATAGACCGCATAGGGCAGACCGCCGTCCGGCGTCATGGAGTTGGAGCGCGGCGGGGTGGGCAGCGTCATAGGCGGCGTCATGCCGCCCGCGTCCGTGCGCACCGAGTAGAGCAGCTCACGCGCGCCGGTTTCGTCCGCGGCGGTCGATACCGTGACCGAGGCGTCGGCCAGCGGCAGCGCGCCGAGCGCGGTCGTGACGACCACGCGCAGCACGGCGGAATCTTCGGTGGGATTGGGCATGGGCAAAACCTCCTTGTCAAGCGGGATGGGCGGCTGGATTACACCAGCCGCACCTTGTACTGCCGCAGCCAGCGGTCGATTTGGATGATATAGGCGAAAATCTGCGGGGTGCGCATGAGCTGGCCGTACCACGGTTCCGCCAGACTTTCCGGCTTTTCCATGAGCGCTTCCACGGCGGCATGGTTAAACAGGTGGGCGGCGATTGAGTCGCTGTCCTCGAAGATGCGGCGGACATAGTCGGCGCACAGGCGGGTATAGGCCGGGTGGAAGGTCTTGGGATAGGGGCTTTTTTTGCGTACGACGATTTCCTCCGGCAGTTCGTGCGCAAATGCGCGGCGCACAACGCCTTTTTCCCGTCCGTCCAGCGCCTTGAAATCCCACGGCATGTTATAGGCATACTCGACAATGCGGTGGTCGCAGAAGGGAACGCGCACCTCCAGACCGGAATACATGCTCATGCGGTCCTTGCGGTCGCGCAGCGTTGCAGCAGGATACCGACCGGAGAAAATCAGAAATGTGTAAAAATCCGCGAAAAAAAGGGTATACAGCGCGCGCGAAAAATGTTATGCTTTTAACAAGAACTTATGAGGATGAAACGGACAAGGAAGAGCAAGAGCATGGAACTTTTGAAAGAACGAATCAGGAAAGACGGCGTCATTAAAGAGGGAAATGTGCTGAAGGTGGATAATTTCCTCAATCACCAGATGGATATTGACCTGTTCAACGAGATCGGCAAGGAATTCAAGCGGCGGTTTGCCGATGTCAAGGTGGACAAAATTCTGACCATCGAAGCCTCCGGTATCGGCATTGCGGCGATTGTGGCGCAGTATTTCAGCGTGCCGGTGGTGTTTGCCAAAAAATCGCAGTCGATCAATTTGGACGGCACCATGCTGTCCGCGCCGATCGAATCGTTTACGCATAAGCGCAAATACGAGGTCATTGTGGCCAGCCGGTTTTTGCAGCCGGGCGAAAATGTGCTCATCATCGACGATTTTCTCGCCAACGGCTGCGCAGCAATGGGCCTGTGCCAGATCATTGAGGCGGCGCATGCCAAGGTTGCGGGCATTGGTATCGTAATCGAAAAGGGCTTTCAGTGCGGCGGCAAGATGCTGCGGGAAAAGGGGCTGCGCGTCGAGTCTCTGGCAATCGTGGACGGCATGGATGCCCAAACCCAGACCGTGCGCTTCCGGGACGACTGAAAACATACAAAACCGGCTGGTACAGCCGGTTTTATCTTTTGCGGGGGTGCGGACGCGGTGGAGATTTGCGTCAAACAAGACAAGAGAAGCCGTTTTGATGCGCGGTCTGTTGGCTTATTTGTAGAAAATATGGGTTTGCAGCAAAAAAACAGCAAAAGCAGGTGGGAGCAGCCGTTTGTTTTTGTTATAATAAAAACGCTTCATTACACAAAACGGTAAGCAGGGAGGATAAAATGGAAAAAGAAAAGCAGCAAAACGGTGCGGCTGCGGAAAAGAAGTTTTTCGGGCCGTATGATTTTCATGCCAAGCTGCCGCTGGGGCAGGCGATTCCGCTCGGCCTTCAGCACGTGCTGGCAATGTTTGTGGGAAACTTAACGCCCATCCTTATCATCACGAGCGCATGCGCCGCGATGAGCGATGCGGAGCAGTTCGCGGCGATTCAGGTGTCGCTGTTGCAGAACGCGATGCTGATTGCAGGTATTGTAACGCTGGTGCAGCTGTTCGCCATCGGACCTATCGGCGGCAAGGTGCCGATCATCATGGGTACCAGCTCAGGCTTCATCGGTGTGTTCCAGAGCGTGGCCAACGTCATGGGCGGCGGTATTCTCGCTTACGGCGCGATGATGGGCGCCTCCATCATCGGCGGACTGTTTGAGGGCGTGTTGGGCTTTTTCCTCAAGCCGCTGCGCCGGTTTTTCCCCGCGGTGGTAACCGGTACGGTCGTGCTGTCCATCGGTCTGTCGCTCATCAGCGTGGGCGTTGCTTCGTTTGGCGGCGGCTCAGGCGCGAAGGATTACGGCTCGGTCGAAAATCTGCTGATTGCGCTGGCAGTGCTGGTGGTCATTCTGATTTTCAAGCATTTCACCAAGGGCGTTTTGAGCTATTCATGCATCCTGCTCGGCATCATTTTCGGTTATGTGCTGTGCGCGGTGCTGCCGCTGTTTATCTCGTCCACCGGCGTGACCGCCGAGGGCGTGGAGTACACCAAGGCGTGGGTGCTCAATTGGGACAAGGTAGCGCAGGCCAGCTGGTTTGCCGTACCGGAGATTATGCCGGTACCGATTGTGTTTGACGTGCGTGCCATTGCACCCGTTATGATTATGTTTATCGTCACCGCGGTCGAGACCGTGGGTGATATTTCGGGCGTCATGGAGGGCGGTATGGGCCGCGAGGCGACCGATAAGGAGTTGTCCGGCGGCATCATCTGCGACGGCCTCGGTTCCTCCTTTGCCGCTGTGTTCGGCGTGCTGCCCAACACCTCGTTCAGCCAGAACGTCGGTCTGGTCACGATGACCAAGGTCGTTAACCGTTTCGCGCTCGCGTGCGGCGCGGTATTCCTCATTCTGTGCGGCCTGTTCCCCAAGCTGGCGGCGTTGGTTTCCATCATGCCGCAGAGCGTGCTTGGTGGTGCGGCGGTCATCATGTTCTCGTCGATTGTCATGAGCGGCATTCAGCTTATCACCCGTGAGCCGCTGACTGCACGCAGCATGACCATCGTATCCGTGGCGCTCGGTCTGGGCTACGGTCTGGGCGCGAACAGCGCGGTGCTGGCTGGTCTGCCGCAGGCGGTGCAGCTGGTGTTCGGCGGTTCGGGCATTGTCCCGGCGGCATTCGTTGCCATCATTCTGAACGTGCTGCTGCCCAAGGAGAAACCGGCAGAAAATTGAAAACGGTATGAAAAAGCTCCTCTGCGTGATGCAGAGGGGCTTTTTGCTATCCGTTTGCCGTGCCGTAGTGGTACACGCCGCGCAGACGGACCAGATAGCGGATGGAAACCAGAATACCGAGCAGCTCAGCCGCCGGGACTGCCAGCCACACACCTACTTCTCCCAGAAGCAGGGGCAGAAGCAGAAGCATGCCGACCAGAAACACCAGCGTGCGGGCAAATGAGATAATGGCGGATACACGGCCGTCGGAAAAGGCGGTAAACAGGGAGGAGGCGAAAATGCTCACGCCCATAAACAGGAACGAGACGGCATAAATCGGGAAACCATCGATGGTGATGGAGAATACGCGGCTGGCTGCATCGGTGAACAGCGCAAGACACGGCCGAATGACGACGAGCGACAGCACGGTGCAGAACACCGAACACAGAATGACAAAGCCGATGCAGTAGCGGAACAGCCGCCGCAGCTGCGGCGTATCCTGCGCGCCGTATTTATAGCTGAACACTGGGGCCACGCCCATCGAGAAGCCGAAAAACACGGCGGTGAACACAAACTGGAAATACAAAACGATGGTGATGGATGCGACGCCGTCCTCGCCCCAGTAGTGCAGGAAAATCAGGTTGAACAGGTAGGTCGTGATGGCGTTTGCGATGTTGGTGACCATTTCGGATGAGCCGTTGGCGCAGGCGAACAGCAGCATGCGCCCGT
>ENA-OWPN01002412-OWPN01002412.1-human-gut-metagenome-genome-assembly--contig:-NODE-2412-length-11518-cov-6.685248_pt1 | contig 11518 bp, 8 predicted proteins | sample MGYA00248266_ERZ651850 | MGnify/ENA primary metagenome ERZ651850 (study PRJEB26924, sample SAMEA4378296) | human gut metagenome | biome: human gut; feature: human-associated habitat; material: faeces... | reverse complement strand
CGCCGAAATAATCCCGCTGGGCCTGGATGAGAGAAGCAGAACCCACCGGGTCCCGCAGGCCGTCATAATAGCTCAAGGCGCTGGAAAAGGCGGGCCTCACCGTGGCCGATATGGACGTGGTGGAGCTGAATGAGGCCTTTGCGGCGCAGGCTATTCCCTGCATGAGAACGCTGGGGCTGGATCCCGCCAAGACCAATCCCAATGGGGGCGCTATGGCGCTGGGCCATCCTCAGGGCGCTACCGGCGCATTCTTGACCATCAAGGCCCTGAATGAGCTGCGCCGCACCGGCGGAAAATATGCCATGGTCACCATGTGCATCGGCGGCGGCATGGGCGCTGCCGGCATTTACAAGCTGATCTGACTCCGGCAAAACCTCCTCAAACTTCAGCCGAAAGTCATGCATTCCTGATAGATATCTCCGGTCTGCTTTGTGTTTCCTTTCCCGTCAAATCCCCTCTCTGCCGGAAGGATATCAAAAGCAGCGGGCTGCCGGATATACCGGCGGCCCGCTGCTTTTTACCCTATATCCCGTGGCCGGGACATGACGGCGTACCCTCGCCGCCACGCAGAAAGCCCCAGCTCCGGCGCAGTGCTGCGCCGGAGCTGGGGCTGTTTGCTCTGATATGTGCTTTATTGGGCGCTGCCCTCGCCCAAGATGCGGGCGGCGCTCTCCTGAGCGAACTGCTTGCTGTACAGGTCGTGGTAGTACCCCTTGCGCCGCAGCAGCTCCTCATGCTTGCCTTGCTCCACGATGTGGCCGTCTTTCACCACCAGGATCACGTCCGCCTTGCGGATGGTGGAGAGACGATGGGCCACCAGAAAGGAGGTGCGGTTCGTCAGCAGATGGTCGATGGCGTTCTGGATAAGCTGCTCCGTCTGCGTGTCGATGGAGGACGTCGCCTCGTCGAGCACGAAGATGCGCGGGTCGGCCAGCACGGCGCGCGCAAAGGAGATCAGCTGCTTTTCGCCCGTGGACAGGCGGTCGCCGCCCTCGCCGACGTCGCTGTCCCAGCCCTTTTCGAGCTTGGCTGCGACCTGATCGGCCGAAACGGTCCGCGCCGCTGCCTCGACCTCGGCGTCCGTGGCGTCCAGACGGCCGTAGCGGATGTTCTCGCGGATCGTACCGGAGAACAGATGCGGATTCTGCAGCACATAGCCGATGTTCGAGTGCAGCCACAGCTGGCTGCGCTCACGGTAGTCCCGGCCGTCGATGAGGATCTGGCCGGACGTCGGCTCAAAAAAGCGGCAGGCGAGGTTCACAAGCGTGCTCTTGCCCGCACCGGTCTCGCCGACGATGGCAACGGTCGTCCCGGCGGGGATTTTCAGCGAGAAGTGCGACAGCACGTCCTCACCGCCGTCCGGATAGCGGAACGTGACGTCGCGGAACTCGATGTCGCCGCGCAGCGGCTCCCAGTTTTCGCGCTTGGGGTGGAAGGCGTCGCCGTAGCGGGCGATGACCTCCGGCGTGTCGGCGATCTGCGGCTTTTCGTCCAGCAGGCCCGTCACGCGCTCGATGGAGGCCTGCAGGGAGATGAATTCCGCGATATTCGCGGCCGTCATCTGGATCGGCTCGAAAATGCCGACGGCGTAGGTCGTGAAGGCCGAGAGCGTGGCGATCTGCAGCACCTGCTCCTGCACCATATAGCCGCCGCGCAGCAGCACGATGGCCACGGCCGCCGTGGAGCAGAACAGCACGAGGGGAATATACACGGCGTTCAGCCGCGCGGCACGGATGCCGCAGTCGTGCATCTCCTTTGTCAGCGCGCGGAACGAGGCCGTGTTCTGCTCCTCGATGCCGAGGGTCTTCGACGTCTTCGCGCCGGTGATGCCCTCGTTGAACGCGCCGGTGATGCGGGAGTTCAGCTTGCGGACACGGCGGTTCCAGTGCAGGATGCGATTCTGAAAATAGCCCGTGAGCACGGCGATGACCGGCACGATGACGATGACGACAAGGGCGAGCTTCCAGTTGAGCAGCAGCATCGCGGCGAACGTGCCGAGCACATAGAACATGGCCCAGAGGATATCCGTCAGGTTCCACGCGACCATGGAGGCAATGCGCGAGGTGTCGCTCATGACGCGGCTGAGCAGATAGCCCACCGGCGTGACGTTATAGAACGAGAACGACAGCGTCTGCAGGTGTGTGAAGAGGTTCGCGCGCATGTCGCGCCCGGCGCACATCTCGATCTTCATGGAGTTGCGCGCAAAGGCCACAACGGACAGGGCCTGCAGCAGGATGACGCCGAAATAGCACAGCGTGTAGGGCAGCAGGCCCGACAGCGTCCCGGCCTCGATATAATTTGAGATGGCATAGCGCTGGAACAGCGGCAGCACGACGTCGATGGCGGCCGTGATCAGGTTGAAGGCGAACATGCCCGCAAAATCGCGGCGGTATGGCCGCATGACGGGCATCAGGCGCTTCCAGATGCCCCATTGGAACGATTTGGTATAGTCCTGTTCATCAAAGGCAGGCATCAGACTCCCTCCTTTCCGAGCAGGCGGCGGTCGTCGCTGCTCATCTGGATGTCATAGATATCGCGGTAAATGCCGGGCTTGGCGATGAGCTCGGCGTGTGTGCCCAGCTCCGAGACGCGGCCGCCGTCGAGCACGAGGATGCAGTCGGCCTGCATGAGTGTCGTTACGCGGTGGGAGATGAGCAGCACCGTCGCCTTGCCGAGCGATTCGTGCAGGGCGGCGCGGATCTTTGCGTCCGTCTCGGCGTCCACGGCCGAGAGCGAATCGTCAAACACCATGATGGGCGCCCTCTGCATCAGCATGCGCGCAATGGCCACGCGCTGCTTCTGCCCGCCGGACAGCGTCACGCCGCGCTCGCCCACGAGCGTCTCATAGCCCTCCGGGAATTCGCAGATGGCCTCGTCCACGCAGGCAATGGCCGCGGCGCTGCGCAGCTCCTCCTGCGGCGCGCCGGGGCGCGTGGCGGCGATGTTCTCGCGGATGGTCTGCGAGAACAGGAACGGCTCCTGCAGCACAAGGCCGATCTGGCTGCGCAGGCTCTCGCGCGTAAAGCTGCGGATGTCCACGCCGCCGATGGTGATGCGGCCCTCCTGCAGGTCGTACAGCCGGTCGAGCAGATGCACGAGCGTGCTCTTGCCCGAGCCGGTGCCGCCGAGGATGGCAAACGTGCTTCCCTGCGGGATCGTGAACGAGACGTCCTGCAGCACGGGCGTCTCGCCGTAGCCGAACGTCACATGGTCGAAGACGATGTCACCCGCCGCGCTGTGCGGCGCGGCCTCGGGCGCGTCCTTCTCCTCCGGCGCGCGCAGGATATAGCCCACGCGGTCAAGCGACACGCCCGCCTTGCTCATGTCCGAAAGCACGCGGCCGAGCGAGCGCACCGGCCACGACAGGGCCTCGTTATAGCTGATGAAGGCGAGAAATTTGCCGAGCGTCATATTGCCGTGCACGCTCTCGACGATGCCGCAGACGATGATGACCATGACCTGCAGGCACGTCAGCAGCGTGCCGGAGGCCCAGTAGACCGACAGCAGGCGGCCGAGGCGGATCCACAGGCTGGCAAATTTCTCGTTCTTTTCGCAGAAGCGGTCCGTTTCGAAGCGCTCGCGGCCGAAGGCACGCACAACGCGCACGCCGGTCAGGTTCTCCTGCGCACAGGTCGTCAGGTCGCCCTCGGCCTCGTCCGCCGCCTGAAAGCGGCCGGAGATGCGCCGGTAGAACACACCGGACGACAGGCCGACGATCGGGATGAACGCCAGCGCCACGAACGACAGCCGCACGTTCATCCGGAACATGATGACGAGATATAAAATGATGAGGAAGACCGTGCGCACGACCTCGACGAGCTGGTTGCACACGAACGTGCGGATGACGTCGACGTCCGAGGTGCAGCGCTGGATGATCTCGCCCGTGGAGTGGGCCGTGTGCCACGAAAAGCTCAGGTGCTGGATGTGGTCATACAGCCCGTCGCGGATGCGCTTGACGAACGACTCCGACCCGCGCGAAAGCTGCGTGCGCTGGCCATAGTTGCAGAAGCCGCGCAGCAGGGCCAGCAGCAGCACGGCCGCGGCCGCGAGCCACAGCGCGTGGAGCTTCTGCGCCTGCAGCAGCGGCAGAAGCGGCTGCAGAAACGCCGGGAGCGACGGCTGCTCCGCGCCGAGGATGGAGTCCACCGTCAGGCGGATGACCTGCGGCGTGAGGGCATTGAATACCATCCCGAGGCAGGCGCACAGCAGGGCCACGACAAAATAGTGGATGCTGCCGCGCAGAAAGCGCACGATGAGCTGCACCTTCTCCCGCCACGGGATCGATTGCGTTTCCATAGAAGATCTCTCCTTTTTTCTGATTGCCGGGGGATGTTGATATGCTGACTGTAACGGCCTTCTCTCTCAAAGGCAGGACCGCATGATTCAGCGAGAGTATTCGGCGAGAGTTTTTTTGTCGAGCCAAGATTCGGAAAACGCAGGCGTACTTTGTGTACGTCAAGTTTTCCGAACCGATGGATCGGCGAAAAAGATCCGGCGAAGGCCGAAGCTGCGATCATGCGGTACAGCCATAACAAAAAAACGCCTCTCCTGCCGGAGAAGCGCACAACAAGGAACAAAACAGGGCCTTTTATCCCCGCTTCCGGGCGCGCAAAACCGACAGACCGGTCCCCTGAACCAAAATAGAACCCGCTGCAAAGTACAGATAGGACATTCTGCGCGCCTCCTTTCGTAAAATCTGATATTCAGTATAGGGGAAAACAGTGACTTTGTCAACCCTGATGTCCGAAATAATTCGGGAAGCACCGCATTATTTCGCGAGAGCGTTCGGCGAGAGCTTTTTGTCAAGACAAGGCTTGAAACGTGCAGAGTGCTTTGTGTATCTGCAGGGGGCAAAGCCGCCAACGGCTGTGCAATACATCAGGCCTTTCGAACCGATAGATCGGCGAAAAAAGATCCGGCGAAGGCCGAAGCTGCAATTGTGCGCTGTTGCCCCAGAGGTTTTTCCTTGCCGTTTTGCCGCATTTGTGGTATGATCGGGGGAGAATTGCAACGGAAAGGAACGAAGAAACCATGAAATGGATCATTGCCTCGGATCTGCACGGCTCTGCCCACTACTGCCGCCGGCTCCTCGAGGCCTGGAAGCGCGAGGAAGCGCCGCGCATGCTCTTCCTCGGCGATCTGCTGTATCACGGCCCGCGCAACGACCTGCCCGAGGGCTATGCGCCGAAGGAGGTCATCGCCCTGCTGCAGGAGCGGCAGGCCGACATTTTCTGCGTGCGCGGCAACTGCGAGGCCGAGGTCGACCAGATGGTGCTGCCCTTCCCCGTTCTTGCGGACTACTGCCTGCTCGAGTCGGCGGGCCATCTTATCTATGCCACGCACGGCCACCATTTTAACGAGGACCATCTGCCGCCCCTGCATCCGGGCGACGTCCTGCTCCACGGCCACACGCACATTCCCTGCCGCACCCTGCGCGACGGCGTCTATGTCCTGAATCCCGGCTCCGTCTCCATCCCGAAGGCCGGGAGCTGGCATGGCTATATGACGCTGGAGGACGGCGTGTTCACCTGGAAGACGCTCTCCGGCGACGTGCGCGACACGCTGCGGCTCTGAGGGGGCTTATTATGGAATTCACAGCAGCGCAGGATGGCCTGCGCGTGGATGTCTTTCTGGCGGGCTGCCTGCCGGAGCTGACCCGCAGCGCCGTGCAGCGCCTGCTCGCTGAGGGCAGCGTGACCTGCGGCGGCGCGCCCGTGCGGAAAAACGCGCGCACGGAGGCCGGGGCCGTCTATGCCGTCACCCTGCCGGAGGCGCGGCCCGTCGAGACCGCCGCGCAGGATATCCCGCTCGATATCGTCTATGAGGACGGGGACGTGCTCGTCATCAATAAGCCGAAGGGCCTCGTCGTTCACCCAGCCGCCGGGCACGAGGACGGTACGCTCGTCAACGCCCTGCTCTATCACTGCGGCGACAGCCTGTCCGGCGTGGGCGGCGAGCGCCGCCCCGGCATCGTCCACCGCATCGACCGCGACACGACCGGCCTGCTCATCGTGGCGAAGAACGATTTTGCCCACCGGCGCCTTGCCGCCCAGCTCAGCGACCACACGCTGCGCCGCACCTATGAGTGCATCGTCCGCGGCGGCTTCCGCGAGGACAGCGGCACGGTCAATGCGCCCATCGGCCGCGACCCGCGCGACCGCAAGCGCATGGCCGTCACGGAGAAAAACAGCCGCGAGGCCGTGACGCACTGGGAGGTCATCGCGCGCTACGGGCAGTATACGCACCTGCGCTGCCGCCTCGAGACCGGCCGCACGCACCAGATCCGCGTGCATATGGCGTGGATCCGCCACCCCATCGCGGGAGACCCGGTCTACGGCATCGGCAAGCCGGAGCTCGGCCTGCATTCCCAGTGCCTCCACGCGAAGGAGCTGACGTTCCTGCACCCCCGCACCGGCGAGGAGATGACGCTCTCCTGCCCCCTCCCGGAGGAGTTTGAGAATGCGCTGAAGAAGCTGCAGAGGATGATGTGACAAGGCCGGTGGAGTGTGGAGGGTTGAGAGTAGAATGTGAAGAGAGAAAAGCTTTCAGATTTGTCATTGCGAGGGCGCTTTGCGCCCGTGGCAATCTCGCAGTACCCAGCTGAACTGTGGGAAAGCTATCGGCAAAATCGCAGCTGCCTGCAGGAGATTCCCACGTCGCTTCGCTCCTCGGAATGACAACCTTGGGGGCATTGCGCCATAGAAGCAATACGGCACATACTGCCCAGCCTGCATGGCGCTCAGGGAGCGCCGCTACAGACGCAATTGGTGCGTGGCATTTTAACGGCGGCCGGTACGAATCGGCAGTGCCTTCCCGAGATTGCCACGGCCCCGTTGGGGCCTCGAAATGACAAATCGGGGGCGTTTCCCGTTTTAACCGCGGCCGGAACGGGTCGGCAGGATTGCGCCCATCCCTCATAAAACCACCGCAAGCCGGAGGCAGTGCCTCCGGCTTGGTGCATATTCTCGGGTGCTGCCTCATACTAGAATCTGATAAAAAGCTTTAAAAGCTTTTTATAGCGCCGAGGGCGCGTCAGATTCTGCATGAGACGGCGCAGCGTGCGTCAGCACGATGCGAGTGTGCGTAGCACACGGGATTCCTGATGAAATGTTTTAATCAGGAATCAGTATCAGAACTTTCCTCCTCCGCCGCCGAACGACGAGCCGCCGGAGCCGGAATGCGCGTCGCTTCCGCTGCGGTCGCTGTCCTTCGGGCGCGCCGTGCGCGTCGTGTTGGCATAGAGGAACAGGTCGGACTGCTGCGTCAGGTGCAGACTGTCCTGCACAACATAGCTGTTCGCAGCGGGCTGGCGGCGCACCGTCTTGTGCTTCGCTGCCATCACGCCGACCGTGATGCCGCCGATGAGTGCGCCGAACAGCAGGCAGGCCACGACCCACAGGAAGCCCGGCGCTTCAAACGGCTCGTCGGGCAGGTTCCCCGTGTCGTAGGCGGAGCCGTTTCTCGCCTGGTTGACATAATCCTCACATTCCTCTACGAATGTGGAAAATGCCGCGGCATATTCAGCGTTCGAGAGCTGGGGCAGGAAGCGGTCCGCCATGGCCTCGCGCCCGGCGGGGGTGATGGCGGTGATGCCGAAGCCATGCGTGGCGATGTACCAGTCGCGCGTGTCCATGGCCACGAGCAGGAGCGCGCCGTCGCGGTCCTCGCCGAGGCCGTAGTTGTTGTACCAGAAGAAGTCCTCTGCGTAATCTCGCGGCGTTTCGCCGTCGAGCGAGTCGACGGTCACGATGACGATGTCAAACTGCAGCGCCTCGCTGCGGCTGTCGAGGTCGGCCAGCAGCGCTTCCGCGTCATCCGCCATCAGCAGGTCTGCGTTGTCCACCAGCCGGGGCAGGTCCGCCGCAGCAGCGGGCAGGACGAGCAGCGCCAGCAGGGCAAGCAGCAGCGTGAGCAGGGTAAGCGTTCGTTTCATATCCGTCCCCTCCCTCAGTGCAGCAGCTGCCACAGGCACACAAGGCCATAGGCCGCCGCAGCCGCGATGCCGCTGACCAGACCGAACCAGCGCCACTTTTTCCCCTTGTCCACGGGAAGGTCGCCGACGAATTTGCCGGTCTGGCCGTTCATGGCGAACGAGAACGTTTTGCCGTTCCATACGGTGTTCAGCAGCCACACGGGGTAGAGCGCATAGCGCACCCTGCCGTTTGCCAGGCGGACGGATGTGCTCTCGGGCACGACGGTGTGATAGCCCACGACGGTCGAGGCGAACACGGACTCCGTGCTCTTTTTCACGCGCTCGTTCGCGCGGCCGATGCTGTCGTCTGCGTTCACATCATAGCGGTCGGCAAGATAGCCGGACAGGTAGGCCGTCTGAAAATCGACCGCGCTGGAGAAGTCAAACGGCTCGATGGATTCCATCAGGTCGTTCGGCATGCGGGAAGAGCCGTCCACCGGGACGTGGGTGAAGCTGAGGTCGCCGCTGCGCAGGATGGCATAGTGCTGCGTCTCGGTGTAGTCATAGTCGCGGTCGCTCCAGGTGCGGATGCGCGTCGCGTGGTAGCGGATGTGGGCGTCGGCGTCGGCGTCGAACAGCCAGAACGGCACATACACGCCCTTGACCTCGGAGATGCGGTTTTCGCTGCGGAACAGATTCGGCAGCAGGCGCTTGCCCTTCATATGGTTGCGCAGGGCGGCCTCGGCCGCCTTTTTGTCGAGCTTGAAGGGAATGACGTAGTCGGGCTTCAGGTCGCCGGACAGGCGGCCGGTCAGCACGATGGGATTGCCGCAGAACGGGCAGGCCGTCGCGGCGGTGCTCTCGTCGCACACCAGCTCGCCGCCGCAGCTCTTGCAGGTGTAAACGCCCATCTGCACGTCGTCCCACGGCTGCTGCGCTGCGTCCCAGTGCATGTCGTCCTTGGCGTCCTGCTTCAGCGCGTCGTCATAGCCCTCAAGCGTCTCTACATCGAAGGTCGTGTCGCAGTACGGGCACTTCATCTTCTGCAGGCCGCTGTCGAATTCCAGGCGGCCGCCGCAGCAGGGACATTTGTACTGGATCGTTTCAGCCATGCGAGGTTCCCACCCTTTCGTCAGACCTGATCGTTGAAGTCAAAGGGGTCGCCGCACTCGGGGCAGAATTTCGGCGGATGGCGCGGATCCTCCGGCTGCCAGCCGCACTTGTCGCAGCGGTACTGCGGCTCGTTCGCGGGCTTCTTCGCACCGCAGTTCTGGCAGAACTTGCCCTGATTCACCGTGCCGCAGGCGCAGGTCCAGCCCTCGGCAGGGCGCGGCTTGCCGCAGGCGGAGCAGAATTTTCCGGTGTTCCTCTGGCCGCAGGTGCACGTCCAGCCGTTTGCGGCAGGCTGCGGCTTCTTTGCCCCGCAGCTCGGGCAGAAGTTGCCCGTCGCCGTTGCGCCGCAGCTGCATTTCCAGCCGTCTGCAGCCGGTGCAGCCGGTGCAGCCTTCTGCTGCTGGCCCATGGCATAAAGCTCCTGCGCATTGAGACCGCCTGCCTGCTGGGCCATGCCCATGCCCATGAAGCCCATCATCGCGCCGTTCTTGTTCCCGGCGGCGGTCTTCATGGCCTCGGCCTGTGCACCCGTGAGCGTGGCAGCCGCCATGGACGGATCGCGCAGCATGGCCGTGCGCTGTGCCTGCTTGATGAGCTCCGCGTCCTCCTCGGGGAGGCTGATGGGGTTCATGGCAATGGAGACGACCTGCAGGCCGCGCAGCTCGCCCCACTTGCGAGAGAGCGTCTCGTTCATGAACGTCGAAAGCTCCTCGGCGTGGGCGGGCAGGGCGCTCGGGCGGACCTCCAGCTCGGAGATGCGGGCAAAGGCGGGCTGCAGCGCGCTGATGAACTCCGTCTTGAGCATGCTGTCGATCTCGGAGCGCTTGTAGTCGCCCTCGACATTGCCGCACACATGCGTGTAGAACAGCATGGGGTCGGAAATTTTGTAGGAATACACGCCGTTGCAGCGGACGGACACATCGATATCCAGCCCGATGTTGCGGTCGACAACGCGGAAGGGGATCGGGGTGGCCGTGCCGAACTTGTTGTCCACGATCTCCTTGGTATTGAAGTAGTAAACGCGCTGGTCCTTGCCCGTGTCTCCGCCGAACGTGAAGCGGCGGCCTACGGTCTTGAACGTATCGAGCAGGCTCTTGCCGAATGAGCCGGTAAAGATGCTCGGCTCCGTCGAGGCGTCAAAGACGAACTGGCCCGGCTCGGCGCAGAATTCCACGACCTTGCCCTGCTCCACGATCATCATGCACTGGCCGTCCGCCACGGCGATGACGGAGCCGTTGGAGATGATGTTGTCGCTGCCCTTCGTGTTGGAGCTGCGCCCGGAGACGCGCTTTTGGCCCTTGACGGCCAGCACCTCCGGCGACAACGCGTCGCAGTAGAAAAATTCCTTCCATTGATCGGCGAGCGTGCCGCCGAGCGAGCCGACACCGGCTTTGATCAGACCCATAATATGCTCCCTTCCCTGCTGCAAGCAGATTTTTTTCCCATTATACCAGCTTCGAAGGGAAAATGGTAGCCCTCGGCGCAGAGAATTTTGCGTGACAGGGGATGCGCAGGCGCATCGCAAGTCCATTTCGGTGTGCAAAAAAGCCTCGCAGAGTTCGCCGCCCGCAGGCGGACGATCCGTGCGCGCAGCGGACTGCGGCCCGATTGCCGGAAAAGCCTGAAGGGGATTTTCCGGCAGTAAAAAACAGGCCGCATTGCTGCGGCCTGTTCGGAAAATATAGAATTACTCAGCCTTCGGGCCTGCGGCGACCAGCGCCTTACCGGCCTCGTTGCCTTCGTACTTGACGAAGTTCTTAACGAAGCGGGAGGCCAGATCCTTTGCCTTCTCGTCCCACTGGGAAGCATCAGCATAGGTGTCGCGCGGATCGAGGATCTTCGGATCGACGCCGGGCAGCTCCGTGGGGACCTCGAAATTGAAGTACGGGATCTTCTTCGTGGGGGCGTTCAGGATCGCGCCGCTCAGGATGGCGTCGATGATGCCGCGGGTGTCCTTGATGGAGATGCGCTTGCCGGTGCCGTTCCAGCCGGTGTTGACCAGATAGGCCTTTGCGCCGCTCTTTTCCATCTTCTTGACGAGCTCTTCGGCGTACTTCGTCGGATGCAGCTCGAGGAAGGCCTGGCCGAAGCAGGCGGAGAACGTCGGGGTCGGCTCGGTGATGCCGCGCTCGGTGCCGGCCAGCTTCGCGGTGAAGCCGGAGAGGAAGTAGTACTTCGTCTGCTCCGGGGTCAGGACGGAAACGGGAGGCAGAACGCCGAAGGCATCTGCGGACAGGAAGATGACGTTCTTCGCAGCGGGCGCAGAGGAGATCGGGCGGACAATGTTCTGAATGTGGTTGATCGGGTAGGAGACGCGGGTGTTCTCGGTGACGGACTTGTCGGCAAAGTCGATCTTGCCGTTCTCGTCGAGCGTGACGTTCTCGAGCAGGGCGTTGCGCTTGATGGCATTGTAGATGTCGGGCTCGGAATCCTTGTCAAGGTTGATGACCTTGGCGTAGCAGCCGCCCTCGAAGTTGAACACGCCGTTGTCGT
>ENA-OWPN01002411-OWPN01002411.1-human-gut-metagenome-genome-assembly--contig:-NODE-2411-length-11526-cov-2.589487_pt1 | contig 11526 bp, 8 predicted proteins | sample MGYA00248266_ERZ651850 | MGnify/ENA primary metagenome ERZ651850 (study PRJEB26924, sample SAMEA4378296) | human gut metagenome | biome: human gut; feature: human-associated habitat; material: faeces... | reverse complement strand
TTGCAACACAGTTCCATGACAGTGTCGTCAAGTTGGCATCCCGGCTGGATCAGTTACAAATACCTTACATACTGATAGACGCATTCATTGAAAACACCAATTGTGTGGCCTATTACGGGACTAACTCGTACGATTCCGGATACATTGCCGGCCGTTTGCTATACGAACAAATCAACCCGACCGAAAATATCGCAATCTTCCGCTTTATCCGCAAAGGAGAAATGCAGGTAACCCAGGTCATGAAACGCGAGGAAGGCTTCAGGAATTATCTGGCAGAAAAGAACTATGACGGACGTATCTATTCCGTACAATTACATGCCGACGAACCGGAAAAGAACATAAGCATACTGAATACTTTCTTAGAAGAGCATAAAGAGGTGAACGCAGGTATCATATTCAACTCCCGTGCCCACTTACTGGGAAAATACTTCCGCGATAAAGGAGAGAAATTCAGATTGATCGGCTATGATGTGATAGACCCGAATATCACTTGCCTAAATGACGGTTCCATCACGCACCTGATCGCCCAACGGCCGGAAGTGCAGGGATTCAATTGCATACGGGCACTGTTCCGCCATTTAGTCCTCAAAGAAAAAGTAGAACAGATCAATTATATGCCGATTGATATCCTGATGAAAGAGAATATCAAATACTATAACAATTATATTTGAAAACATAAAAAGGTATTTTTTATCCGTTTTCTTTTTGTTTGATAAATAAATACTATACTTTTGTGCTCAATGTGTGCGCGAGCACAATGAGATAGTAACAATGAAATTATCACAATCATAAACAATAAAAATATGGCTAATTTATTTTGCGTTAAAGACAAAGTTGTCATTATTACCGGTGGAGCCGGGATCTTGGGCAGAGGTATTGCTGGTCACCTTGCTGAAGAAGGTGCTAAAATCGTTATTCTTGACCGTGCAGCCGAAGTTGGTGAACAAATTGTAGCCGACATCAAAGCTAAAGGAGGAGAAGCAAGCTTCTTCCTGACCGACGTATTAAACAAAGAAATTCTGGAACAGAACAAAAAAGATATCCTGGCCAAATATGGTCGTATCGATGCATTGCTGAATGCAGCCGGCGGTAATATGGCTGGCGCGACTATCGGACCGGACAGCACGATTTTCGACCTGAACATCGACGCTTTCCGTAAGGTGGTAGACCTGAACCTGTTCGGAACAGTTCTCCCGACAATGGTATTTGCCGATGTAATGGCTAACCAAAGAGAAGGTGCTATCGTTAACTTCTCTTCCGAATCCGCCTTGCGCCCGCTTACCCGCGTCGTGGGTTATGGTGCTGCCAAAGCCGCCATTTCCAACCTGACTAAATACCTGGCCGGTGAACTGGCGATCAAATTCGGAGAAGGTTTGCGTGTAAATGCAATTGCTCCGGGATTCTTCCTGACGGAACAGAACCGTACTTTGATGACAAATCCGGATCTTACACTCCACGTGCTGAATCTGTCATTGCACATACTCCGTTCAGACGTCTGGGTACACCGGATGAATTATTTGGTACAATCCAATACTTGATCAGCGACGCTTCCAAATTCGTAACCGGAACAATCGCTATCGTAGACGGTGGTTTTGATGCATTCTCTATTTAATCTCACAATTAAAAACAAGACATTATGTATTTATGTGAACAAACATGGCGCTGGTACGGACCGAACGATCCTGTTAGTCTTTCCGATATCCGCCAAGCCGGCGCTACCGGAATTGTAAATGCCTTGCATCATATCCCGAACGGAGAAGTATGGACTGTCGAAGAAATACAGAAACGCAAGGATATGATCGAAGCAGCCGGCTTACGCTGGAGCGTAGTGGAAAGTGTTCCCGTACACGAACATATCAAAACACAAAGCGGAGACTTCCAGAAATATATCGACAACTATAAAGAAAGTATCCGTAACTTGGCTGCATGTGACATCCGTGTGATTACTTACAATTTTATGCCGGTTCTGGACTGGACCCGTACAAACTTGGCTTACACCATGCCTGACGGCTCTAAAGCATTACGTTTCGAACGTGCAGCTTTTATGGCTTTCGATCTCTACATCTTGAAACGCCCTGCTGCAGAACAGGAATATACAGACGAAGAAAAAGCAATCGCAAAAGCCCGTTTCGACGAGATGAGCGAAGATGACAAAGCACTGCTAGTACGCAATATGATCGCTGGTCTGCCCGGCTCCGAGGAAAGTTTCACATTGGATCAGTTCCGGGCCGAACTGGATCGTTACAAAGACATTGATGCGGAAAGACTCCGCGCCAACTTGATTTATTTCCTGAAAGAGATTACTCCGGTTGCCGACGAAGTAGGCGCACGTATGGTTATCCATCCGGATGATCCTCCCTACTCGATCTTAGGCTTGCCCCGTATTTTGAGCACTGAAGAGGATTTCCGCAAGTTGATCGAAGCCGTACCAAACAAAAGCAATGGTTTATGCCTCTGTACCGGCTCATTCGGTGTTCGTGGAGATAATGACCTAGCCGGTATGATGAAACGGTTCGGTGACCGTATCGACTTCGTCCATATACGTAGTACCAAACGCGATGAAGCCGGAAACTTCTTCGAAGCAAACCTGCTGGAAGGAGACGTGAACGTTTATGAAGTAATGAAAGCCCTTCTTGAAATCGAGCAGGAACGCGGTTGCTCAATCGCTATGCGTCCGGATCACGGGCATCAGATGATCGATGACTTGCACAAGAAGACTAATCCAGGTTATTCCTGTATCGGTCGTTTGCGTAGTTTGGCTGAATTGCGTGGTTTAGAACTGGGTATTGCCTGTTCTTTATTCAAATAATGAGTGACGAGTAATCACAAATAGTTTGGCATTGAAAGGCGTCTGATTCTTTTTCGGACGCCTTTTTCATTTTACCTCTCTCCCATTTTACTTTTTTTTCTATTTTTGTAGTGTCAATAATTTTACAAAATGTCTAAAACACACTACAGCATATTGTCAGTCATATTATTACTAGTGTTAAGCGCATGCCATTCTTTGTGGACGGCTCAAACGCAGCCTGCCCCGCAGCAGGAATCAATCCTGATCCTACCAACAACGGATATTCCTCTTCCAAACACAGATTTTGCTTTTCTGTTTCCGGAAGAACCGAAACTGTACGAACAAACATCTCCCCGCAAAAATATAACGGTAAACTTCTCCAACAGAGAAAAAAATGATATTGGCGTAACGGATCCGCTCCTGATGGCAGATGAGAATTCGATGCTTATCGATTTAAGCCTGGTACAGAAAGAAGACTATGCTTTCCCTTTACCCGGCGCAAAAGTAATCTCTCCATATGCCGGACGTAGAAAACACCATTCGGGTGTAGATTTGAAAACTTGCGCCAATGATACGATCATATCAGCATTCGACGGAATCGTCCGTCTAGCTAAGCCTTATTATGCATACGGAAACGTAATTGTTGTACGCCATTACAACGGATTGGAAACAGTCTATAGCCATAACTCCAAAAATCTGGTCAAGCCGGGAGACTATGTAAAAGCCGGACAACCGATTGCACTGACCGGACGCACAGGAAGAGCTACGACGGAACACCTTCATTTTGAAGTACGGGTAAACGGGCAACACTTCAATCCGAATCTGGTATTCGACCTGCAAGAACGGAAACTTAACAATCAATGCCTGGTATTCACCCAAAAAGGTGGCAAAATTGCAGTGAAGCCCGTCGAACTAATGCCTCATCAGTTTGCAGGCGACTACAGTTACTCACCTGCCTCCTGTAAAAACAAGGAACAGATAGAAAGCAAAAAGGAAACTTTGTAACCCCCTTTTTCAATGCCCCTGCAAAGCTTCTATCAAAAGATTGATATTAACGGTAAACAAGCGGACTGATATCGCCAACAAAATAATACCGAAGAACTTCCGGATAATATAGATTCCGCCTTTTCCAAAAAAGCGTTCGATACGGGCTGTCATGCGAACGACAAAATAGACCCATATCATATTCAGTATTAAGGCTATCACAATATTGACATTAGCATACTCCGCCCTCAAAGATAATAATGTGGTAAACGAACCGGCACCCGCCAGTAAAGGAAAGACCAACGGAACCAGTGTCGCCTCCTTTATCGGTCCCTGATTTTTAAAGATTTCTATATCGAGTATCATTTCCAGTGATAACAGGAAAATAACAAACGAACCTGCCACTGCAAACGATTCGATATCCACATGGAAAAGCCGTAGCAGGACATCGCCTGCGTAGAAGAACCCGATCATCAACAAAAAAGAGATAACCGTTGCCTTCATAGCATTCACGTCCTTACCCTTTTCTTTCAAATTGATAATAATTGGAATGGAACCAATAATATCAATCACAGCAAATAACACAATGAATGCACTGATCATTTGCTGAAAATCAAAACTTTCAAACATAAGATACCCTTTTAATTGCTCTAAAGGTACAAAATCTTTCCCAAGAGTCGACTGACAAATAGTAACAATCGCTTCGATGGATAACGTTTTTTCATACTAAATCAGAATCTCTTCACGAAAAAATAGCGACCTTTGCGTACACTTATATTGCTCCAAGCAAGAAAGTAATTAAATGTTGTCGGGAGATATGGATATAAAAACGATTTTAAAAAAGTATTTGGTATTTGTCATTGGATTATATTTTTTAGCTGCAGGAATCGTCCTGATTATACATTCCGCTTTAGGAACGACTCCTATTTCAAGTGTAAATTATGTGTTAAGCCTCAACAGCCCTCTTTCTTTAGGGACCTGTACCTTTATCGTAAACGTATTGCTGATACTAGGACAGTTCTGGTTAATCCGAGGGACGAAAAGCCGTCAAGACCAAATATCTATCCTGTTGCAAATTCCATTTTCGTTCATATTTTCAACATTCATAGATTTCAATATGGCACTCACTGAAGACCTGCATCCATCCAATTATATAACGTCGATTGCGCTGTTACTGTTGGGTTGTCTCATCCAGTCTATTGGTGTCGTATTAGAAATCAAACCCCAGGTTGCGATGATGAGTGCAGAAGGATTCGTCAACTACGCCGCCCGCCGTTACAATAAAGAGTTCGGAAAATTCAAGGTCATTTTCGATTTCACCTTAGTAACGGTCGCCATCATTTTATCACTGATCTTCACTCAACGGATCGAAGGAGTCAGAGAAGGCTCCCTGATAGCAGCCTGCATCACAGGCTATATCGTGAGTTTCCTGAACAATAAAATCATGACTCGAAAAATGCTTTCCAGGGTTTCTTCCATACTGAAATAGTTTTTTTCTTATTTTTGTGCTTCATTAGAAAAGAAGATCCGTTTTTAAGTGAGTAAAATAGGCGAACACGAAGAAGATCCAATCCTGTTATTTTCATTTCTGAAAGGAGACAATAATGCTTTTTCATCGATATACAATAAATATGTCGATGAGCTATTTGCATATGGCATAGGATTAGGATTCGAAAGAGAAACACTCAAAGACGCCATACAGGATACTTTCTTCAAATTTTACACCAACAAGAAACAGTTGGAAGGTGTTACTCATCTGAAATATTACTTATTTCGTATGCTTAAAAATCGCCTGTTCGATATATATAAGTCTTCAAACAAAGAAAATATCGTAGACGTAACCAATTTGCCTTTTTTAATCGAACCGTCCGTCTTAGATGAATTGGTTGCAAACGAGGATAAAGCTGCGATTGAAACAGAAATAAAGAATTTGTTGGAAATACTAACTGACAGACAAAAAGAAGCTGTTTATTTACGTTTTATACAAGAATTAGAGTACGAAGAAGTTGCCAATTTATTGGATATGACTGCTCCTGCAGTAAGAAAACTTATCTCCAGAGCAATAAAACGCATGCGTGACGAAAAATTTTAGAAAAAATGGGAACAAAAAAAATTCCGGATCGTCTATTCTATATAAATTGATTTGAAAGTATGTTGTCGAACCAGTGGTTACAAAATAAATCTTTTATACAATGGAGATTATTCCCTTCTGAAGAAGATAACCTCTATTGGGAGAAGTTTATCCAAGACAACCCACATTTCCAAAATGAAATAGAAGAAGCTATAAGGATATTAAAATCAATAAAATTGAATACTCAAAAACTTTCTCCAGAAGAGAAACAGGAAATATTTGCATTAATACAAAAAAATATAGAAAAGAAAGACAAACAACGTCACTTCCGGATATATCTGACCGTATCGGCAGTTGCTTGTATCGTCCTATTTCTGGTTTTACTACAACCACTATTTACTGGCAAAAACGAGATTTCACACAAAAACATGCTTGTTGTTGCAGATACAACCTCTGTCAATCAAAAAGATATACAATTAGTACTGGCCAATAACAGGACCATTACTTTTGAAGAAGATGCTGATATCAAATATGATAAAAAGGGTGGTATTACTGCAAATACTGGAATCGAACAAATAAAAGTATCAAAAGAAGCTACTAAAGAAACCACATTAAATACGCTGATCGTTCCTAAAGGAAAACGGTCAAGCCTCACCCTGGCCGATGGCTCCAAAGTATGGGTCAATTCTGGGTCCACACTCAAATTTCCTTCTACATTCAAAACAGACAAAAGGGAGATCTGGGTAGATGGAGAGATTTATATAGAGGTTGAAAAAAATAAAGCACATCCTTTTTATGTAAATACCTCTCATATGGTAATCAACGTCGTGGGAACTCAATTCAATGTTACAGCCTATGACGAAGATACGGATTATTCAGTCGTATTGGTCGAAGGATGTGTAGATGTCAGCATAGACAAAGAAAAAGCCCGTTTATTACCCAACCAGATGTTATCGGTATCGACAGATCAGATTTCTGTAAAAAAAATAGATGTCAACAATTATATAAGTTGGAAAGAAGGATACCTCCAATTTGCAAGTGAACCTCTATCCAACATACTGAAACGTTTGTCCCGCTATTATGATACCCCTATTGATTGCGACAATAGTATTGCACAGCTAAAATGTAACGGGAAATTAGTATTATTCGATAATATCGAAGATGTCATGAAAACCATATATAGCACAATACCGATCCAATATTCACACGAAGCAGGCCGGATATTGGTTCGAAAAAAATAAAGAGAGTCATAATTGCTAACTTATAAGTCTAATTTAAAATTGAGATGCCTATGAAATATATATCATAAAAATAAAAAATGCCGGACAATATTGGCGTATTCCCCGGCATAAGATTTCAAAGTTATTATTGCGTACTAAACTTTTAAAATCACTACAAATATATGAAAATAAATCATTATCTTGATAGATCGTGGTTTAACGGTCTACGTTATACCTTACATATTATGAAAATCATAATCATTTTACTGGTCTTAGGCATTGGGAACTCCTTTTCTATGACCTACTCTCAAAATACATTACTTTCGCTTGACATCAATAAACAGTCCATAAAAGAAGTTATTGGCATCATTGAGAAAAAGTCGGAATATGTTTTCTTCTTTTCGGACAATGTCCGTCAAGATTTAGAAAAAAGTGTTGACATAAAGGTCAATTCAAAAACACTTGATGTAATCTTGAACAACCTTTTCGCCGATACAGACTTGGTATATACGATTAACGATCGTCAGGTATCAATTGCAAAGTCGAAAAAAGCAGGATCTTCATATCCTGCACCGCAACAACAGACAAAGACAATTACAGGAACAATTGTCGATAACACAAAAGAACCTCTAATCGGAGTTAATATTGTTGTAAAAGGGACTTCTACAGGAACAGTAACCGACATCGATGGCAAATTCTCTTTGCCTATTACCGAAACAAACGCTGTTCTTGTCATTTCTTACATCGGCTATAAATCGCAAGAAATCAAAGTAGGTAATCAATCCAGCCTGAATGTCACATTAGAGGCGGAAACATTAGGCTTAGAAGAAATCGTTGTCGTAGGATACGGTACCGTTAAGAAAAAAGACCTTACCGGTTCGGTATCATCCGTAAACTCGGAAACGATCTCTAAATCACCTGTGACAAGTGCAACCCAAGCAATCCAAGGACGCCTCCCCGGTGTATTCATTTCCAATTCGACAACGAAACCAGGTGAAAATGCATCTGTGGTTATCAGAGGTAAACGTTCTATCAGCGGTAGCAGTGATCCCCTTTACATAGTCGATGGAATTCCAGTAGTAGGAGGAATAAATGAAATCAGTCCTTCAGACATCGAAACAATAGATATCCTCAAGGATGCCTCTGCTACGGCTATTTATGGTGCACGCGGTTCAAACGGTGTAATCCTGATAACCACTAAAAGGGGAAAAGCAGGAAAAACTCAAGTCGACTATAATGGATATGTTGGCTTCCAAACAGTGCTGAACCAGTTAGAATACATGGACGGGGCAGCCTATGCCGAAACAGTCCGGGAATCTTATCGTTCAACCGGTAAATATCTCTCTGATAAGCCGAGTTGGGAAGAAGACCAAAAGATCGGTTCATTCGCTAATGACCCTTATACATTGGAATCTCTGAAAATGGCATACGATGAAAACGGGAATTATGATCCTTCAAAGGTCCGTTCAGGAAGTAAATGGTGGGAAGCTGTACAACGCACAGGTATGGTTACCGACCATCAGTTAAGCGTTCGCGGGGGCAACGACAAAACCAACTTCACTTTTAGCGGTTCCTATTATGATTATAAAGGTCTTGTTAAAGATGAAGAATTTTCCCGGTATTCTATTCGCCTGAATCTCGAACATTCTGTAAACAAATATATTAAATTGGGGGCATTTACTGGATATACCCATTCCGTGCAAGAAAGAGGGTCTACCCTGTTTAACTCGTGGCGTGTCATGCCAATGGGCCGTTTCTATGATGACAACGGCGATTTATTGGAAAAAGTTTCAGGCACAGACGACCAGTGGCGTAACCCGTTACTTAGATTAGCAGAGGGAGCTGTTTCCAACCCTTTAAAGATAAACAGATTTATCGGCAGTTATTATGCTGATATCACGTTACCGCTGAAAGGGCTCCGGTTCCGTACGAATTTAGGTATCGACTATGAAACCAGACAAGATAATAATTTCCAATCGGCTGAAGCACGGGGAAATACCATGAATTATGCTCGGAACGGTACGGAAAACAGATCCATGTTTACCTGGGAAAACCTGTTATTCTATGACAGAACATTTGAGGATCATACAATCGGGGTAACTTTGCTCCAATCTATAAACGAATACCTCCGGGAATACAACAAAATTCCGGTTCAAGGAACACCGGCTGATGAACTATTATATTATGATGTAGGTTCTGCTTCTAATCCTGAAAAAACGGAAAGCGGTAAAAGCCAATGGAAATTAGCTTCCTTCATGGCTCGTTTGAACTATAGCTTCAAAGGGAAATACTTGGCTACTATTTCTGCCAGATATGAGGGTTCTTCACGTCTTGCGGAAGGACATCAATGGGTCGCTTTCCCGGCTGCTGCTTTAGCTTGGCGTATCAATGAAGAATCATTCATGCAAAATGTTCATTTCCTCAGTAACCTGAAATTGCGTGTTGGATATGGTGTCGTTGCCAGCTCAGAAGTAGACCCTTATGAGACCAAGGGTACATTGTCACAAAAACCATATAATTATGGTAGCGAGTCGATTTTTGGTTATGCTCCTGACAAAATGCCTAATACGATGTTAACCTGGGAAACAACAGGTCAATGGAATGCCGGATTTGATTTCGGATTTCTCGGAAACAGACTGAACGGAACAATCGATGTTTATTTACAAAATACAAAGGATTTGCTATTGGACAGACAATTGCCTATCGTATCAGGTTTCAATCAAATAAAATCAAACGTTGGAAAAACGCGTAACAAAGGGCTTGAACTTACCTTGAACTCTTTAAATATCAATAATAAGAATTTTACATGGTCTACAGACCTCATGATGTACACCAACAAGGAAGAAATCGTTGAATTATATAATGGCAAGGAAGATGATCCCGGAAGTTCCTGGTTTATAGGTGAAGCGATCAACGTGTTCTACGATTACAAGAAAATAGGCATCTGGCAAGACACGCCGGAAGATCGTGCCGAAATGGAGAAGTTCAACCAGAACGGAAGTAACTTTGCACCTGGTACTATCCGCCTGTGGGATAATGGCGATTATAAGATCACTTCGGAAGACCGTGTTATCCAAGGCCAGCAAAGACCTAAAGTAATATTAAGTTTAAATAACACATTCAGATATAGGGACTTCGACTTCAGTTTTTTCTTTGAAGGCAATTTCGGAGCAATGATCAAAAACAACATCAGTTATCTGAATCAAGCACACAGGAACGGCAATGTGAAAGTCGATTACTGGACACCGACAAATCCGACAAACGCCTTCCCACGTCCGATTGAAGGTGTCGACTATCTTCCTTATTATGAAACGTTGCATTATGAAAAAAGCGACTTTATCAAACTTCGTAATGTCACTTTAGGATACACCATTCCAAGTCATATTACCAAGAAATGGGATATATCACGTTGCCGTGTCTACGTGCAGGCACAAAACTCATGGATGTGGACCAACTTCACCGGAGTGGATCCTGAAAGCGCTCTGAATAAAGATGTTGATGGAACATACGCAGGTTACACGCGTCCAACTCCTTCAACCTGGTTAGTAGGTCTTAATATAAGCTTTTAATCTAAAAAAATCAGAAACAATGAAAGAATCAAATAACATAAAGAAAGTTGTTCTTTTTAGCCTGGCAAGCGCATGTATCGGGCTTATAAGCTGTGATGATTATCTGAAGGAGAAAGACCTTCCCCGTTTAACTCCCGACTATTATGGAACCGTTGCCGGTGTGGAGTCCGCCGCAACAGCAACATATAGCTTCATGCGTTGGGGAGCTGGTAATGAAAGATATAACGTACTCACGGAATACGGCACAGATCTCTTCACGCAAGGAGAAGATCCGGGAAAACAAGCTGACGCTTTTAACAAATATGGAAGCCAGTTGAATCCAGATGCAAGTGTCTTGTACGAATTCTGGGAAAATCATTATAAAGCGATCAATACTGCAAACTTAGTTATTCAGCAAGTAGAAGGATCTACATCAATGTCTGAGGTACAAAAGCAAGTGGCTCTTGCCGAAATGTCTTTTTTACGTGCCTTCTTCTATTTTGAGTTGGTACAACAGTTCGGAAGCATCCCTTTGGTATTGGATGTGTCTTTCGACGTGAGAACTGACTTTCCACGTGCTTCAGTTGCCGATATTTACAATCAAATTATCAAGGATCTGGAATATTCGGTCCAATATTCTCCTGAGAAACCAGCAAAAACAGGGAAAGCAGCTAAATATGCCGCAGCTCACCTGTTGGCTAAGGTATATCTGACCAGGGGAAGTGCCGTAAGTGATCAGCGCGGACAGCAGCCTTCAGATATGGAGAATGCTCTGAAATATGCCAAAATGGTAATTGATTGCGGACAATACGAATTACTGACAAATTTTGCCGATCTGTGGGATATAAATAATCAGGGTAATAAGGAGGTGATTTTCTCCGTTCAATTCACGACAGATCCGGTTTACCGTGGAGA